>Ga0105100_10001307_pt1 | contig 14686 bp, 12 predicted proteins | sample PPLLak12cMay2015_2_FD_87033 | JGI IMG/M metagenome (GOLD analysis project Ga0105100, IMG submission 87033) | Freshwater sediment microbial communities from Prairie Pothole Lake near Jamestown, North Dakota, USA - PPLs Lake P8 Core (1) Depth... | ecosystem: Environmental > Aquatic > Freshwater >...
AGCCTCGATATCCAGCCCGACCACGTGCGCTGGGTGATCGGTGACAAAGCGCACCGGCTGGAGCTGGTCGCCCGTAAAGCCCAGAGTGCGGCCATCCTGGGCCCAACCCGGGTGGAGATGGGCATCCGGGTCAATGAGACCCTGCAAGCCACGGTCGAGGCCCGCCTGGAGACCCGCAAAGGGCAGGTCATCTTCGCCGGAGTGGGGCGCAACGCCGGCCTGGAGGTGCAGGGCGACCTGGAGCGATTGCAAAGCATGCTTGGCGTATAATTGATCTATGCCTGCGCCGATTTTGGCCACAAAACTATATCTCCCCCCACCCCGGCCGGGTATTGTCCCGCGCCCGCGCCTGGTGGAGCGGTTGAATGAGGGCCTGGCGGCAGGCCGTAAACTGGCCCTCATCTCAGCCTCTGCCGGGTTTGGCAAAACCACCCTGGTCAGCGAATGGATCGCTGGCTGCAAACGACCGGTCGCCTGGTTGTCGCTGGACGAAGGGGATAACGACCCCACCCGCTTTCTGACATACCTCGTCGCTGCTCTGCAAACACTTGCGCCGAAGATTGGTGCAGGAGTGTTGGCCGCACTCCAATCTCTTCAGCCGCCACCCATCGAATCGATTCTGACAACCCTGCTCAATGACATCACCACCCTTTCGGACAGCTTTATCCTGGTGCTGGATGATTACCATGTGATCGATTCCCAACCGGCGGATCAGGCCCTTGCCTTCCTGGTCGAGCACCTGCCACCACAGATGCATCTGGTCATTGCCACCCGCGAGGATCCATCCCTTCCCCTGCCCCGCTACCGTGTCCGGGGTCAATTGACCGAATTGCGCGCAACCGATCTACGCTTTACGCCTGAGGAAGCCGCCGAATTTCTCAACCGGATGATGGGGCTGAATCTGAGAGATGCAGACATCGCCGCGCTCGAAGCCCGCACCGAGGGCTGGATCGCCGGGTTGCAATTAGCTGCGCTCTCGATGCAGAGCTGTCAAGACACAGCCAGTTTCATCAAATCTTTCACCGGCAGCCACCGTTTTGTGTTGGACTATCTGGTCGAAGAGGTTTTGCAGCGTCAACCTGAACGCGTCCGCAGTTTCTTGCTGCAAACCGCCATTCTCGACCGCTTGAGTGGTTCCCTGTGTGACGCCGTGACCGCACAAGATGGCGGCAGGGGAATGTTGGAAACCCTGGAGCGTGGAAACCTGTTTGTCGTCCCGCTCGACGACCAGCGCCAGTGGTATCGCTATCACCATCTTTTCGCCGATGTGCTGCAGGCGCACCTGATGGAGGCGCAGCCTGAGCAGGTATCCAGCCTGCATCAGCGGGCGAGCGCGTGGTATGAACAGAACGGATACCCTTCCGATGCCATCCACCACGCCCTGGCTGCTAAAGATTTTGAGCGCGCAGCAGGCCTAATCGAGCTGGCATGGCCGGCAACAGAGGCTGGAAGTATCGAGCCAGCTAAATGGCTTGGCTGGGTAAAGCGGCTGCCGGAAGAGTTGGTCCGTGAGCGGCCAGTGCTCAATGTTGGGTACGCCTATGCATTATTGGGTAGGGGAGAGCTGGAAGCCGCAGAGTCCCGATTTAAGGACGCCGAACACTGGTTGGAACCGGCAGATGCGATGAAAGTGCAGCTGGTAACCCCATCCATTGAGACATGTCCGGAGAGGAGTCGAAGGATGGTCGTTGTAGACCAGGAACAATTTAATTCTCTACCTGCTGCAATTGCTGTCGGTCGCGCCTATATCGCCCAGGCACTCGGTAATATTCCAGATACGGTCCGGTATGCCAGCCGAGTACTCGAGCTCGTGCCCGAAGGGGAACTTCTCAGGCGCGGACAGGCGTCCATGCTCCTGGGAATGACCCACTGGGCAAGCGGGGACCTGCAAGCTGCCAACCGCGTCTTCGCCGAATACACCATGAAACTGCGGGCAGCCGGGAACATCCCGGATGCAATCAGCACGTCCGTTGTTCTGGCAGATATCAGGCTGGCACTGGGGTATCTTCACCAGGCGATCCATATGCTTGAACAACTATTACAATCTGTACTGGATCAAGGTGAACCAACTCCTCTCGATACTGCTGATTTGCACAGGGAATTAAGTAAGCTGCATCTTGAACAGGGTCATTTGGAGGCTGCCGCGAAACACTTACAGAGCAGCAAGGAACTGAGCGAAAAAGCGCAGTTACCAGTTTTACGATACCGTTTGTGTATTGACCAGGCTCAGCTCAAGACAGCCCAGGGCGACCTGGAAGGGGCTCTCGCACTTTTGGATGAAGCGCAACGCCTGTATATCCGGTCCCCCTTGCCTGACTTCTGTCCCATATCTGCTATGAAAGCCCGGATATGGGTTGCGCAAGGCAAATTGATCAAAGCCCTGGAGTGGGTACGCGAGCAGGGCCTTTCCGTTTATGATGCGCCCAGCTATCTGCGTGAGTTTGAGCACGCGACGCTGGCCCGAGTGCTGATCGCCCGGTATAAAATCGACCAAGAGACTTACTCTATTCACGAGGCAATCGGTCTACTGGTACGCCTTCTTCATGCGGCGGAGGAAGGTAAACGGATGGGCAGCGTGATCGAGATCCTGGCGTTGCTGGGGCTGGCTCACCAGGCGCAGGGGGACAGCACATCTGCACTCACGGTGTTGGAACGCGCACTGTCCCTGGCCGAACCGGAGGGATACGTTCGCATCTTTGTTGATGAAGGCGAAGCGATGCGATTGTTAATTGAAAAACAATCGCACAATCGGGGCCATCCACTGAGCAGTTATGCGGACAGACTCCTAGTTGCCTTTACACAACCGATGGTTGCGCCAAAATCGGCATTCATCCATCAGAAATCAGACATGATAGAGCCTCTGAGTGAACGCGAACTGGAAGTGCTCAAGCTGCTCCGAAGCGAATTAAGCGGCCCGGAAATTGCCCAACAACTGATCGTGTCGCTCAACACCGTGCGCACTCATACCCAAAATATTTATACTAAACTGGGGGTGAACAATCGCCGGGCGGCCGTCCGCCGCGCCGAAGAACTCGATTTGTTGTAACGAAGCCTCATTTATCAATCCACGGTCCTGGCAGGGATTTTGAATCACCTGCCGGACCTTTTTGTTTCCCTCACAGCCCCCGATCCATCAATCATCACCTCCATCATTACATGTAATGATGACGCCTCATCATAATTTCTTGTATCTTTTGATTGCAGAAATGAATGAATGCTTACCTGTAGACACGAGGCGCAGCATGAGTGAAACACATGCATTAACGGAATACCATGACGAGTCTGGACTTTGCGAGATTCGCCTTAAGGGGCACCTTGATGACCGGTGGGCCGACTGGTTGATGTACGTGACCATCACTCTGGAAGATAACGGTAACACTCTATTAATCTGCCCGGTAGCCGACCAGGCCGCGTTTCATGGCTTGCTGAAAAGAGTGCGCGATCTGGGCATGCCCTTGCTCTCGGTCAACTTCGTTTGTCCTGACCAGGCAAAATCCCAGGAGGACAAACAATAAAACCTATCCGTGTACATTTTCATGTTTACCAATCAAATCAATTCATAACAGGAGATAAAAAATGAATACGTACAGAATGAATGCAGTAATGGCAGGCGCCCTCTACATCCTGGGGACGGTCTTTGGGGTTTCGGGTGCAGTGATTGGCGGCGAGGCGCTTACCTCGATCATTTCCGGCAAGCCGCTTGCCGGTGTGGATATCCTGAGCCTCGCTGCCGCCAATTCGTCCCGGCTTACATGGGGTGCTTTTTTAACCCTGATGATGGGGATTTCGCTGGTAGCAATGACGGTTTTCCTCTACCCGGTTATGCGAAAAGCCAGCAAAGAACTGGCGATGGGGATGATCCTTTTCCGTGGGGCACTGGAGGGTATCTTCTATTGCCTTTCGACCCTCACTATTTTGACACTTGTCGCGGTTGGCGATGAATACATTGCCACCGGAGCTGATTCGGCTGTTTTACAGACCATTGGCAATGTCTTGTATCAGTTCGAAAACCTCAAAGCCCCGGTCAGTAGCATCATTTTTCTCATTGGAGCTACATGTATATACCTTTCCTTCTACCGCACCCGGCTGATCCCCCGCTGGTTGTCCGTGTGGGGCTTCATCGGCGTGGCTACATCAATGGCTGCCGCCCTGTTGTATTTCTTTCACATGGATCCCGGCATAGGGTTTTATTTGGAAATGGTGATGTTTCCACAGGAATTAGCAATGGCGGTCTGGCTGATCGTGAAGGGATTCAATCCATCGGCGATTGCTGCTGGCCCTGTAAAAGAGATTAAACGAAGTGCAACTACTCAGTCCTGGGGTAATTACCCACCCGCTTAATGTTAGCTGAATGCAGGGCTCTCAACGCACGAGAACTGAGAGCCCTGCACTTATATGGTGATATCAACGATCCATAAAAACCTGTGAACCCAGGAGAAAAAATATGGCTAACAAAGAAAGAATTAATTCGCCCCAAAAGATCCCAAGAATAGTGGCACTCACATGGAGCGGTAAGGCCTTAGTCGTGACGCTGTTCTTCCGTTTACTCTTTGGAGGGTATCTGATAGGAATGGATCAATACCGCGTTAATGATGTTGAAAGCGCGCTGACAGTCCTGTTGATATATGGCTTGATTGCCCTCTTCGCAACCCTGTTCATATCAGGCACAAGATATGGACTCTTAGGCATAATTGGTCTAGATGCCATTTTCATCGTATTACAGGCTGTTTTCACAATCCTTAGTTTAAGTCAAATACTAGACCCGGGACTGCATGACCCAATGGTCAATTGGTGGGCCACATTGTTGATGTTTCTATTCTCGCTATTGACGTTCATGTTCTCAATTAGAATTTATAGAGAGCCCCAAGTTAATCTTGAACGAGATTAAGGAGGAGGTGCAGTCGGTATGAAAGTGAAAGCCATTGTTTACATGGAATACGGCCCGCCGGATGTGCTGCTACTAGAAGAAGTGGCGCAAACCCAAACGCCCGATCCTGGGGATGGAATTGGCCGGGGAGGTTGAATCCACCGGTAAGAAGGTAACCCGCTTTAAGCCCGGCGACCAGGTTTTCGCATCCGCCTTTGCCGTCAATTTTGGCGGCCATGCCGAGTACAAATCCCTGCCCGAAAACGGGGTGCTGGCGTTCAAACCGGCCAAGCTCACCTACGATAATGCCGCCCGCTGACACGCGTCGAAGTCCTTGGCAGGCGTTGTATAATTACTTTATGCCTGCACCGATATTGGCCACAAAACTGTATATTCCTCCACCTCGGGCTAAAATGGTCCTACGCCTCAGTCTGACCGAGCGACTGAACGAGGGTCTATCTGCGGGTTGCAAGCTGACTCTCATCTCAGCCTCTGCCGGGTTTGGCAAAACCACTCTGGTCAGTGAATGGGTGGCTGGCTGCAAACGACCGGTGGCGTGGTTGTCGCTGGACGAGGGGGATAACGACCCGGCGCGCTTTCTGATGTACCTCGTGGCGGCTTTGCAGAAAATTGAGGCAAATATTGGCGCAGGAGCGTTGGCTGTGCTCCAATCCCCTCAGCCACCGCCTACCGAGTCAATTCTGACAAACCTACTCAATGAGATCACCACTATTTCGGATAGCTTCCTCCTGATGCTGGATGATTACCATGTAATTGATTCCATACCAGTTGATCAGGCCCTGGCTTACCTTATCGAACACCAGCCGCCACAGATGCACCTGGTCATCGCTACTCGTGAGGATCCACATCTGCCCCTGGCCCGGTTACGCGCAAAGGGTCAATTGACTGAGCTGCGCGCTGCCGACCTGCGCTTTACCCCCGCCGAGGCCGCTGAGTTTCTCAACCGGATGATGGGCCTGAACCTCTCGTCGGAAGACATCGCCGCACTCGAAATCCGTACCGAAGGCTGGATTGCCGGCTTGCAGTTAGCTGCCCTTTCGATGCAAGGATGTCAAGACGCCGCCAGTTTCATCAAATCGTTCACCGGCAGCCACCGGTTCGTGTTGGATTATTTGGTTGAGGAGGTCTTGGGACAGCAGTCCGAAAGCATCCAGGCTTTCTTGCTCCGCACATCTATCCTCAATCGCATGTGCGGCTCCCTTTGTGACGCTGTTCTACTCAACACATCTGCTTCAGGGCAGGAAACCGCCGGTCAAGCGACCTTAGAATATCTCGACCGCGCCAACCTGTTTATCGTCCCCCTGGACAACGAGCGGCGTTGGTACCGCTATCACCATCTCTTTGCTGAATTGCTGCGACAACGACTGCAGCAGAGTGGCAATGTGGTCGAATACCACATACGTGCCAGCCAATGGTACGAAGACAATGGTTTAGAGCTTGAAGCTTTTCAGCATGCTGCTGCGGCCACTGACATTGAGCGCGCCTCGCGGTTGATTCAAGGAAAGGGGATGCCCCTGCACGTTCGCGGCGCGCTGATCCCTGTACTGAGCTGGCTGGAGTCGCTGCCTACGACGGCACTGGATGAAAGGCCCATGTTATGGGTGATGTATGCCGGGGCATTAACAACTGCTGGTCAAACCACCGATGTCGAACAAAAACTTAAGGCGGCTGAAGCTGCTCTGCAAGGTGCTGAGCTAGACATTCATACCCGCGATATTTTAGGACGTATTGCCAACAACCGAGCTACCCTGGCTTTTATCCAGTACCAGACAGACACAGCTATTGTTCAGGCACGCCGTGCCCTGGAGTATTTGCGCCCCGATAATCTGCCTGTCCGCAATATAAGTACCTGGGCATTGGGTGCTGCCTACCTACAAAAAGGAGACCGCACGGCGGCCAGCCGTGCGTTTATTGAAGCCATATCCATCAGCCAGACGATAGGACATACCTTCGTCACTAAATTGGCCACGATGGGTCTTGGTAGGGTACAGGAAACAGAAAACAGGCTCTATCTGGCCGCCGAGACCTACCGAAATGCCCTAGAACTGTTTGGTGAGTATCCGCTGCCATCTGCCAGTGAGGCGCATCTTGGCCTGGCCCGTATCTGCTACGAATGGAACGACCTGATAGCCGCTGAACAGCACGGGCAGCAGAGCCTCCGACTGGCGCAGCAGTGGGATCGCGTTATTGACAGATGCATTGTTTGTGAGGTGTTTCTTGCCCGCCTGAAACTGGCGTGGGGGGACGCAGACGGGGCGGCCGCCATATTAGCGGAGACCGAGCAGTCCGTGCGCCAGCATAATTTTGTGCATCGGATACCCGATGTAGCTGCTCAACAAGTGATAGTGTTGCTTCATCAGGGCGATCTGGATGCAGCAGCTCATCTCGCGCAGACGCATGAGCTCCCCTTTAGCCAGGCTCGGGTATATCTGGCCCAAGGAGACCCGTCTGCCGCACTGGCAGTGCTGGAGCCGGTGCACCAACAGATGGAAGCCAAAGAATGGGCGGATGAAGTGCTCAAGGTGATGGTTCTACAGACCATCGCCCTGCACGCACAGGGCGAAAAGGATAAGGCCGTGCAACAGCTCCGTGAGGCGCTCGCTCTGGCAAAGCCGGGCGGCTTTGTACGCATCTTTGTGGATGAAGGCGAAGCGATGCGGTCATTGATTGAAATACAAACGCGCAATAGAGACCATCCGCTAAACAGTTATGCAGACAAACTTCTGGCTGCCTTTGCCCAGGCGGTGGCTGCGCCAAAATCAGCAATTATCCCTCCAAAATCCGACATGATGGAGTCTGAGGGTCATCCAGCCAAAAACATACTGATCGATCCTTTAAGCGAACGCGAGCTGGAAGTGCTCAAGCTGCTCCGCAGCGAATTAAGCGGGCCAGAAATTGCCCAACAACTGATCGTATCGCTCAACACCTTGCGCACTCACACCAAAAACATTTTCAATAAACTGGGGGTCAACAACCGCCGGGCGGCCATCCACCGCGCTGAAGAACTCGATTTATTCTAGCTGGCTCCAAACACCAACCTTCGCCCCAGCAGGTGTAAAAAACCACCTGCTGGGGCTTTCGTGTTTTAAACCATTAATCACCACATCATTCACATCATGTGGTGATGACGCCTCACCACATCAAGCTGTATCCTTTGGGCAGATAAACCACAAGAGGATACCTGAGACGCAAAATGACTAAACCGCCAAGATCGACTGCTCTGCAATACGATATCCGCATCAGGGGGCACCTGGATGACCGGTGGGCTGATTGGTTTGATGGTTTGACCATCACACTTGAAGATGACGGTAATACTCTTCTCAGTGGTCAGGTGATTGACCAGGCGGCGTTGCATGGCTTGCTTAAAAAAGTGCGTGATTCAGGAATGCCATTGGTCTCGATCAATCGGGTCCAATTCCATGAATCTCATCCATATCGTACTAATAAGGAGAAAAAAATGAACATAAGCGCAATCCCAACAAAAAAGATAGATACGAAAGTCCTGCTCTCGACCCTGTGGATCGTGGTGATGATCAACATGCTGAAAGCGGACATCCTCTCACTGAACATCCCCGGCGCGGCGGAAGAAGTGGCAAGGACATCCGCCAGCGCGGGCGCGTCCATTCCCCAATTGATGTTGATCGGGGCGATCATGGGGCAACTCGGCATTGCCATGATTATCCTATCCCGCGTGTTGAAGCACGGCATCAATCGCTGGGCAAATATCGTTGTGGGCATCGTCACCATTGCCTATATCTGGGGCGGCATAGCTCCGTATCCCCACTACATTTTCATCGCCACAGTCGAAACCCTCTGCCTGCTGCTGATCATCGGGTTTGCATGGACATGGCGCAACGTCGAAGCCTAACCAATTCAAGAGAAAAGGAGCAAACCATGAAAACCTTGCAGAAATCTGGCGGTATCGCCGCGCTGTATATGGCAATCAGCCACCTGATCGGCCTTGTAATCTTCATCGTCGTATTGGACTATCTCAACATCACCGACCCGGCCCAAAAGGTCGCCCTGAACGTTGACAAACAGACGGTTGTCTTTTCGACCAACCTGCTTATGTACGTCTTTTTTGGCTTTGCGCTGATCGTCCTGTCGCTGGCTTTGTACGACCGCATGAAGTCTGGAGCGCCAGCGCTCATGCAGGTGGCAACCGCGATCGGGATCATTTGGGCCGGTTCGCTGATCGCCAGCGGGATGGTTGCGAATTCCGGGCTGGCTACGATTGTTCCCCTTTACGCCAAAGACCCGACCCAGGCTGTGTTGACCTTTCAGGGAATTGAAGCCGCGGCAAACGGGCTGGGCAACGCCAATGGCGAAATCCTCGGCGGAATGTGGACGCTGCTGGTCAGCCTGGCGGCGCTGCGGATTGGTGGACTTCCCAAATGGCTGAACGTCCTCGGCGTGTTGGTCGGCGCGGTGGGCATCATTACGACCATCCCAGCGCTGAACACGTTGGTTGCTGTGTTCGGCCTGGGTCAGATTGTCTGGTTCGTCTGGCTGGGTATCACCCTATTGCGCAACAGTTCAAGCCGGGCAGCGTAATATCTAAGCCTTTTCAACTTCGAGTTTCAATAGCAAACAAGAGTATTGGAGAGGTTAACTCTCAACCTCTCCAACTTTGAAAAGTGATCGTGGAGGATGACATGAAAGCGATTGTATACACAAAATACGGACCACCGGATGTTCTTCGGCTAACAGAGGTCAAGAAACCAGCGCCCATGGATAATGAAATACTGGTTAAAGTAAATGCGACAACCGTATCAACAGGGGTGTTGTGGGCTCGAACTGGCAAACACCCGGATTCCAAACTGTTTACTCTCGCGGTGCGAATGATGTTTGGTTTAACAAAACCCAAAAAGACCATACTGGGGTATGAGGTATCCGGGGAAGTTGAAGCAGTTGGCAAAGATGTAAATCTGTTCAAGAAGGGGGACCAGATTTTTGGAACTACCACTGGGTTGGGAGCCGGAGCTTATGCCGAGTATGTATGTCTGCCCGAAAAATGGAAACAAGGCGTAGTAGCCAAAAAACCTGCGAATATGACCTATGAGGAAGCCGCCGCCGTTCCTATCGGGGGTATGGCAGCGTTATGTCTTCTTAGAAAAGCAAATATCCAGAGGGGACAAAAAGTCCTTATCTATGGCGCTTCTGGAAGTGTAGGTACTTTTGCGGTGCAGATTGCCAAGCACCACTTTGGGGCAAAAGTAACCGGGGTGTGCAGTACTTCGAATTTAGAATTGATACGCTCTCTAGGAGCCGATAAAGTCATTGATTACACTCAAGAGGATTTCAACCAGAGCGGTGAGACCTATGATGTTATTTTTGACGCGGTGGGCAAGATTTCTTCTTCACGCTGTAAAAGCTCCCTGAAGGTAAAAGGGATATATCTGACCGTCAAATCCCCGACAAGCGAAAAGACCGAATATCTGATCTTGCTCAAAGAGCTTATTGAGGCGGGAAAGATAAAGGCGGTCATTGATAGACGCTATTCGTTAGAACAGATCGCCGAAGCGCACCGCTATGTCGAGCAAGGGCATAAAAAGGGGAATGTGGTCATTACGGTGGATTGTTATAAAGGAGAGTGAAAATTGAACATCAAAAAACTGGTCATTGAATTTGGAACCGTATTCGCAATAGCCTTAGTGGCTGTTGCGCTGGTGACATTGCTGTGGAACTTCATCGTGCATGGAGAAAGCAGCGTAGATTGGCAAACATCATTCAGTTTTGCGATCACGTTCGGCATTATCTTAATATGGGCAAGGTTACGGGAAATCAAGGATAAATAGAGTTTTCAAAAATCTGAAATAACAGGAAGAAGGAAAAAATGAGAAGGATCTTTACATTCACAATCATATTGATGGCACTGACAGCCTGCACAGCGTTCCAGGTCCAGACACTTGAAACGACTGGGACGGACATACCTGAGGCGGGTATGCCGAATCCTGCCTCGATCTATTGCAAGCAGGAAGGTAACACGCTCGAAATTCGCACGGCTGCGGATGGCAGCCAATCCGGAGTGTGTGTTTTTCCGGATGGCGGCACCTGTGACGAGTGGGCTTATTACCGGGGAGAGTGTGGTCCCGCAGCACAAAATAGCCCAACACCTGCCATGACCGTGGAGGCAACCAAAGAAGGAAGTGGTGGTGGCCCAGGGGGAGGTAATAACTCCGGAGGAAATGCGTCAGGCGGTTACATGGCGCCAGGTACCACTGAAGAGTTCACTGACTGGTGGGGGGTCATCGAGAGTACGGAACCCGGCGCACAGTATGATGACTACTTCGAGCGGCAGGACCTGGGGCAGAACATCTACTTTGGCATTGATTCATTGGACCCGGCGGTACAAGCGCAGATCAAGGAACTGCGCGACAGCGGAAAGATTGTCCATATCTATGGCACATTATTCAGTAATGTGCCGGACTACAACGGCTCGCAGGTCCAGGTGGACCGTATCGAGGTGGAAGGGTAAGGATCAAAATAAAACAGGTCTCCGAGTTCACCCGCGTGGCGGGTGAACTCGGAATTTGGATGTACTCAAGAATTAACAGGGACTAGGAGATGAATCTGGTGGTTAAGCTATTGGTGATGATTGGCAGCAGCGCTTCTATTGGTTTTGGAATTTGGCACTTTTTTGTACCCAGAGCTTGGAATTGGTATTCCTATATTGATCGCAATGCGACCGAGTTAGTAGCAGCCGTTCGAGCTATTAACGTTTTCTTCTCATTATCTTTAGTTCTATTTGGCACCGTAAATATACTTTTGATTTATGGAGACAAATCAAATCGATATTCAATCATAGTGCTGCTTGCGGCAACAAGTATTCTGTGGCTGACGAGGTTATTTTTTCAGGTTATTTACCCACAAGGTTCACTGGTTCCAGGTCTCCAATACGGAATGTTGTCAGCTTTTATGATTGTTTCTCTGTGTTACGTAATTTCGCTTATGATGATGTTGTTCCAAAGACCTCAGGCAGGTGTTTAGCTATTTGCCTGACAGGATTGGCGTTTATCCCTAACAGGTATCAACTATGCTAACGGACCGAATAAATCAAACTGTAACCCTCAAAGACGGCAGGCGCATGGGCTTCGCCGAATACGGTGAGGGTACCGGTTACCCGGTGTTCCACTTCCATGGCTCGGGCAGTTCAAGGTTTGAGCATCCTTCAGCGGAAAGCATGCTCGACCAGATAGGCATTCGATTTATCTCCGTCGACCGGCCGGGACATGGTCTCTCCGATTTTCAACCTCAACGCCGTTTGGTGGATTGGCCTGAGAATGTCTGCCGCCTGGCTGACCACCTGGGAATCGGCGAGTTTTACGTGGAAGGATATTCCGCGGGTGGGCCGCATGCATTGGCGTGTGCTCACCAGCTCCCAGAAAGGGTTCTCGCAGGTGCAGTGTATGGCTGCGTTGCGCCTATGAACCGCCCTGGAGCCTACCAGGGATTGCCATTTTTCAACCAGGTCCTGGCAAAATCTGCTCGCTCGTTCCCCTGGTTTACAAAATTAATCCGCTGGCAGATGCGGGGCATGGTGATGGGAGACATCGAGAAAACCACTCGCCAATTGATGTCTTCCATTCCGGCGGCGGATAAGGCGGTTCTGTATGCACCGCAAGATTTCAGGATGTTTGTCAATGCGGTCCGGGAAGGTTTTCGCTCTGGTTCTCGGGGCGTTGCGTGCGATGATATCCTGATCAACCAGGCATGGGGGTTTGACCCGGCAGGCGTGCAGCCGCGGATCGATATCTGGCATGGCGAGGCGGATGTTAATGTTCCCCTGCATGCCGCCAAGTTTTTGTGTGCGGTTATTCCTCACACCCGCGTGACGTTCCTGCCTGGAAAAGGGCATTTCTTTTTATTCAATTGCTGGCAGGATGTGCTTTCGAGGCTGGTATGTGGGGTATAACCAAATGGCAACTGTATGATTTTCGGATAAAACCGGCTCCGTAACACGCCTCGCGGATTCTCGGCAAAGAAGATCATCCTAGCGACACGCTGCCGCTGCTTTTTGGGTGTCTGTTTTATAATTGAGCTATGTCTCCAGTACTGGCCACGAAACTGTATATACCCCCCCCTCGGGCTAAAATTGTCTTACGCCCACGCCTGATCGAGCGGCTGAACGAGGGTCTCTCTGCGGGTGGCAAGCTGACCCTGATCTCTGCTCCAGCCGGGTTTGGCAAGACTACCCTGGTCAGCGAATGGGTGGCTGGCTACCAGCGACCGGTGGCGTGGTTGTCGCTGGATGAAGGGGATAACGACCCCACACGCTTTCTGACATACTTCATCGCCGCTTTGCAGACGATTACAGCAAATATTGGAGCAGGTGTGTTGAGTGTGCTCCAGTCACCTCAGCCACCGCCAATCGAATCGATTCTGACCGCTCTGCTCAATGAAATCATTACCATCCCGGACAATTTCGTCCTCGTCCTGGATGACTACCACGTTCTGGATGCCAAGCTGGTTGACAATGCCCTCAGCTTTTTGCTTGAGCACCTGCCGCCACAGATGCACCTGGTGATTGCCACTCGCGAGGACCCCCATCTCCCCCTGGCCCGGTTACGCGCCCGCGGCCAATTGACAGAACTGCGTGCCGCCGACTTGCGTTTTACCCCCGCCGAAGCTGCCGACTTTCTCAACCAGGTGATGGGCCTGAACCTCTCGGCAGAAGACATCGCTGCGTTGGAAACCCGCACCGAAGGTTGGATTGCTGGCCTGCAGCTGGCCGCGCTCTCAATGCAGGGTCGGTCAGACGCCGCCAGTTTTATCCGGGCCTTCACCGGCAGCCACCGCTTTGTGCTGGATTATCTGGTTGAGGAGGTTCTCCAGCGCCAGCCAGAAGGTAATCACAGCTTCTTGCTAAAAACTGCCATTCTTGACCGCATGTGCGGCCCGCTGTGTGATGCCGTTACTGGCCGAGAAGACGGCAAAGGAATGTTGGAAACACTCGAGCGGGGCAACCTGTTTATCATTCCACTCGATGACCAGCGCCAGTGGTACCGCTATCATCACCTTTTCGCCGATGTACTGCAGGCGCGTTTACTGGACGAGCAGCCGTATCAAGTATCCAGCCTGCATCAATGTGCAAGCGTGTGGTACGAGCACAATGGTTCGGCAACCGATGCGATCCGCCACGCGCTGGCCGCTGAGGATTTCGAGCGAGCAGCGATCTTGATCGAACGGGCAATACCAGAAATGCGCAGGAATAGACAGGAAGCCACGGTCACAGAGCTTGGCTGGCTAAAGGCGCTACCTGACGAGTTGATCCACTTCAGGCCGGTGCTCAGCGTTGATTATGCTTACGCGTTATTTGGTGGCGGCGAGCTGGAAACCGTTGAGGCTCGACTGCGGGACGCCGAACGGTGGCTGGACGCGACGGCCGACACGGCAGGGATGGTTGTCGTGGACGAAGAGCAATTTCGCCGTCTGCCGGGTATGATTGCCCTTCTGCGTGCCGCGCAGGCCCTGACCCGGAACGATATGCCTGAGGCAGTGGAAAACGCTCGGCAGGTACTCGATCTCGAACCGGAGGATGCCCATCTGATGCTGGGTGGAGCAGCTTCGGTGTTGGGGCTGGCCGCATGGGCGAGCGGGGATCTGGAGGCCGCTCGGCGGATGACAGCTGACGGTATGGCGAATGTGCGGCAGGCCGGGTACCTCTCTTCCGCTATCGGCGGCGCTATTGTCCTGGCGGATATCCAGATCGTTCAAGGCCATCTCCACGAGGCAATGAGCACCTATGAGCGGGGATTGCAGTGGTCGATGGAGCCAGGCACGCCAGTCCTGCGGGGA
>Ga0105100_10001311_pt1 | contig 14660 bp, 13 predicted proteins | sample PPLLak12cMay2015_2_FD_87033 | JGI IMG/M metagenome (GOLD analysis project Ga0105100, IMG submission 87033) | Freshwater sediment microbial communities from Prairie Pothole Lake near Jamestown, North Dakota, USA - PPLs Lake P8 Core (1) Depth... | ecosystem: Environmental > Aquatic > Freshwater >...
ATTAAAACTAAACAATGTTGTTGAAACATCTCTTATCTCAAACCCTTTACTGCTGTTGTCGCTATTATAAGCGCTTGCTATTATAGTTGTTATACAAGCATCTCTAGGTATAGGAAAATATGCATATGAGTTTACAACATCACCTATCATCAGATACAACCCATCAATATTTCCAGAAAATGAAAATAAATAATTAATTGTATTTGTACTTAACCATTTTTCTCTTGCTGGGTCCCAATAAAAAAACATATTGGCTGTAGTGTTATACCAAAGGTTTGTTTCGTTATAGTCTGGTGGTTCTGTTCCGCTGGATGTTACACCAACTATAGCATTATCAAATACAAGTTGTGTAGGGTTATTCGGATTTACACGAACATATTTTCCGCCGGAACCACTATATGTTGTTGGTGTGTCGACCAAATCAAGAAACTCGTCTGGTATTTGGTCTAGTCTGGCTAGATGGTAGCCCTGGGTGGCTTGAACACCACTGATGGTGTGGTTTAGCTGAAGCTCATCCTCATACCACCACAGGGCAGCATCTACATCCGTTCCAAAATAGATCTGGTCATTATCATTTAAATATATGTCTTTGCCTTTAATTCTAGCCATTCTATGGTTTCCTCATACAAAAAGTTTTTTAGTCGTCGTCTACAGCAATCCACTCCAAGAAGTAGTTGTTAGAGTCTATATCGCCGGAGAACAATACTGTAAATCCAGATGAGGTTTTGTTAGAAACAATCATCGGATAAATAGATGGATTTGCATCTGTGGTATTGTTCATAATGACACTAATGCTGTAACTAGTATCACCAAAAGCCGTACCAAAAGCCACTGCCTTAGATGAGTCATTCAAAGCAAGCGCTGTACGACCGGTTTCCTTATGTATATCTGTCGCCTGGTCAACATACCACTTAGTTGCCAAATCACTATCAGCCACTGGGTCGATACCACTTACGGTCGCTGTAAATCCACGACTTCCATCTGTTGGAGCATACTGTAGGTGGTCATCATCACCTAAACCAAGCAACAATCCGTGATCAATAATGGCTGAAATATTACTGGGTGAAGTAAACTCTAGACCGGCCGCACCAGATGTAACCGTTACAAAATACGACCCTGCCCCGGCATAAGAACTTGGTGTATCTGTAAGATCTAAAAATTCATCCGGTATTAAACCACTTAATGTTGTAATTTCGTCATCTACATATTTCTTATCGACAATATCTGTGTCACTAGTAAAAGCTGGATGTGAATCATAATTCACAATATCAGAAAAATCCCTACTTCCGTCTGCTAAAATGTACTGTGGGTGGTCATCGTCACCAAGCCCCAACAACCAATCGTGGTTAATCTGGCTTCCTAAACCACTTAAAGATGTAAATTCAAGTCCATCTGCGCCGGGTGTAACCGTTATGAAATACCCCGCCGCGCCAGCATAAGAACTAGGTGTATCATTTAAGTCCAAAAAATCTTCTGGAATTATACCGCTCAATGTTGCAATTTCGTCGTCAACATACCACTTAGTTGTAAGATGATAATCCTGTGTTGGATCAACACCACTAATAGTACACGAAATACGCATCTCTGAGCCATCGTGCCAAATACTACAATCATCACTATCACCAAAGTATGAACGTTCATTATACTTTAGTTTTAGATGTTTATCCTGAAATTTTGCCATCTAGATGTTCCTCCTTGTCTTAATATCTCTTGGCCAACCAATTTAATTTGTAGTTCGAGGAATCGATATCTCCGGAGAAAACCACTGTAAAACCAGAACTTACTTTAGTTGAAACCACCATCCCATACTCAGATCGGTTAGAATCAACTGTGTTTTCCAGGTCTGTTATTAGAGTATAATCCGCGTCCAGAAAATTACTCGAAAATACAACAGAGATAGAATCCACACCGTTCGGTATATCCTTAACGCCATACTTCTCATCAATAATTCCACTTGCAGTTGTAAACTCTAGCCCAGTAGCCGTTGAGTTTACTTTTACAAATTGGTTTTCTGAACCACTGTACGTAATAGGTGTGTCCAGAAGCTTTAAAAATGTTGTTTGAAAATCTATACCACTTGATGCTGTAAATTCTAACCCCGTTTCATCTTCCTTTACCGTTACTATTTCGCCGGCATGGCCGGTGTAGCCGTCGGGTGTATCATTTAAAGTTGTAAAGTATAAATCGTCCTGAGTTATACAATTACTTGGAACTGGGCCTATACACCCATCTACTTCATACGTAACACGTAACTCGTCTGTGTTGTCTGGAAATAGATACGTAAGTTCAAACTCGTTATATCCTGTTTCAGTAAAATCGTCCGGGCCGTGAAGAGCCTGTCCATTATAAAATACTTGTATTTTTCCGGGCCGATAATTATACGCAGTTGTGTATACCTGGTTAACCCCGTTGATATCACCGGATGGTTTTTCACCAAGGAGTATTACACCAGGCTGTGTTTTAGGCTTGCGTAATATTATCATTGAACGACAAATCCTTTTCTATCGAATAAAAAAATTGCCCGCAACAAAATCGTTTAATCTTTGTTAACGGGCATCTAAGCATGCGTAGGCATTGGATTGCGCCTGGATTCAATCCGGTCCATAAAAATGAGATGAGTATGTAGATAGTTCTCCACCTGTGACTATCTTCTACCATGGCATCCAATTTCCTATTTTAAATTTTTTAGACAAATAAAACCAAATGTGCAGAAATATATGTTTGCACTATGTCGTACAAATTTTTATGGTTTATTCGCCTTCTGGAACGTGCAGACCAGATTTCGCTTCTACGTCTGCCTTATTTTCCTTAACTGTGTCACCCTGCTCTTTCAAAAGAGCATTTTTTCTTTGTTTTTCTCTATCCTTCTCTACTTCTCTGGCGTCTCTAAGTTTTCTAGCAACCTCTTGTCTTGCAATGTCTCTTTCTTTTGCTTTGATAAGATTATCAATCACGTTAATAATAGACTGTTCGGTTGCTTTAAGCTGTGCAATTTCACCCTTAAGCATTTCTAGATGCATCTCTTTCTGCTCCAAGTCTGCATTTAACCTGGTTGCAAGTATACCAACAATTGGTGAATTTGCTCCGGCAAGTGGGCCTTCATTTCTAATCTCAGCCATAGAAATCCTACTTTCCTTTAGCTGTGATATTTCACCCTTCATCATGCTGATCTTAGACGCCTTTGTCTCTATTTCTTTTCTTCCATTTTCTACTAAAGCAACAATAAATGCAACCTCGTCTTTTGTTATAATCTCTTCTTTCTCTGCACTGATAACCAAATGTCTTAGTTTATTGCGCTCTGACCTTTCTTCCAACATCTCTTTACCCTCCTTTTACTTTAAATCATCCTTGAATTTGTAAAGCAGGGGAAGTTTTAGCTTCCCCTGCGTTTTGTTTTAAAATTAGCCGCTATAGCCGTATGGTGTCCAAATATCGTCTGAACTCTTCACATAGATGTTAAATCTATAGGATTGCTCACCAGCGTAACCAGATGCGGTTGTAATATCTGTATCAAGAATTTCAGTTTCTATTGGAATATCTTCTGGAATAGTACCAGACTCAATCAAATCTCCAGTGCTCTGGCCCGTGCCGCCCATCTCAACTCTATAACTTCCGGCTGCACTACTTTGCCAATTGATGACTGACCTATCAAAATTGTCATCATCACCAATAGTTGCTCTTGAAACAGAATTAATTGTAATAACCGCCACAATTCCAAAGAGGAAATGTACCTGATCGCCGTCTGGAGCAGAATACCCACCTGTAAAACTAAAGTTTACAGCATCGCCTGAAGGTGGTGTGTATGTCATATCCTATTACCTCCCTTACTGCCTCACCATGTAGGTGATGTTAGAGTATTGGTGTACATCCATGTGGAATGTTATGCCAGAAGCCGTAGTTTCTGCATAATCTCTATCTGCATTAACACCATTGGCACCTGTACTAGCGGATAATAATTGACCGTTTAACAAAATATCCATATTACTACCTTCCTGATCCGAAGTAGAATCCGGTGTGTATGTAAATCCAGGAACAGGATGAACAACACCAGCAGTAATGTCTGATGACAATCCCTCTACATATTTGTCTGCAACACCAGCCAATACGCTGTCAGCTACGACTTTCAAAGCCATATCCAAATCGTTCAAAGCGTTGGCCACTGTGTCGTTGTCGTCAATATAATTATCTTCAGAGAACGTCATGTCGCCGATTTCATTGTTCAAAGTGTTGATGGCTGCTTCTAGGTCACTTGGGTCACCACTCAATGGGTAAAATCCAGTGATGTTTGTCCAGGTTGGTGCTGTATCTTCATTGACTGCACCAGTAAAAGACCATAAATTAGCAACATCTTCAATTAATTCTTCGTCGCCCTCAAACGAACTTACAAAGTCTGTCCTAGACCACTCCCACTCATACAAATCATCCATAACTTTTCTGTGCGGGTATATAATAACTATATTTGTAGGATCGCCAGAAGCAAACGTATATGGCCCGGCACTGGTGTAAAATTTAACATAAACATCTGTTAAACTACCAGTTCCGCCGTGGTCTGCTGCGTCATGAAATTTACCAAAAATCGTATTTCCAGATCCATCAACAAACTCACCACCAGTATCGGTATTAATAAGGTCTATAACACATACGTTGTCAGAACCACCTTCATCAGCATAAGTATTCCCGGCGCTGGAGAAAATAGGCAAACCTTGTCTGTTAGCATATGTGGCATACCTGGTTGTAATACCCATTAATATACCTGCGTCACCAGATGCTGTCGTAAAACCATCTCCAGAATTGTCGTCTGTAACAGCAAGTAAAATTGTCTGAGAATCTGTTGTATGACCCTTGATATTTTCCAAACTCATCTGTTTGGTTAAGGCACCGCCAGAGGTTGTATTGGTTGGATCAAAATACTTACCAAGATCGTCAAACCAATTTGTACCACCCTTCAATTGCTTGGTCAGTGTCCTAATCACGTTCATATCGTGCTCTAAACGCATTGGAGAACCAGAGATTACTGTAGGCTCTGCTACAGATGATGTATTAACACTCGCTATGGCATCATCATAAGTTTCAGACCATCTAATTTGTTCGTATTGACGTAACAAACTTCTGCCAGAATATGCAGGAGAATCAATACACCAAGTTATTTGGTCGGCTACAGAATGAACACTGTCAACATTTGCATCAAATGTGCACACGCCAACAGCATTTAGATTTAATGTAAATGAAGCAATACCGTTTGAATCGGTATTGACTGGGTTGGACACAAAACTACCAATGGTATCACCACTTAATTTTGTAAGAGTTACAGGAGCACCTTCAACCAACTCTCCATTAGAGTCCTTAACCTCTACTTTAATTGTTATTCCACTTCCATCATAACCACCCTGTGTGGAATCAGATGTGAATTTTACTTCATTAATTACACAAAATCCATATGTGGAGAATTTAGTAACATCAAAATAAAGTGTTTTTGTACCAGATGTCCAACTGTAATTTTCTACTCTACCAGAGTAATCTTCGCCCAAACCTGTTTTTTCTGAACCATCATACTGAGTTAATGTTATACGAGTACCATTATTGTCTTTGTCAACCCAAATAAATGGTTTAGTGTCTGTAGCAAATACTCTGGTTATTCCAACGCTCCCGCCGCCTGCGGCCAAGAGACTTCCAATATATCCAGTTGATGAGGCCTGAATTATGTCTGAACCCACAACTATGTCTGAAAGATCTTTGCCACTAAATCTGAGGTTAGGAATGTTGCTCTTGCTTAATACTATATCCGTATTATATGTTGTGTTTTCTAATGTAGCGCTACTAGCACTTCCGTACCCAATTGTTGACCACGCATCAGCCCAATCTACAGTATGATGAATGGTTGGGCTAACCCATGAGAAAGTTACGCCGCTTGATGTAACTACGTCAGACGTATGTGTAGCATCTTTGAACTGACCATAAACATGTTGCAGACCTGTCTGCTCTATAAGTTCTGCTGCAACTTCAGATGCCATTGCTACCCAAGAAGCTTCTCCAGAAGTTGTAACACCATTAATATTCCACAACTTATAATGCGTAGGTGTCCATTCCGACGGCCCTACTAAAGACACATTGGCATCCAAACCATCGACAACAATATCAATATCAGAGTCGTTGATTTGTATGGCTGGAGGCGTCGGATAATCCGTGTCATAAGTTATATTGGTATAATTGACACCCATATTGGTTAAACCTCCATTTTAAGTTTACAGTGGAAATACTAACAATGTCTACAAATAGGTATCTAATTGATGGAAGGGGCTGACGAATCAGCCCCTGTTTACACGACAATTAGATAAGTATTACTGTCTTACCATATAGGTAATATTTCTTCCTACTTGTATATCAAAGTGAATAGTAATACCAGAAGCTGTAGTTTCTGCGTAGTCTCTATCAGCAGCAGCACCATTAGCGCCAGTTGAGGCCGCTAGTAACTGACCGTCTACGTACACGTCCATGTTAGAACCTTCCTGACCGGCTGTTGCATCAGGTGTATAGGTGATCCCAAATGGAAGAGCATGTAGTGTGTTTGCACCAAATTCAACAGAAATAGACTCAACGTATTTCTCGGCCACGCCAGCTGTGATCATGTCTTCTACGTCTTGCAAAGCCATATCCAAATCATTCAAAGCGTCGGCCACTGTGTCGTTGTCGTCAATATAATTATCTTCAGAGAACGTCATGTCGCCGATTTCATTGTTCAAAGTGTTGATGGCTGCTTCTAGGTCACTTGGATCACCACTCAATGGGTAATTTCCAGTGATGTTTGTCCAGGTTGGTGCCACAACATTATCACCAGAACCTGTGAATGACCACAAGTTGGAAATGTCTTCCATCAACTCTACGTCACCTTCCCAAGAACTTACGAAGTCTGTACGTAGCCATTCCCACTCAGCCACATCGTCCATAACCTTTCTTTGTGGATAAACAAATTCCACAGAGGTTACGCCTTCTGTACCATCAAAGGTGTAAGGTGTTGGAGAAGATTCGTTTGTATAAAACTTAAATTTTACGTCTGTGTTTTCACCAGCTGTACCAGCCTGGAACATAGCAAAAATAGTATTTCCTGAGCCGTCAGTAAACTCAACGTCAGTATTTCTGTCAATTACGTCAATGCGACAAACACGAATGTCTGTTGAACCTACTGTTCCGTCATTGTAAATAGGAAGACCGGTTCTATCTGTGTTATCAGCATATCCAGTTGTAATTGCCACGTTGATTTCTGATATACCAGACGAAACTGTAAAACCTGAGCCTCCGTTGTCATCTGTAACAGCAATCAAAACTGTTTGAGAATCTGTGGTTTTTCCACTGATATTTGCCAAACTCATCTGCTTGGTAGCACCATTACCGGAATCGGTAGCGGTCGGATCCCAATACATACCTGGGTCGTCGTACCACTTTGAACCACCTTTCAATTGAAGCATCAAAGAGCGAATTACGTTCATGTCGGCTTCTAATGATCCTGATACTGTAGGCTCTGCAACACCAGCGGTGTTTACACTAGCCACTGCATCATCATAAGTAGCAGAACGTCTAATTTGTTCTAATTGTCTTAGTAAACTTCTAGCCATTGTGATTTACCCCCTAATTTTTTACTAAAGTTAATTACCTAGCAATCTGTAATTCTTGAATTCTCTTTCTGAGCATCCTACAAAGAGAGTCCTTACCAGCGAGCTGGTTTGCTTGTTGAAGTGCATACCTCAGCAAGTTAGGATCCATAATTCGCGGTAAAACCTCCCTTCCTTTCCTAACAGATAACTCAGTAACGTCTTTCACCGTTAAATCCTTAATTTTGGCCGTTATTTCATCTTTACCTTCATATGGGTCAGTGTTTTCCTCTACCTTTGGTTCGATTGTCTGTGGCTTTTCTTCCTTTAGTTCGTCCACTAAATCTAAACTGTCGCCGGAGAATACAATTTCCCACATGTCTTCATTCTTTAATTTAATATTTCGAAGCCAGTTAACAAATTCCTCTCCTTCCGCCAAACCGTGTTTTACTCCATACTGTGCGTAAATTGTATCAAGAGGAATTTTCTCGCCCGGTCGAATAGACCGCTTCATTGCGTGTGTCCACATATAAGACTTGTTTCTAACATAACCATTCATAATAAAACCTCCTATTCCTTTTTTATAATGAATTTGTCTTTTCCTTGTCCTAATTAATACCCTCTGTATATAAAGAGGTTAGTTAAAGACAGACCCCAGGGCCGGCCCGTCGGCTTATGATGCCTGTTCAAAGCGTCACGGTTGACCTGGGATTTACCTGTCCTAACTAAGAAATTTTATTATAGTACCCCATATACATCTTCTGTACACAGGGTACTATAAACAGTGATTATTGAAAAAATCAAATTACAGAGATCTGTCGATAATACCAATGCCGATCATTCTAGAATCTAGGCAAGCGAAGCCAATTTCTGCCCAACCAAAGAAACCTGCTTTTTGTACGCGAAGCAGAGTTGGATCATCATGAGCCTCATATTCTTTCCGAATAGGCATTACGAGAGAATCATTGACACTGAGATCGAAACCAATAATCTGTGTCTCGCCTAACGTTGAAACTGTACCGTCGGCGGCTGTAATGTTTGGATTGTCCAATGTGTAACCATTGTAAATGTTTGAAATCGGCGCTGTAAACTTTCCGTAAGCAGAACCGTAACCATTAATGTTATACAAACCGGTTGCACCTAGATGCTGAACTTCGTGCAATGCGACTTTCCAAATTGAACCCATTCCAGAAGCCTGGAAAATCTCACGCCTGGTAACTGGGTCAATATCTGTATCTGTCCATTCTCTAATATCAGCAGCGTCTTCCGGAGAGATATAAAGATCTGTCAACGTCCTACCAATTCTCCTGAACCCAACAATCATCTTGTTTACGAGTTCTTTGGACAGATATCCTGCTCCAGTTGCGCCAGGGGCAATCTCATAAATAGGTGCTGGACGTGGGCCAAGAAGACCCTTACCGGAAAAAGAAGATGTAGCGGCCGGCATAATAACCCTCCATCCGCACTCTTCTTCGTAATTTGCCAAATCTTTAGCTACTCTAGCAGCGGCTCTTTGAGGAATATCAATACGAGAATCGCGTGCGTAGGTAATTTTCCAATCCGCACTCGCATTAATACTAAATGTAGGAACAAAAACCTCTTCCCCAATACCCTCAATAAAGTTCTGTGCCATATACCCTAGGCCAGGAAGAACCCATACAGGAACTTCAAAATCTTCTGCAACGGGATACACAGCCTGTGCACCAGGAGCTAACCTTTCAACTGCAAACAGCTTTCTCATAATTGACTCCTGCTCAATCTTTTGAAGAATAGGAGTCGTAAGAGCAGCTGCAAAAGCTCTGTAAGCAGCAAGACCTTCGGGCGTAGTAATATTAGAAGTTGCCTTAAACAGTTCTTGCATTTCACGCTTATCCATATCCATATTTACCATTCCTCCTTGGTTAATAATTATGGAGACACAATAAATTTCAGTGTCTTAATCCACATAATAAACTTAAATAAGAAGCTTTATCCTGATAGGATAAAGAACTGTATTGGCCATATTAGCCACACACTTCGCTGAACCAGCGCCCTTAAGTACTTTAGCTACTACTATGTCATCACATCTCTCACCGGCGACGTCTGATCCATCAGAGTTTACACCAGAGTTTGTAACCTTGGCGTCGTCTGCTGCTGGGTATAGACTCATACCTGGCTTCATATGATATCCAGAATCGGGTGTGCCAGCCACTGTATTTTTACAAGTATAGTGCACTGTGTCCCAAATACCTAGATGTGCAACACCAACTGGGGCAGACTTATGTCCAATAATCGCACCACTGGCATTGTAGTAAGGCTGAGCAATAGCGTCGCTGGAACCCAGATCGCCGGGCATATAAAATCCAGACGGATGTACCTGATGGTAACCAGTCTTAACTTTTTGCTCTAGAAATCCAAATGGATCCTCAGTAACGCCATGAGCCATCTTTTTTACCATAGGTTCTTCGTTGGTAGCATCAGGATCCAAATAAATTACAGAACCTGCATAAGCAATAACACCGCCAACGCCCGCAGCGCCGAAAGATATATTTTCAGCGTAACTGCAGAATTGATTTTCTACAACAGGATGTCTTGGAATAAACATATCCTTTTTCCTCCTTTAGCAATTCTCTATTAGAAACTCTATTAACGAGATTTAATAATTTCTTCGGCCATTGCTTTTCCAAGCCTGGCATATCTTTCCATTACATCTCCAGTTGGCTTATAATCCATGTTCAATGCAGCAAGAATGGCTTTACCTGGGTCAATATTAACAGGAGGAGTCGTAGGTTCTTCCTTTACTTCCTCTTCCTTCTTTACTTCTTCTTCTTCCACAGACGCTGCTTCATCAACCTTGACCTCTGGTTCTACAACAACTTCTTCTTTCTTGGGCTCAACAACTTCTTCTTCCTCAACTGAAGCGGCTGCAGCCAGTTCGTCTAAAACAGCCTGTCTGATGGATACTAACTCGTCCCTGTAAGCCACAAAATCCTCATCTGACATCTCTCTAATTTTGGCAAATTGTTTTGCCTTGGCTTCCTCGTTGTTGTGAACTATGCAAGCCTTTACCAACTCGGAGATTCTTATATCAGTAGCTCTATCCTTCTTAATCGTTTCCAAAGCAGCTTCCTTTTCAGCAAGCTGTGTCTTCATCGCATCTAGCTCTTTCCGGGCCGCCTCCAGCTCAGATTCAAGAGTAGAAGCTTTGGTATCACTTTCTGAAAGTTTGGACTCGAGTTCTTCAAATTCTGCATTCTTCTCATCAAGAGAGTTCGTAAGGTCTTCGATGGTCGCTGCAGCTTTCTGAAGAGCTTCTTCTGTCTTCTTTCTCATGTCCGCTTCTTCTTTTTCAGAAAAGATAGTAGCTACGTGAGCCTCTATATCTTTCTTCAACTTTTCATCCATAGAAGCAATACCTCCTTAAAAATTTTAAATTGTTTAAAACCATTACACCAAATAGATACCAACCTATTTTTACAAAATCCTTTTCCTAATCCAAAAATTTTAATGCTTAGGGCAAGCTAGGAGCAGCGCCCCTATTACCCCCTACAATTCAGACTTTCCAAATCTGGGTCAACACCCAACATAAACATGACATCGAACCCAATGTCCGCTCCAGCGTTTGAAGATGACTTGATAGATACGACGTTTGTTGTGGTGTTTTTGTCTATCCACCACCCATACCCAACATCAGACATAGGACTCGCCGTAAAGCTTCCATAAGTAGCTAGATCATAACCATGAAATTTGATACCGCTGGCAATAACTATCTCATCAGTACCAGAAACCATGGTGAATGAATCGCTCCATAGGAAAGGAATGGCGTGGTTATTGCCAAGATTTTTGTAGATCATTTTTGTATTATCGTCGCCATTTATTCTACAAATCTTAGGTATACTTCTTCGGCTTCCAGAAAGTGCTTGGGGCATAACCTATTACCTCCTTTTCAAATATTTTGATGCACCACCTAAAGCGGCGGTAAGCTTATCAACAAGCTCTTCTCTTTTATCACTTAGTTCGGATTTTTTTAGAAGTTTCTTGGCATACGCTGTAGCCACTTTTGATATATAAACAACTCTATCTCTTAAGTTTTTTAAACAATCTGGGTCGGTTGTATCCCTTGAAAATGAGGAACACCCCTCATCATACAACGCACACCAGTTCTCGTGTAAAATCTCGGTGTCGGGTCCAATAAAAGTATCAGCATAGACATACTTTTTATAGCTTACACATATACCGACAGTGTCATCTCTTGTTATTTCCGACTTATCTTTATTTTCCAAAGCGTTACTCACCTCTGGTGTAGGGATAAACTCCTCTATATTAATAGAGGTTACATTATTATTGTCATCTAAATTAAAAACTATAACACCACCTTCCGTCTCCAGCTTCTTAGATTTTGCAGTTTCTAGAATAACAGATGGCGGATTTGCTGGGTTTTTAACAATACCACACCCAGAAAAAATAATCCCCCGAAGAACCCTTGCAAGCTTTCCGGAGGCTATCTCTTTACCAGACCGAATAACTTTCGCCATCATACCGAATATATTTTTTTCGGAGGCCAAACCCAACGCCTCAGCTTCTTTCTTATCTAGTATCAAATCTCCAACTTTCACATCGAAGTCCTGGTAATAAGCCTCCATACTAACCTTCCATTTACCAGATGCAACTTCCTCAGCAATGTTAGGAAATCTGTTCTTGTAGAGAATTCCAGCTATTGCAACATGCATATCAACGACATCAACAGCAGACGTCTCTTTTACAGACAGATCATCTAACTTTAGTGGATTTCCGTCTTTATCCATAAACGCTCTTTCATATATGTGTCCTATTATCTGATCTTCTGCGTGTTCTATGTCTAATGCTTTATTTACAATTGACTTTTCTGCTTTGACAAGTTCTGATGGAAGGAAATAGGCGTGGTTTAAATTTTCTCCGGATGAAACAAATATGGCCGAGAAATACAACAAATCCGGTTGTTTATCCTTATCGGCCGGCAAGTTTATTGCCTTAGATGCCTTCTCTCTTAAAACGTCCGTTTCTTTATGAAGCTCTATATTGGCCTCTAAATACATTTTTTTATTTTTTATTTTTGCCACTTCTAGACCTCCTTGAAATTACTAAAAAATAAAACAGTCCCTCATTTATATAAGGTTAGTTTATTCCTCAACTTTTTCTTTTCTTAGTTCTTCTATTCTGTCTAACAACTCTTGATACTCTGTATCGGACATGTCCTTAACTATCTCATCAAAAGACAAACTAGCTGCCTTTTTTTGAGGAACCTTTGTTTTTGTCTTTATTTGTTTCTGTGGTGGTGCTACTTTTTTAGGTGCTGCTGGTTGACCTTTAGGCCTACCTTCAGATGGTGTACTTTTAGGTGTTTTTTGTGTTTTCTGTATATTACCGCTTGGTTGTTGTGCAGGAGCCCCAAACACACCACCACTCTTTGCTTGTTGCCAAGGAGATCCAATGATACCAAAAATACCATCCTGAACAATCGGAAACTCCTCTTCCATGTTCTTTGATTCATTAAGATAATCAAAGCCCAATTCTTCGAGCGCCGTTCTGTAGCTCAACATTCTTCTGTCAACTAAACTAGAAATAGTGGCCATGTAAAGAATAGGATCTTTCAAAATAGCCTCATCCCACCTAATTTTTGGAAATCTGTCAAAACCCATAGCCTCGGCTATCTGTCGATATTCATCATAAATCCACCTAGTAATTTGTTCCCTTGCATAGGTTATTTCCTCGGTCAGGCCCTTGACCATCAAAGCTGCGCCAGCTGGATTAATGCTAGTACTTCCATCAATAAGCGCCCTAGAAACAGCCAAACCACCCGTTATATCCTCATTAACCTGTTTGTATTTATCTTGACCAAGAATGGAACTAATTTCTGGAGAAACTATCTTTTCTACTTGAAGTGTATGATTCCAAACAACATCAAAGCTCTTGGATGGTGTATTAAACAACTGTGCAACAGCCTGTAATTCTTCTTGTGTTGTCACAGGATACTCGTCTGAGCCGATAGTTATCTTTAGGATATAGTTTGTAATACCATCTAAAGTACTTAAATCTGCATGCCGTAAGGATTCTTTGTAATCCAACGATTCAAAAATTCGAGTAGACCTTGGTTTAGCATATCTCTCATACGGTTGTTTTCTATATGTAATTGTTCCAACAAGTCTTGAATCTAATGGAAAAGAACCACCTTTCTGTGCAGCACTTTTTAGATCGGACGGCAAAATTTTTATAAGCTCTTTTTCATCGAGGCTAAGGTCGGTCTTATTCAACAAAGCACGAAGTTCTGGTGGAATTTCCAGCGTTATCTTCTGTTTGTCAAACAACAAACTTCCTTCAACTGTTACAAGCAGTGGGTTTAAAACCGTATAGGCTATTGGAAGATGACCTTTGGACCATAGATTCTTTTTAGCGGCTTTTTCACCTGTTGATTTTTGAACCTTAGGCTTCTTCCCTGGAACAGGAGATAAATAAGAAACCCTGGGCTCGTAGTTTGCAATCGCTTTGTAAGTTGTGACGTGGCCAACCCTAAAAAAATCTAAATAAATCCACCCCAAGAGTTCTTTAAAACGAACATCAAATGTCCACAAATCATAAAAGTTTTTTATGTTCTCATCGTCTATGTCGTTTTCAAATCCTTTGCATGCCAGGTTTGTAAGCACGTTTGTTACAGACCCAACCAACGGGTCTATATAATAATAACGCATGGCGCGCTTAAAAGACTCTTTGGGGTCTTCTGTATAGGGGTCTTTCTTGATGAGGTCTAAAACCTGCCGATCAATAGGGTCTCTAGTTACAGTAGCAGCCTGTTCCCTGGGAAGAAAGGCCAGCACCTTCTTAGTTGGGTTCATGTAAAAAGTAGCCTTACCGGACTTGTCATCTACCTCAATTGCATGTAGACCTATATCTGGGTAGTGCTCCTTTAAATCTGCTGTAACTTTTTGAAGTGTATCTTTTCTCATAACTACTCCTTATCTCTTAGTTTTCCCACCCACACCCATTTTAACAATTGTATTTAGTATACCGGACTCCTCTTTAAATTGTGGATGACCTTTATCAATTGTTCTTACAGCTGCG
>Ga0105100_10001312_pt1 | contig 14653 bp, 12 predicted proteins | sample PPLLak12cMay2015_2_FD_87033 | JGI IMG/M metagenome (GOLD analysis project Ga0105100, IMG submission 87033) | Freshwater sediment microbial communities from Prairie Pothole Lake near Jamestown, North Dakota, USA - PPLs Lake P8 Core (1) Depth... | ecosystem: Environmental > Aquatic > Freshwater >...
CGCCATATCGCCATCGACAAGGTCGGCATCAAGGACATCCGCCACCCGGTGCTGGTGAAGGACCGCTCGCAGGGCGTGCAGCACACCATCGCCAACTTCAACATGTACGTGGAACTGCCGCACAACTTCAAGGGCACGCACATGTCGCGCTTCGTGGAGATTCTGAACAGCCACGACATGGAAATCTCGGTGGAATCCTTCAAGGACATGCTCACCGATATGCGCAAACGCCTGGAGGCCGAACGCGGTCACATCGAGATGAGCTTTCCGTACTTCATCAACAAGGCGGCGCCGGTGTCGGGCGTAAAGAGCCTGATGGACTACCAGGTGAGTTTCATCGGCGAAGTCAACGGCAGCCAGGACGAGATGACCATCAAGGTGGTGGTACCGGTCACCAGCCTGTGCCCGTGCTCGAAGGAAATCTCAAAGTACGGCGCGCACAACCAGCGCTCGCACGTGACCATCGCGGTGCGCGCCAACACCTTCGTCTGGGTCGAGGATCTGATCGATCTGGTGGAGAAACAGGCGAGCTGTGAGCTGTACGGACTGCTGAAGCGCCCGGACGAAAAGCACGTTACCGAGCGCGCCTACGAGAACCCGAAGTTCGTCGAGGACATGGTGCGCGACGTGGCCGCGCAGCTCAATGCCGACGCGCGCATCGACGCTTATGTGGTGGAATCGGAAAACTTCGAATCCATCCACAACCACTCGGCGTACGCCATGATCCGCAAGGACAAGACCGCCGGTTAGGGAAAGCATGCCTGCACAAAAATAGCCACACTAGGGAAAGCATGCCTGCACAAAAATAGCCACACTAGGGAAAGCATGCCTGCACAAAAAAAGCCATACGACGAATAGCCGCCGCCTTGTGGCGGCTATTTCTTTTCCTCGAACGGCGCAATCAGCTCGCGCACCACGTCGTAGTCCGCGTCGCTGGCCGGCGCAAAGCCATCGTATTCGTCATCCAGCGCCTGAATCACCGCCCGGTGCGCCGGGTTCTTGATGTCCAGGGCCAGAAATGCCTGGCGGATCTGTTTGAGCAGTTTGGCGTCCACCTTGTTGCTGGCCACGATGTTGTAGGGCGGCAACGGCGGCGAGCTGTGCAGGATGCGTAGCCCCTTGTGTTTCCAGTCGTAGGCCGTCGTGTCTTTGAGAATGCCGGCATCGAAATCGCCGCTCGCCACGCCCTTGGCGATGTTGTCGTAGTGTCCGATGTATTTGTATGCGCCCAGACTCTCCAGCGGCATCCCGGCCCCCACCACCACCGCGCGCTGCAGAATCGCCGCCTTGTCGCCAAACGCAAAGGTCTTGCCTTTCAGGTCCCGGACTTGTTTGATGGGGCTGTCGTTCCGCACCACGATCATCAGCTGGAACGAAGCCTTGTGGTTCGTCAGCGTCCTGACCACGAGTTGTGCCTCGCCCTTCTCGTGCGCCTTGAGGTAGGCCACCGGCGTCAGATAGGCGAGCTCCACCTCGGCCTTCGACACCTCCTCGATCGCGGCTGACATGTTGGGCGAGAGCTTGAGGCGCACTGGCCGTTTGAGCGTGTCCGACAGGTATTTGGTCAGGGGTGTGAGGCGCCGGTACATTTCGGCTGGGATGTCCATGGCCACGGACCCGAGACGCAGCTCATTCGCCTCACCATCAACCGCCGCCAACACCGCTCCGGCCGTGAACAGCGTAACGCCAAGCAGCGTGCACAAAGCTCTTCGAATGCAAAACATATAGGTCGTCCCCTTGAATGAAAATCTACGCACTGGCGCTCGACAATATTTCCGGATCAATCACGTCCACGAAGTGGGTCACCCGGTTACGACCCGTGGATTTGCTGTGGTACATGGCGAGGTCGGCGCGGTGAATATAATCCTCGACCGGCAGTCCGGATTTGCCATCCGGAAAGGTCGCTGCGCCGACGCTGATGGTGACACCAATGCGAGAGCCATCGAGTGCAAGAAAGACATGCTCTGCCACGGCGCGCCGCAGCTTCTCAGCAAGCCGGCGCGACTCTTCCTGATCCGCGCGCCGGCAAAGCACGATGAACTCCTCGCCGCCAAAACGGCATACCAGGTCGGTGCGACGCAGGTTCGTGCCCAGGACCCGGGCAAGATCGACCAGCACCGTGTCGCCAGTCTTGTGGCCATGCTGGTCGTTGATGTGCTTGAAGTGATCCACGTCGACGGCCAGGATGCTGTTGATGTCGCCGTGGCGCACGGACAGCGCCAGATCGGTCTGCACTACCCGATCAAAATAACGCCGGTTGTACAAACCGGTGAGCGGATCCGTGACCGCGATTTGCTTCAGCTCCTCGTTCATGCGCTGCAGCTCCGCTGCCTGTTCCTGAAGCTTGTGATTGTTCTCGGTCAGCTTCACGTCAGCCAGGTCGATCTTGGATTGCAACTGCAGGTGCGCCTCATTCAATTGTTCGCGCATGTCGTTGAACTGCGCCGCCAGTTTTCCGAACTCGTCATTCGAGCGGAGCGGAATCTGGCGGGTGATCTTGCCGGTGTCATCGATGCTCATGTCGAGCGAGCGCGAAATGATGCCCACCGGCCGGACGATGATGTAGGACAGCGCCAGGAACTCGCCCAGAGCGATCAGAATAATGATGATCGCCTCGCGCGAAATGATCGAAGTCTTCTGCGACTGCAGCCGGTCGATGATCCCCTGATTGTCCAGGCCAATGACAATGCGTCCGACCGGTTTTTGGTCGAACATGACCTCTTTGTTGAACATCGTCCAGCCACTCCCGGATTCGGGCGAGGTGCCCGATTCCGCCATGAGGTTGCCCTTGCCGCTCAGGACCCTGGCATAGCCGATATCCTGCGCCTGGGTGATCTCATCGAGGAGCAACTGGATGGTGTGGTAGTCGTGCCCGACGATACTGAAGGCCAGCGCCTGCGAGACAATACGTGCCACATCCTCGCCATGCTGCTGGGTTTCACGCAGCACCCCCTCCTCATGCTGCTTGAACGTCAGCCAGCTGGTGGTGCCGAGGGCAAGGGTCAGCACGCACAGCAGCACCAGCACCATTTTCTGGCGGATGCCCAGCTGCAACAGGGATGCAATCTGCATGGTTCGATTTAAGTCACAGTCCCGACACGATTGGGCAGTGCGCCGCGCACTGCCGATACCCTGTTCCGGATCCTGCGCCGGAACCCCCCTCAATTGGCGCGGTTTTCCGCGACTACCCGGACCGACTGGATCCGTGCACACCGGGACAGCCCCTGATACGGGACCGGGCCTATCTGGTTAAGCAATTATTGGGCCACATGAAAGGACTAAGGACAGGCGGGATTGAGACCATCCATTGCAGCGGTGAGCAAGGCGCAACCGGCGTCGCCGTCAGTCGCACAAACAATGCTCAGGAGCGCATCATCCACTGCCGGGATTCATGCTCCACCCGCTCGAGCAGCAGTGGCATGGCGGCCGCCACGGCCGGGCTTAGCTGGTCGCCCCGATAGGCCGGGTCGGCCTCGATGCCGAGCAGCAGAATATGCGATGTGTCCTCGCCCAGGGAACGGGCAAGCGTCAACGCCGCGGCCACGCCAAAATCGTGCGTGGAGAATGTCGCCGCACCCGACAGATCCCGGCCCTGGAGGCGAAAGAGCGTCCCGGGAACGGCGCCGCTGCGTACCGCATCGATGAGCATGACGTGTTGCGCGTCGCGCCAGGCGGAAAGCAGCGCCGCGCCCGGCCGATCGCAGGCCTCCACCTCCAGAACCCCCGCCGGCAGCACGGCCAGCCACGGAGAGCGGCGCAGCGCCTCGACCGCCACCCACCCCAGGCGATCATCGCCGAAGGGCGAGCCCACGCCGAGCACGCGCACCGCAACGCTCATGCGTCACGCTCGATGCGCAGGTCGAGAAAGTGCGTCGCGCAGGAGATGCACGGGTCGTAATTGCGGATCACGGTTTCCGCGCGCAAGCGCAGCGCGGCGTCCGAGTGCTGCAGGCCATAGGCCTGCAACGATTGGTGCAAGTCCGCCTCGATGCGCGCCTGGTTCTGACTGGTCGGCGGCACGATGCGCGCGCTGCACACCGTCCCGTCGGCACCCATGTCGTAACGGTGCCAGAGCAGACCGCGCGGCGCCTCGGTACAGCCAAATGCGCTGCCGGCGGACACGGTCGTGTCCGCATACGCCCTGTCCGGCAAGGCATAATCGGACAGCACGCGGATCGCCTCGTGCAACGCGAGCAGGATCTCCACGGCGCGCGCCACGACCGAATGGAACATGTTGCGACTCGGGAAGCGGATGCCGGTGGCGTCCAACACCTGCCGCACCGGCGCAGGCAGACGATCGAGATTGAGGTTGAGACGCGCGAGCGGCCCGACCAGATAGGGCTGGTCATCCAGATAACAATAGAGCGCCGTCGAGCCTTGCTCCTGGCGCTCGGTAAAGCGCTGCTCAAAACGGTCGATGCCGATGTCGAGCCCGTCGTCGGACACGATCCGGCCGGTATTCATCGGGTATTCGTCCGGATGGCGCAGCGCCACGCAGGTAAACGCCTGCTCGTCCGCCGGCAGCGGCAGCGAGGCGGTCCAGGCAACCAGGGCCTCGGCCTCAGGCAGCGCCGCGTGCAGGCGCGTCCGCAACGCTGCCACGTCTGCCGCTGCCGGCGCGTGATGGAAACCGCCGACGCGCACGCCCACCGGGTGCACCGAGCGCCCGCCGTACAGGCGGATGATGTCGTTGCCGAGCGCCTGCAGGTGCAAACCGCGCCGTACCGCATCCGGATGTTTTTGCGCCATACCGACCACGCCCGTGAAACCGAGAAAGTCCGGCGCCGCCAGCAGATGGATGTGCAGGCTGTGCGACTGCAGCCACTCGCCGCAATACAGCACACGCCGCTGCGCGCGCACCCACGGGCCGGGGTCGAGGCCAAACAACGACTCGAGCGCGTGCACCGCGCTCATCTGGTAAGCGACCGGGCAAATGCCGCAGATGCGCGCCACCATGTCCGGCACTTCGCGGTAGTCGCGGCCCTCGAGAAACTTTTCGAACAGGCGCGGTGGTTCGAAGATGCGCAACGCCAGTTTCTCGATACGCCCGTCATGCGCATGCAGGCTGAGCGAGGCCTCGCCCTCGACGCGCGCCAGCACCGGCACCTGGATATGAATCTCACGCTTCCCGGTCATCCCGGTTTGTTCCCGGTAGCGGCCAGAAACGCCGGCGCGGCGGCATTGAACGACACGAACCGTCGGTCGATCGCCTCCGGCAACAGCCCCAGACCGATGAAGCGCTGGCGCAGTGCCGGCGCATTGATGTTCTCGGCCGGACCGTAGCAGGCATAGCAGTCGCGGCCGAAGCGCGGGCAGATCGCTCCGCAACCGGTGCGCGTCACCGGGCCCATGCACGGCGCGCCTTGGGTCACCAGCGTGCAAACCGTCTGGCGGCTCTTTCATTCCAGACACACCTTCTCGTTGTCATCGAGCGGCGCCACCCCGTCGAGCAGCGCGCGCAGCGCCGCCAGCACCTGGCGGCCGTTCACCGGACAGCCCCACAACTCGAAATCGACTTTCACGTGGCTGCCGATGGGCGTCGACGTGCTGAGCGCCGCAATGGTGTCCGGCTGCGCATACACCGCCGCCAGCCAGCCGTGCCCATCGGCCAGATTGCGCAGCGCCTGCAGGCCGCCGGCGGTGGCGCAGGCGCCGATCGTGACCAGGAAGCGGCTGTTGGTGCGCACCCGGTGAATGCGTTCCACATCCTCGGGCATGGTGATGCTGCCCTCGACGAAAGCGATATCCACCTGCGCCTCCGGGTCCACCGGCCCGGCTTCGGCGAAGTGCGCGATGTCCACGAGTGCCGTCAACTCCAGCAGCGTCTCGCCCAGATTGAGGAACGCCAACTGACAACCGTCGCAGGAAGCGAACTTGTGAACGGCGATGCGCGGCTTGGATGGCAGGCTCACAGTCCGGGTACGCCCAGCAGTTGCTGAATCTCGGAATAGCGGAACACCGGCCCGTCCACACAGACGAACTTCGGTCCGAACTGGCAGTGGCCGCAGTGGCCGATGGCGCACTGCATGTTGCGCTCCATGCTCAGCCACATGGCCTCCGCCGGCAGCCCGCGCGCGCGCAGTCGCGCCACGCCGGCCAGCATCATGCCCTCCGGGCCGCACAGCATGGCGAGCATGCGCGCCGGGTCGATTTCGAACCGATCGAGCAGCTCGGTCGCAGGCCCCACGTGCCACGGCCACAGCGGTGCGGCGTGGTCGGCGGCGATCAGCACCTTCGTGTCGGGTGCCGTTGCCCACATCGCGTAACGCTCGCGCCACAACAGATCGTCGGAGTGTTTCACGCCCTGCACCACCGTCAGCCGGCCGTAACGCTCGCGCCGCCGCAAGATATAGTTGATCGCGGCCACGGTTGGGGCGCAGCCCAGGCCGCCACTGATGATGGCCACGTCCTTGCCTTCCGCCTGCGCGAGCGGCCAGCCCTGCCCATACGGGCCGCGGATGCCGAGCGTGTCGCCGGCCTGCAATGCCGCCAGGCCACGGGTGACACGGCCGAGCGCGCGAATGGTGTGATCGAACAGCTGCGCATCGTCCGGATCCGAGACCACCGAGATCGGCACTTCGCCGACACCATACAAGGAGAGCATGTTGAACTGGCCGGGGGAAAAACGATAGGCCGTTTGTTGCGCGGGATCGGTGAAGCGCAGTCGCAACGTAAAAATCGTGGGCGATTCCTGGATGCGTTCGACCACGCGCGCCACGCTCGGCAGCGAGGGCAAGGTGTTTACCGGGCGTGGCATGCTTGCGGCTCCATCATGTTTCAGGTTGCAGGATGCCATGGCGCTGCAACGTGGCCAGCAACCGTCGGCAGTTTTCCTCCATCAGCTCGGCCAGAGCGTTGCGGTCGGTAACGGGCTGCTCGAGTGCAAGCCGGCCGTCAACGATATCATCCAGCATCCGCTCGGCAAGCATGGCCAGCGTGCGCGTGCCGTCCAGATACAGAACGAATCGCTGCGCAAAATCATCCAGCCCCATCGGCATGTGCCAAATCGTTGAGACATGGCCGAGCCCGGCGCCGGCCTGGGCGCGGGCCAGCCGGCTGGCGCAGGGATACTGCGCCAACTGCCGTTGAAAGTGGCGCGGTTGCGCACTCACGCCCACGAACTGGTGCAGGTAGAGCGTCACCAGCTCACCCAGCAGCTGATCGGTTTCGGCCGCAGAGGCCTGGGAGACGCGCGCCTGTGCGGCGCGCTCGATCTCTTCGTACCCGAGCGCATCCGGGTAGGCATCGGCCAATACCCGGAGTGCCGCCTGGGTCAGAGGATGCTGCACCGTGCGCGTGGCGCCATCGGGCGACGTGAAGACCTGCGGCACACCCGCACCGGGATCGTGCGGCGACGGCGTCAGGAACGCGTGGTACGCGAGTTGTGCAAAATCCTCCAGTTCGAGCTGGCGCTGCGTGGGCCGATCGGCCCGGCACAACAAGGTCTGGCGGAAAGTGCGAAGACGCAGAAAGTCGATGCACTGCTCTTGCTCGATGAGACTGTCGAAGCGGTCAACCAGCGCCGCCCCGCCCGCGCCCAGTGTATCGCTGAACATGGTCTGGAGTTCGGCCTCGCACAGATACTGCAGGCCGTGACGGCCGGCCTGCGCCATGAACTCGCTGAACAGCACCGGCGTATTCTCTGCGGTGAGGTATTCGTGATAGAGGTAGCTCGGATGGCACTTGCGAAGTTGCGCCACGTCCGCGTGCAGCTGTGCGGGGACCGCGCCGTCCTGTCCGGCGAACGCGGCTTCGAGCTGCTCCAGCGCCTCGTGCGCGCGTGCCAGGCGTGTGCGCGGCATGGTCGCGTCGCGCGTAAACTGCAGCAGCATGTCGCGCAGCACCGAGCGCCGGCGCCAGCCCGTCAGCGTATTGTAGCTGACGTAGGCAATACCGTCGGGAGCCAACACCTGCCCGCAAAGTTTCAGCAGTCGCTCGCGGACCGCGGCCGGCACCCACGAATACAAACCGTGCGCGATGACATAATCGAATTGGCCGATTTCGCCGAGATCGAGAATGTTGCCCTGCTCGATGCGGATGTTGCGCAGCTCAAGCACCTCGATCAGCGCCTGCCCGGTCGCGACCTGGCCCGCGGACAAATCAACCCCGAGGAATTCGGCGCCGGGCAGCCGATAGGCCATCGGGATCAGGTTGCCGCCGCTGGCACATCCGAGTTCGAGCACCCGGCAACTTTCCGGGCGCGCCGGATTCAAGCCGAACAGCGCACCCTGCACGGCGAGGTTCCCCGGATGCGTCTCGCAGATCGGCACGCTGTCGTAGGGGATCTCGTCGTAACTTTGCGCAATCAGGCTGGCGGCGTGCACAGGGCGGCGACCTCCTCGGTGATATCGATGCCGGTCGGGCACCAGCTGATGCAGCGCCCGCAGCCGACGCAGCCGCTGCGGCCGTACTGGTCGTGCCAGCCGCCAAGCTTGTGCGTCAACCACTGGCGGTAACGCGCGCGCGTGTCGGCGCGGATCGTGAGGCCATGGATATAACTGTGGCCCTGGGAGAAACACGAATCCCACTCGCGGGTATGCGCGCTGGCCTGGCCATCGAGCGCCGGTTCGTCGTGCTCGCGGTGGCAGAAGCAGGTTGGGCAGACGGACGTGCAATTTCCGCAACTCAGACAACGCGCGGCCACCTCCTGCCAGCGCGGATGCTCCAGGCGCGCAAACAGGGTGTCGCGCAGATTGCGCGATGGCAGGCGGCGCGTCTGGCGGCGCGCCGCGGCTTCCGTTTCGGCAAGGGCGGTGTGCTGCTGCGCCGTGCTGGCAGGTGCGAGCGACAGCGCCGCGAGAATGCGTTGCCCGGCATCGCTGCCCGCCTCCACCAGGTAACCATCGTCCAATTCGCTCAGACACAAATCGAAACCCTGGGTGGCGCGCGGCCCATCGCCGGTCGAGACGCAGAAGCAGGTGGCGGCCGGGTGCGTGCAGTGCACGGCGATCAGCAGCAGCGAGCTGCGCCGCGCGCGGTACGCGGGATCGGGGTGGTCGCCTTCGAGGAAGTGCTGGTCGTGCAGCCGCAGCGCCGCCAGATCGCAGGCGCGCACGCCGATGACGGCCAGCGCGGTGGCAACGGGGTGCGTCTCCACGTACTGAAGCGTGTCGGGCGCCGTGCGCTGCGCGCGCCACAGGGCTTCGCGCGGAACAAACAGGATTGGCTTGAGGGCCAGCGGACCGTTGGCCCAGGCAAAGCAGCGCGGGCTTTCATCCTGCGTGACACGGTAACTGCCCGGTGCCTGGCTGTCGTGCACGCCGCGCGGCAGGCTCTGCACGTCTGGCAGGCGGTCGTACACGATCGCCCCGTCGCGCAGCTGCGGTCCGATACAGCGGTAACCGGCTTGCGTCAGCACGTCGAGCAGGCGGGCAAACGAAGCGCGTGGAAGAAATTCCGGTGCCGGCATGGCGCAGTGTCTTGTGCGTTTCCAGAATCTGGTTTGCCCGCCAAACCGTGACGTGGTCGCCATGTCCCCATCCGCGGGTATGGCGCCGCATTCCGGTCGCCTGACCAGGCAGCGTTGCGGTCCCGGTCCGATCCGGGGCTGTTTTGATTCTACTCCCTCCGCCTTGCCGCACAACAACGGAAAAAACCTGCAGGCCACGACGATCGCAGCCAGAGGCAACGCTCGTGCCAGCACTCAGCGCGGGTAGCCGAGCACGAGCTGCTCGACCGGCAGGCCGTTCGCCGGCAGCAGCTCCTGTGCGGCCGCAAGCAATGCGGGTGAGCCCGCGGCATACACATCGCAATCGCTCAACGGCGTATGGTCGTGCACTACGCGCAGCAGCTCGGCCTTGAGGCGCTCGCTGTCGCTGGCAGCAGACTCCGGAAGCTCAATGGGTGTGAAGTGGAAGTTGTCGAGCGCGTCGCTCCAGGCGCGGCACAGGTTGCGCTGATAGTGACCGCGTCCTTCAGGCGCGAGCCAGTAGAGATGCAGGGATTCCGCTACATCCAGTGCCATGGCGTGCTCGATCAGGCTTTTGATCGGTGCAAAACCGGTATCCCAGGCGATGAACACCAGATTGTGCGGCGAGTCCTCGCGCAGCACAAACTCGCCGCGCGGTCCAAGGACGTTTACCGTGTCGCCGCTCTTCAGGCCATCAAACACCTGCTCGGCGAACGGATTGTCCGGCAGGCGTTGCACATGAAACTGCAGGTTGCGGTCATCGCACGGACAGCTCGCCACCGGGCAGTCGACCGGCGGCGCATCGCCCGCCTGCAGTGTGACGTACTGGCCGGCCAGGAAGCGCAGACGGCGCGTGCGCGGGGTCTGCACGTGCAGCAGCATGATATCGTCGGCAAGCCGCTCGACCTTCTTCACGCGCGCCGCAATCTGCTGCAGCGGAATCTCGCGCGCGCTGCCGGCCTCCTCCGCTTCGATCACCAGGTCATTGACCGCCGTGTTCGAACACATCAGCACGACGCCGGCACTCTTGTCCGCCTCGCTCAACACATAATCATGGTTGCGTACCTTCTTCGCCTGACCGGAGACGATACGCGCCTTGCACAGGCCGCAGTTGCCGTTACTGCAACCGTAGTTGAGCGCCAGTCCGGCGCGCAGCGCGGCATCCAGCAGCGTGTCGCTGCCTTCCACGAAGAACTCGCGGTGGCTGGGCATGACCAGGACATGGGCAACCATGACACGCATATAACTTTCCTTCACGGCAAGCAGATGGTGTTCGGTCTCTTCCGGTGCAAGCGTCAACGCGGTCTGCAGCCAGTCGCGTAACGCGCCAACCTCCGTACTCGCTGTACCCGGCAGGTCCGTGGCCAGCGCGGCAAGGCGTTGCTCGCATTCGGCACTGACGGCACGGTAACGCGCGAGCTGCGCGCGGGCATCGGCCAGCTCATGCCCAAGTTCCGACAGGCGCACCATCAATACCTCCGGGTCCGGCAGGATACGCTCGCGGATGCGCTTGGCAAAGGCGCTCTCCTGGATGTACAGCAGGCGCTCAAGGAGCGTGTTGTCCTCGAGGTGCGTCTGCGGATAGACGCGCAACAGGTCGGCCGGGGCCACCATGCCCTCGAAGGTGGAGAGCTCGCCGTCCTTGATCTTCTTCTGCAAGGCGCCACGCGACACCCCCACGAGGCGGGCGGCGCGCGACAGTGTCAGAAGCTGCGACATATCATCCTCACCCTGCATCTCCACCCGCCGATTGTCGGCGGGCGGCTATTCCCGGCCGGACACGCCGGTCGCTTCCGTCATGCAGGCGGCAAGCCCCTGCCCAAGGTCCGGGTAGAGCGGTTCCACGCCCAGCTCCGCGCGCATGCGCCGATTGTCGAGTCGCTTTGATTCGGCGAGATAGGACAGCATACCCTCACTGAGACTGGCGCGCGCCTGCGCGAGGGTGATCTGCGGCGGGCGCTCCAGCCCCAGGGCATCGGCCACATAGTTGAAATAATCGGTCATCGTGGTTGGATGCCCGTCACTGATATTGTAGACCGCGCCCGGTCGGCCGCGTTCCGCGGCGGCGAGACAGGCGCGCGCCAGATCGTCGACGTGCACGCGGTTGCTCCACGGCGACTCCTCCTCGCGCAGCACCGGCTCGCGGGCGCGCAGGCGTTTTTCCGGCAAGCGTCCCGGACCGTAGATGCCGGGGACACGCAGGATTACCACCGCCACACCTTGGCGTTCGCCCCAGCGACGCAGTTCCTGCTCGGCATCCAGCCGGCGGCGCGCGCGATCGGCGTCCGGACATGGCGGGCGCTCCTCCGTTACCCACTCGCCGTGGCAATCGCCGTACACACCGCTGGTGCTGATCAGGACAATGCGCGCCGGCAGCACAGCCGGCGCAATGGCCGCGAGAAAATGGCGCAGGCGCGGATCGGTCGTGCCGGACGACGGTGGCGGCGCAAAATAATAGACCCGCGCCGCGCGGGTCGGGAGGCCACCGAGTGTTTCCGGATGGTCGAGATCGCCGCGCACCACTTGCAGACCGAGTGCGTTGAGACGCGCGGCACTGGGCGCCGAGCGCGCCAGTGCCGTCACCGACTCGCCGGCGGCGCGTTCTCCGGCGGCCACGCGCCGGCCGACATCGCCACAACCGATGATCAGAACCGCGGACATGGCGTTCAAGCCGACGGCAGGAAACCGCGCAACCAGGCAAGTGCAACGGCTTCGTCGCTGAATACCTGCACCGGGTAAGGCGGGCGATGATAGATCAGGAACATGCGAGCCAGATGCCGCTCGAGGAACGACTTCACCACGACCGCTCCGGCCGATATGCCCGCACAGACCTCGGGAGAGGATAGATAACGTTGCGCCTTGTATTCCACGCTCCCCACCCCTTTACCCTGGAGAAGCACGGGTACCTTGCGATTCGGGCAGAGCGCAGCATGCATTGCGCGGGCGTACTCGAGGCTGGCAAGCGTAATACGGTCGTACCGGCTATAGTCGATGCGCAGAATGCCATCGCTGCCCAAGGTGACTTCCGGGGTCATCACGCCCGGCGCCGGCTGCTGATCAGGGCGAAGCCTGCGTTCCATCCGTCTGATCATGCCGTCTCCATGTACAACCCCGATACAAGGCGATCCCTTACAATCTATAGACCCGCTTTGGGCGGTTCAAGCATATCAGATTTTTCCAGCCGGCTGTGCTGGTCCGCCGCATCGGGTTCTTCACCGACCTGCACTTCGCAACGCGTCATGTCCCGGCTCTTTTCGGTCGTGCGCACCATGCGTTCCGCGCGCAGTTTGCCGGAGGCCGGATCAGTCGTCGCGGCCGTTACGGCCGCGTACGGCCAGCACGACGATCGCCAGTGGCACGGCGCACAGCGCCAGGAAACCGAGCAACTCGATCCATGAGGTGCCGTGCACCAGACCAGGATGGTGCACATGGCCGGGGTGCGCGAATACCGCCATCGGGATTGACAGCACCAGGCTCGCGACTGTTTTCACCGCATGCTCAAATCGCATCGACCTCTCCTTAAATATATTTAAGCCGCAGATAAATGCAGTGCCTTCATATTAGGAACAAACAACTCACACTACCTTCACCTGAATCAATTCGTGACCGTCTGGATCGGTCACATGCACCGCGCAGGCGATGCATGGATCGAACGAATGGATGGTGCGCAAAATCTCGATCGGTTGTTTGGCATCGTGCAACTTGTGACCCTTGAGCGCCGCCTCGTAGGGTCCGTCCTGGCCGGCCGGGTCGCGCGGGCCGGCATTCCAGGTGCTCGGCACCACTGCCTGGTAATTGTCGATCTTGCCGTCCTTGATCACGATCCAGTGCGCAAGCGCGCCGCGCGGCGCCTCGGTGTAGCCCACGCCCTTGGCGGTCTTCGGCCAGGTGGACGGGTCCCACTGCTTCTCGTTGAAGGTACGCACATCGCCGGCCTTGATGTTGGCCATGAGCTGGCTGTACCAGCCGTCCATGGCGTCGACGAAAATCTTGGTCTCGAGGGTGCGCGCCGCCGTGCGGCCGAGCGTTGAATAGAGCGCGGTGACCGGCAGATCGAGTTTCTTGAGTGTGAAGTTCACCAGTTCCTGGGCCTGTTTGTTGCCGCTTGCGTAAAGCATGAGCATGCGCGCCAGCGGCCCGACTTCCATCGGCTTGCCCTTCCAACGCGGTGACTTGAGCCAGGAGTAGCTTTTGTCGGTGTCGAGGTGTTCGTACGGCGGCTTGGGGCCGGAGTAATTCAGCGTGGTCTCGCCCTTATAAGGATGCAGGCCCTGCTCCTTTCCACCACGGTAGTCGTACCACGAATGCGCGACGTATTCCTGGATCTGGTCATCGGCATTGAGATCGACGTCGTGGATATTCGCCAGGTCGCGGTTCAGGATCACGCCGCGCGGCACCAGGAAGCTGCCGACGTCACCCATGCCCTTGGCCGGGAAATCACCATAGGTCATGAAATTGCCGATGCCCTCGCCCTGCTTGCCCCAGTCCTTATAGAAGGAGGCGATGGCCAGCGTGTCCGGGATATAGACCTGCTCGACGAATGCGTGCATCGACTCGATGACATTCTTGACCTTCTGCAGGCCGACCACGTTGACTGCGGTCGCGCCAATGCCACCGCGATACTGCGGGCCTTTGCCCTTGCCCTGATGCTCCGGGTGCACGCTGATGGCGCAGGGTGCGCCGCCCACCACGAAATTCGGGTGCGGGTTCTTGCCGCCGAAGATGGTATGGATCTGCACCACGTCGCGCTGCCAGGCGAGCGCCTCGAGGTAATGCGCCACCGCCATGAGGTTGGCCTCGGGCGGTAGCTTGTAAGCCGGATGACCCCAGTAGCCGTTGCTGAAGATGCCGAGCTGGCCGCCCTCCACGAAGCCCTTGAGCTTCTTCTGCATGTCGGCGAAATAGCCGGGCGAGGACTTCGGCCAGTTGCTGAGCGACTGCGCGAGCGCCGAGGTCGCCTTCGGATCGGCCTTGAGCGCCGACACCACGTCCACCCAGTCGAGCGCGTGCAAGTGGTAGAAGTGCATCACATGATCGTGCACGAATTGCGCGCCGATCATCAGGTTGCGGATCAACTGCGCATTCGCCGGCAGTTCGATCTTGAGCGCGTCCTCGACCGCGCGCACCGAGGCGATGCCGTGCACCAGCGTGCACACCCCGCAGATGCGCTGCGCGAACGCCCAGGCATCGCGCGGATCGCGCCCGCGCAGGATGATCTCGATGCCGCGCACCATGGTGCCGGCG
>Ga0105100_10001316_pt1 | contig 14637 bp, 10 predicted proteins | sample PPLLak12cMay2015_2_FD_87033 | JGI IMG/M metagenome (GOLD analysis project Ga0105100, IMG submission 87033) | Freshwater sediment microbial communities from Prairie Pothole Lake near Jamestown, North Dakota, USA - PPLs Lake P8 Core (1) Depth... | ecosystem: Environmental > Aquatic > Freshwater >...
TACGATTACCGGGTTAATACTGATCTTTGCAATATTTATCGGATTTAGTCTCTATAACGGCAACCGGATGAATAAGTCATTTAAGGAAGTCATCGAAGTGGCTGATTCATTATATGCAAAAGGAGATATGGAAAACGCACGGGCTGAATATATAAATGCCCTGCGCTTTAAACCAAATCAGGCTGAAGCTGTCGCAAAGGTAAACGAAATAAATCGTCTTCTCGGATTTGCCCCTGCAGCTGAAAAAGCTGATTCGGCAGCAGTGCCTGAAACAGGGACCGGCAGACCGGGAGAAATTCCTGCTGTAAATGCTGCCGATTCCAGCAAATACGGAGCTTTCGGTGCTTCAGTAAGCGGTGATACGGCTTTGATTACTCTTGAAAACAATAAGATTGAGCTCAAAATCTCACCAAGGGGGGGAAGGGTCTTTTCTGCCCGGATCAAAGACTTCAGAACCCATGATTCCCTTCCCCTGATCCTCTTTTCCGGCGATTCAACAGTATTTGGTTTTAATTTCTATACTACTGATAATAAGGCAGTTCAAACAAGTGATCTCTATTTCACCCCGGTATCTGAAAGCAGATCAGTTTCGGTTACATCTGATCCGGGGAGCGTCGTCCTCAGGCTGATGGCAGGCGATGAAAGGTATATTGAATACAAATATACTCTCGAACCCGGCCGGTACATGGTTGACTTTGATGTCAGGTTCAAATCGATGGAAGGAATCATAGCTTCAAATCAGAACAGTCTGACCTTCGACTGGAGGATGTACCTTCCACAACAGGAAAAGGGAAGACAGAATGAAGAATACTACACCACAATAAAATACAAGTATTACCAGGATGATGTGGAAGGGATAAGACTGCGTCAGTCGAAGGATGTTGAAAAGGTGGATCTGCCTACAAAGCTTAGCTGGATCGCATTTCAGGATCAGTTTTTTTCATCGGTACTTATCAGCAGGGATTTTTTCCTGAACGGGACTGTTGTCTCCAATAAAATTCCCGAACCCTCTAAATATATAAGATATTATACTGCAGAGGTAGGTGTCCCATTCAGCCCGGATCAGGAGACTTCAAACGGCATGAAATTGTTTTACGGACCAAACCACATCTCCACATTGAGAAAAGAGGGACTTGAGCTTGAAAGGCTTGTTTTTCTGGGCAAGAACATCATCGGATGGATAAACAGGTTTATGATAATCCCGGTTTTCAACTGGCTCGAAAAATATATTGCCAGCTACGGGCTTATTATCCTTATCCTTACCATACTGATAAAAATAGTTCTGTTTCCGCTTACTTTCAAATCGTACCAATCGACGGCTAAAATGCAGGTTCTGAAGCCTATGGTTGATGAAATAGGCAAAAAGTACCCCAAGCAGGAAGATGCCATGAAAAAACAGCAGGCAACAATGGAACTCTACAAACGGGCAGGAGTAAGTCCTTTGGGCGGATGTCTCCCAATGCTTCTTCAGATGCCGATTCTGTTTGCTATGTTCAGGTTCTTCCCTGTGTCGATCGAATTAAGACAGGAGCATTTTCTCTGGGCGACCGATCTTTCAACATTTGATTCAATTCTGGACCTTCCATTCAAAATACCCCTGTATGGTGATCATGTGAGCCTCTTTACACTGCTGATGACAGCATCTACTATACTGACAATGAAGATGACCGGATCATCGCCCGGATCAGATCAGCCGGGGATGAAGATGATGATGTACATGATGCCGGTAATGTTTATGTTCATGCTCAATCAATTTTCATCAGGTCTTACATATTACTACTTTCTGGCAAACATCCTGACATACCTTCAAAATATCATTTCAAAGAGGTTTATTGATGCGGATAAAGTATTGGCTACTCTCGAAGAGAACAAGAAAAAGCCGCTCAAGAAATCGAAATGGCAGCAGCGCCTCGAAGAAGCTGCCAGAAAAAGAGGTATCCAGCCGTCTAAAAAATAGGATTCTGCCGGATTTTTAGGAACATTTGTATCTGCAGATTAATATCTGAATTAAATATTAATGTATTGAAGTATTAATATAAGTTAAAAATATTTAATCTGATACCTATCTTTCGAAAAAAGATGTAAATTTAGTTCGTCCAATTTTAGGGGAAAAATGGGAAAAAAAGTTAAGAATAAAGATTTAGCTGAAAAGCTGGGGGTATCCAGTACTTTAATTTCGCTTGTTCTCAACAACAAAGCTGACCAGCATGGAATTCGCAAGGATACACAGGAAAAAGTTCTTGCGCTTGCCAGGCAAATGGGATATTTCGATCTGCTGAAGGAACATAATGTGACCTCACCTGTCGAGGAAAAGCCGGGTGTTATGGGCATGATAGTGCCATCGCTTCACGATCCGTTCATTTATGAAATAACTCCATTCCTTCAGAAAGCTTTCAACAGCATTGGAGTAGGGTTTTCAATAATTACTAAAGATCCTGATGACGGAAGGTACAACAGGCTTGTGGGAGCTTTTAAGAAATTCTACAGTGGTTTGATACTCGTTGGAGAAGCGGCGGATGATTATACCATACGGTCCCTCAGGACATTGGGTTACCCTTTTGTTTTACTTGAGAAATCGGTCAGGAACCTGCGCCTTAATACAGTATGCACGGATATGACAGAGGGATCGCGGCGCATTGTTGACCATATTGCCAAATTGGGCTATAAGAATGTCCTGATAGTTACCGGCAGGGATTCTGCAGCTAAAGATAAACCTGTGATTGACCTTCTGAAAATCGCAATTGAGACGAAAGAAGGCATGAACAAGACTCTGGTTGTGGAATTTGATCTGCCGGTGGCAGGAAGGGAAATTGAACAGGGTCAGATAGATAAATATCTCAGGCCTCCCTTCAGGACAGAAATAATGATCGTAATGCAGGCAGAAATGGTCTACCATATAATGGATTTTGTGAGGAAAAAGAAGCTTCGTGTGCCTCAGGATGTGGCGATTGTCTCAATGGAGGAGGGGATAGGTTTTGACCTGATGTTCTCGCCAGTTACATGCCTGAGAAAACCCCTCACAGGTATGGCATTGAAGGTTGCCAACATGATCTGGTCCGAAGTAAAAAATTCGGGAAAAACCAAATATAAACGACAGGTAAACATTCCGCCCGAACTGGTTGTCAGGAATTCCTGCGGAACAATGTAAATAACGCGCTTAAACCGCTTATCAACAATTGTTGATATCTGAAACTATTCTTTCTCAAAAAATAATTTACCTTTGACAGGTATTGGTGTTGCATTGAAATAAAATCATTGCAATGAAAAGGGAATGCGGTATGAATCCGCAACAGTACCCGCTGCTGTGATGCCTGATCACGCTTTGCGTGATTATGGCTTCAGGAAATACCTGCCACTGTCGCGAATCCTCGGGATGGGAAGGCTTCCTGAAGCCGGGACAAGTCAGAAGACCTGCCAAACTATTATATGTTCAAAGCTTTCGGGAAGAAAAGCATAGAATCGTAAATGATTCCCGCCTTTCTGAATCCCGGCAGCAGATAATAAAAGTTGACCTTGAAAAGACTCTCTTTTTTCATTACATTGTTAATATCCTTTCATCTGCAGGGACAAATACCATTACGCGATGAGTCTATACTTATTGGGGAAGTCGAGATCAGGGCAAAATCTGCCAGACATGATTACATCGGATTTAAAGCTTCTCACATCGATTCTTCAATAATTTTAAACTATAATCAGCGGACATTGGCTGACCTCATTTCCGAAAACTCAGTGATCCATATAAAAACTTATGGTTCAGGTGGTCTTGCCTCACCATCGTTCCGCGGCACAGGTCCCGGCCACACCCAGATAACATGGAATGATATTAATCTGAATAACCCAATGGTAGGACAATTTGATCTGTCGCTTGTACCTGCAGGATTCATCGATGACGTTAATATATATTATGGAGGTGGATCGATGGGGATACACAGCGGTGGATTTGGAGGCGTGATTAATCTTGAAACCAATCCCGGATGGGATGACAGGGAACTTGTTTATCTCAATCCTGCCATGGGTAGCTTCGGCAGGATATCAGGTCTTGTAAAGGTAAAAGCAGGCTCAAAGGATTTTCATTCGGTTACCAAAGCTTTCCTCCGAAATTCAGATAACAATTTCAGGTATATTAACAGTGTTTCGGGCCCGACGCCTTTATTGGAAACCAGGGAGAACAGCGAGGTCCGGCAAAAGGGATTTATTCAGGAATTTTATTTCAGAAATTCAACCAGCAATATTTCGGCAAGGATGTGGTATCAGTCAGCGGCCAGAAACCTGCCTGTTCCCATTATAAGCCCGGCAATGGATCCGCCTGAAAAGCAATTTGATGAATCGCTGAGGGCAATGCTTGAATACGGATCTGTCAGAGGGATAACGGGGCTAAATGCCACCGCTGCATTCATTTCCGATAGACTGAATTATACTAACAGACTTGCCTCGGTTGATTCAAGGAACCTTTCAAAAAGGATAATACTGAAGGGCAGGATAGAACGAATGATCAACAGCATGCTGAGACTTGAACTCTCGCTGAATGATGAACTTAACATTATAAATACAAATAATTACGCGGACATAAAATCAAGGAACCTCTTCTCGGCCGATGCTGTCGCGGAGGCTGATCTCACGCATTGGCTGGGCGGAATGATACTGGTACGTGAATTGGTGCAGGATAAGAGGTTCCTGATGCCTGACTTTTCTGCCGGCACCGAAATCAGACCATTCAGGGAGAAGTATTATTTCATCAGGGCCAGCTTTTCAAAAAATTCAAAGATCCCCACTCTTAATGATATGTATTGGTCACCCGGCGGAAATCCCGGACTGAAAAATGAAACCGGATACTCCTCCGAAATAACCTGGGAAATGACCAGTTTTCCGTCCGGTTCACTGAAAATCAGGAATGACTTTACAATCTTCAGGAACAATATAAAAAATATGATCCAGTGGCATCCCGGTGAGTATTCTTATTGGGAAGCCGCAAATATTGGCAATATTATTACATCGGGACTGGAATCGGGCCTCGATATAAGTTATACCTTAAGGGAATTCAATGCCAGTCTGAATGCAGGATATTCTTATACTAAAGCTGCCAATGCAGGACAGGAAGCGGAAAATACGGCTCTTTACGGGAAACAGCTTGTGTATATCCCGGCAAATAATTTTAATGCCGTTCTCAGGCTGAACTGGCATCAGTTTTATTCAGCGATCAGCACCGGTTATACCGGTAAAAGATATCTGACTGCTGATAATTCACAGTACCTGCCGCCGTATTCGGTAAGCGACCTGATCTTCGGAACAAAGCTGAACACAGGTCATGCGTCGTTCGGTTTAAATATGATAATCGAAAATATCTTCAACGTCAGTTATCAGAATATTGCGTATTATCCAATGCCGGGAAGAAGCTTTTTAGTCTCAATTGTCTTTCAACTCAAGAAATAAATTATGCGCAAGGCCTTAATACTTATTATACTACCTCATCTGCTCTCATGTGTGAGAGAGTTTAATCCAGTGATCATCGGCACAGATGAAACTTATCTTGCTGGAGAAGGCGTATTTATTCTCAATGAAGGTAATTTCAGGTCGGGTAATGGCTCCCTTTCATTTTATTCCTATGATTCACTGAAAATGTTTAATAATGTTTTTCAGGACAAAAATAACCGCCCCCTTGGGGATGTCCCTTATTCAATGGGAATGGATGGAGGCAAGGCATATATACTTGTCAATAATTCCGGCAAAATTGAAGTGGCCGGCTGGAACGACATGAAATCAATCACCACAATTAAGAAGATTGTATCACCAAGGTATATTTCATTCATTGGCGGGACAAAAGCTTATGTTACAAGCCTTTATTCAGATTCTGTTACAATTCTTGATCTCACGGCAAATTCTGTTTCAGGATTTATTGATCTGAAGAAATCATCCGAAGCGATTGTAACATTGTCAACCAGGGCTTATGCTGCAAGCTGGGCAGGAGGCAACAAGGTAATGGTTATAAATACTATGACTGATGAGGTCATTGATTCAATTGAGGTGGGGATTGAACCTGAAAGCATGGTAATTGATAAAAATGGGACTTTATGGGTCTTCTGCAACTGAGGCTGGAAGAGAGAAAATTTTGCCGAACTCATTGCAATAAACACGAGAACAAATTCCATTGACAAGAGGTTTACTTTCCCGGCTGTGACTGATTCTCCGACTTGCCTTCAGATAGATGATTCCGGGGCGACTCTCTTCTATTTGCTCAATGGCGTCAGACGCATGGAAATTGATGCTTCAGCTTTGCCCACAGAGGTTTTCATTTCGGAGCAGAATCATGTTTTTTACAGGATGGGAGTGAATCCCTCAAATGGCGAGATATTTATTACTGATGCCGGTGACTATGTTCAGAAGGGAAAAGTAATAAGGTACAGCAACGAAGGTGTTTTTATTTCTGAAATGACGGCTGATATCATCCCCGGCAATCTTTGCTTTAAAATCAATCCCGATCCAAACACCGAATGAAATTTCCGGATCTCATCAGGAACCATTTTTGTGTCTGGCAGGGGTTAACCCGGTTGGTTTTCACCTCAGTTATACTCTTTTCGTGCTCCGGAAATACCATGAAATCTCCCGGAAACCCGGAAACGGCTCAAAAGCCCATTGTTTCGCATGCGAAGAGGTTTAAAATAGAAAAAAATGAGGGGTATTCGCAGGTCTCTGTACTGAATCCGTGGCAGGGAGCAAGAGATATCGCTCAGGATTGGTATCTTATCCGTGCCGGTGAAAAATTACCCTCTTTCATCGACACCCTGAAAGTGATCCGTGTGCCGGTGAAAAAAATAGTCTGCATGTCGACAACTCACCTTGCTATGTTATCAGCGCTTGGAGAGGCAGGCTCAGTCGCCGGATTTTCTGGTACCCGATTCATCTATAATGATACTCTTCTTCAGCGTGTAAATAAAGGAGAAATACGGGAAGTAGGCTACGAGGATAACCTTAACAAGGAACTTATCCTGAAGCTCGATCCCGATCTCGTTATGGTTTATGGCATCGGCAGTGAGTCAACAGGTTACATAGGAAAACTTAAGGAAATGGGCATCAGGATTTTATACAATGCCGACTACCTTGAACACGATCCCCTTGGAAAAGCCGAATGGATCAAGCTGATGGGAGCGCTCTGCTGCAAGGAAAAGATGGCTGATTCCATATTCAGCAAAATCGAGAAGGAGTACAATAAACTGAAGTCATATGTCAGCGTAAATACCAGGATAAGACCAAAGGTCCTTCTTGGCCTGCCATTCAGGGATACATGGTACATTTCCCCGGGCAACTCATATATTTCCAGACTTATCGGAGACGCCGGCGGTGAATACCTCTGGAAGGATACGGAATCTTCTTTCTCGATGCCCGTCGGGCTCGAGAATGTCTTCGTAAAAGCCCTTACTGCCGACTACTGGCTGAACACCGGAAGTGCAAATTCACGAAGTGAAATCGTCTCAATAGATGAAAGGCTGTCACAGCTTGAGTGTTTTAAAAAAGGCAATCTCTTCAACAATAACAGAAGGACAGGCAAAGACGGTGGAAATGATTACTGGGAGGGCGGATCTCTGAATCCTCACATAATACTGAGGGATATTGCTTCTATTCTGCACCCGGACATCTTTGAAGGGAATGAATTAATTTATTACAGGCAATTAAATTAATAGAGTGTTCATGTCATCTATTAAGCAACAGAGCCAAGTCACTCAACTTTCCGCTAATAAATCCGGAGCAATATTCGGTGGATTAACGATTTTGCTGATTCTCCTCTTCATTCTCGATCTGTTCCTCGGTTCAGTAACTATAAGGCCTGGTGAAATTATCAGGGCGATATTCAATAATTCCGATGAAACAACCAGAACCATTCTGACCCAATTCCGGTTACCAAAGGCAATAACTGCTTTGTTGGTAGGGATTGCGCTGTCAATCAGCGGCCTGCAGATGCAGACACTGTTCCGGAATCCCATGGCTGGTCCCTACGTGCTTGGTTTAAGTTCCGGTGCCAGCCTTGGAGTTGCATTTGTAATTCTTGGATTCTCTTCAGATTTGTCTCCCGAATCTATCAGGGGCTTCGGTAACTGGGCAATTGCTGCAGCCTCATGGGCCGGAGCCGGACTGGTTATGCTGTTTATAATGATAATCTCGTCGAGGATTAAAAATATAATGACAGTCCTGATCCTCGGGATTATGCTTTCAAGTGCAATATCCGCAATTGTAAGCATTATGCAGTACTTCAGCAACGAAACAATGCTGAAAGCTTATATCATCTGGACAATGGGAAGCCTTGGAAACCTGACCGCTTCACAGCTGAATGTAATGATTGTATCAGTGGCAGCCGGTGTGATTTTAAGCCTGATTTCGGTAAAAATGCTGAACGCTCTCCTTCTTGGTGAAAACTATGCAAGTAGCATAGTGCTTGATGTAAAAAGATCCCGGTTTTTAATAATAGCAGTAACCAGTATCCTTACCGGAACAATTACTGCATTTTGCGGGCCGATAGGATTTATCGGGATCGCGGTTCCCCATCTTGCAAGGATCATCTTAAGGACATCCGATCATAAGATCCTGATCCCCGGAACAATACTGGCAGGTGCTCTGGTAATGCTTCTAAGCGATATTATTTCACAGATGCCGGGTTCAGACAATACGCTGCCTGTCAACTCAGTGACAGCTCTGATAGGAATACCGGTCGTTATATGGGTCATTTTGCACGATCAGAGACACAGGGATATCTTCTGATGAAAAGTAGTACCGGCAACATATTATCCTTCAGCAACCTCGGGATAGGATTTGAGTCCGGAAAGTTCCGGCGCCTTCTTCTTCCGCCTCTTACCGGTTCTGCAGACAAGGGTGAGCTTATTGCTGTTATCGGTAAAAATGGCATTGGGAAAAGCACACTCCTTCGAACATTTGCCGGTCTGCAGGCCACGCTTACAGGCGAATTGACGATTGACGGCAAAAACATTGCTGAATTCTCAAGAATGGGGTTATCAGCAAGAATCGGCTATATCTCGACTGAGATCATAAGGGTAAGCAACATGAAGGTTTATGACCTGGTCTCCCTTGGCAGGTTCCCTCATACGAACTGGCTTGGCAGAATAGATCGTTCTGACCACGAAGTGATAATTGATTCTATAGCTAAAACCGGGATGACTGAATTTCGGGAACGACCGGTGACAGAGCTTTCCGACGGAGAGCGACAGAGGGCGATGATAGCCATGGTGCTGGCCCAGGATGCAGGCATAATGCTTATGGATGAGCCGACCGCCTTTCTTGACCTCAGCAGTAAATTTGAGATAATCCAGCTTTTGCATGAATTGACACGCACCAGGGAAAAAACCATTATTTTCTCCACTCACGACCTTGCCACCGCGGTCAGCCAGGCCGACAAAATATGGCTTCTGAAAGAAGACGGACTTGCAGAGGGAGCCCCTGAGGATCTGATGCTGAACGGATCGTTCAAAACCCTTTTCGATGAGACAAAAGTAAAATTCGATTCCCGTGACGGGAGTTTTTCATTCCGGAATGTTGAAAAGGGAAGGATCTTTGTCAGGGGAGAGGGGGAATTAAAACAATGGACCGAAAAAGCCCTTTCTAGGGCAGGTTACGCAGTTGTTGAAACAGATTCGGCGGGAGAGGTGGAGGTGCCGTCACAATTGAATTCACGGTGGAAATGCAAAGTGCCGGGATACAGCCTTGAGTTTGAATCAATTTATGACCTGGTAAGCTGGATCAGGAGGAATGACTCTATTTCCTGAAGTATTTCCTGTAATTGTCAATGAAAGATGGAATATCATCAACCCCAAGCTTTTTTGCGATAATGGTCTTGTCCCTGTCGAGGATGTAAATCATTGGAGTTGATTCAATATTGTAATAATATCCATAGTTCGTTCTCCTCTCCGGATCCCACCCGTTTATCCAGTCGAGCTTTTTCTCCTGAATATATTTCTCCCATTTTGCCTTATCTCCCGTTGTGCAAACTGAAAACACTTCAATCCCCTGATTCTTCGCTTTGTCATAATAGGCTTTAAGCTTTGGTGTGGCTTCAACGCAATGACCGCAATCAGGTTCCCAGAAATAGATAATTGTGAAATCCTTTTCAATGTCATAAAGAGAAACAAACACTCCCTTGTAGGAATTCATTATAAGATCCTGAGCCTTACTGCCGATCAGGGTAGGCCTGATACGATCGACCTGTTTTTTGAGTTCTGTCTTGAAATCTTCTGAAACCCAGTCGGCCTTGCCTGACAGGTAGATATCGTCAGCAAGCTTGACCACAATTGCATCATGTCCCATTATTTCACTTTCCCTGAAATGGTTGAACAGGTAAACGGAAATGAACTGAAACACATTGTGATTGTCCTTTACCTTATCGATCATCCTGTCGATCTCACTTTTTAAAGTGTCGGGAGACTGGATCAGAACATTCGTGAAGTAGGTATTCAGCCTGGCCTGCAAAATTGGTGTACGCAGGAGTCTTTCTTCAGTAATGTCAATATTGTCGAAGAAATGGTCCTTATTGTATTTATAGTTCATTACCCATTTTACTGAATCAGGATTTCTGCTTCCCTCCGGTACCTGAAAAGCCGGAATCTCAACGGGAAGCATAGCCTTGACAAGCAGGGAAAGCAGGTTCCCGTCATTATCCTTAATTACCTTATGGAGGTATGATTTCATCGATTCTTCCTGCTTATTCTGCAGCCCGGAAAGGATATGCAACGAATCAGGGTTTTGCCGGTTGTCCTGAAGCCTTCTATTTATCCCCGATGCCTTCTTCTGCATTTCAACCCACCGCTTCTGATAAACAATGAATGCACTGTTTTCCTCCGAGCCGGAGAAATTCAGTGTGTTGAAATAATCGGGGTACGAACATGAGGTCGAAAAGTACTGATCTGCCGGCAAAAGGATCTCAAAGTAATGCTTCCCTGGCAGAACGATCATATAGATGCCCTGGGGAAGAGCCTCTTCACCCGAAAATACTGCACTGCCTTTGCTGTCGAGCCTTAGGGTGTCCTTGATATACTGCTTATCGCCCAGATGGTATGCAAGGAAAACAGTTGAGTCCTGCAAACCTGAAATATTAACCGCAATCTCATATCCTTTCTTCATCTGCCCGGAGGAGCAGAAAGCTGTGGAAAGCAGGATCAGGAAAAAAATAGTGTTTCTCATTCTACTAAAATGATATGGAATAACGGATAACAAAAATAGTTATTGCAATTTCTTTGCCAAAGGATGGCTTTAGGAATATTGGAAATATGTTGTATTTTTGGACAGACTAACCTGCGGTTTCTTCAAAATGAATATTTCAATCCTGATTCCGGTGTGTGATTATGATATTGTAGCGCTGGTTCACTGCATGAAGGATGGTATTGAGCAGGTGCCTGAATTCTGTGAGATCATTATAGGAGATGACGGATCGTCAGAAGAATTCAGGAAGAAATATCAGTCACTTGCCATCGGTAAGGTAAAACTGGTTTCATCCGAAAAGAACATCGGAAGAGCCTCAATCAGGAACCGCCTTATTACTGAAGCAACCGGTGATTTTCTCCTTTTCATCGATGCAGATGTCATGATAAGGGGCACCGCCGAGAATTACCTTCATAAATGGCTCGAGTACCTTGATCACGCACGTGTTATAAGCGGCGGAATATTGTATCGGGATACTCCTCCGGGCGACCCCGACAAGATACTGAGGTGGAAATACGGCAGGAAAAAGGAGCAGAAAAAAGCCTCCGACAGAAATAAGCATCCCTATTCCAGTTTCTCAACCTTCAATGTAATAATTGATAAAACCATCTTCGCGAAGTTCAGGTTTTACGAGGAGCTCAAGCAATACGGTCACGAAGATACCCTCTTCAGCTACCAGCTCAAAAAAGCGGGTATACCCATTTATCATATCGATAACGGTCTGGTTCACGAAGGACTGGAGACAAACAAGGATTATCTTGCCAAGACAAAGGAGAGCATTGAAAATCTGAGCAAGCTTTATGACAATGTAACTGATAAGCAGACTTTTTCATTCACGGTTAGCCTGCTTCGCAGTTTCTGGGCGCTTAAAACACTTAATCTGACGCGGTTGGTTGCAGGTATTTTTATCCGCTTCAGGGAGAGGATGGAGATCCGCCTCGATGCGTCAAAAGTATCGCTTCCTTTATTCGGCCTCTACAAGATAAGCATGTTCTGTACATTCAGGGAAATTCACAGGAGGAGAAAACTTCTGCCGATATTTAACATACCGCCCGATATAATTTAAATATCGATCCTTTTAGTATCTTTGGCATTAGAGTGATAAACAATTCTGATGGCAGATCCACTTTCCTGGGCAATTATAAAGGTCAAGCAAATCAATGATTTTATCTGGCACACATCGATGTCAGACATATCAAAAGGAAAGTCTTTTATTATCAAGCAGTTAAGGATTATTGTACTTGCAGCCAGGGGCTTTATGTCCGACAGGGTCCAACTCAGGGCATCTGCACTCACCCTTTATACGATACTTTCAATTATCCCTTTCGTTGCAATAGCTTTTGGCATCGCAAAGGGTTTTGCACTCGACCAGAAGCTTCAGGAATTGCTGGGCAGGGAGTTTCAGACACAACCTGAGGTTTTGACCTGGATACTGAATCAGGCGAGTAATGCGATTGCGGCAACAAGGGGAGGCTATATTGCCGGAATCGGCCTCATAATCCTGATCTGGTCAGTGATGTCGCTCCTTGATCAGATTGAGAGTTCCTTCAATCATATCTGGCATGTCGAAGAATCAAGGCCATGGTTACGCAAGTTCACTGATTATCTGGCATTAATGATAATTGCGCCTGTAATACTTATACTTTCAAGCAGTCTGACAGTTGTAATAAGTACAGTTTTACCCGATTTGATGGCACGGGCACCGATTCTTGATTTCTTCAAGCCATTGGTAGGTTTTCTTATAAAACTGGCTCCCTACGTTCTTACATGGATGGCCCTGACTGTACTTTTCATAATAATGCCCAACACCAAGGTCAGGTTTATCCCGGCCCTGGTTTCAGGGATAATTGCAGGTACAATTCTCCAGCTTCTACAGTGGTTATACATTGATCTCCAGTTTGGCATTACGAAGCTGAGTGCTATTTACGGGAGCTTTGCGGCCATTCCGCTTTTTCTAATCTGGGTCCAGAGCAGCTGGATCATTCTTCTTCTTGGAGCAGAACTAACTTTTGCAAACCAGAATGTCTCAAGGTTTGAGGTTGAATCTGAGGTCCTGGGAGTCAGTCATTACCAGAAAAGAGCCCTGGTACTGATGATCATGAGTTTGATAGTAAGGAACTTCATCATGGGTGAAAAACCATTCAGCTCTGCAACCATTGCAAAAGCCCTCAAAATGCCTGTAAGACTTGTAATTGACGTCCTTCAGGATATGAGCGGCGCCGGACTGGTTTCGGTGATCCATGATAATGAGTATGAGGATAGGCTTTACCAGCCCTCCATTGATGCAAGCAAGCTGTCAGTAAGCTATATCATGGATAAGTTCGACAAGAAAGGATCTGATCAAAAGATATTTGTTAATAGCGGGGAATACAAAAAAGTAATAACAATGATGGAAGAATTTGACAATCTTTTTGACAAATCCGATTCCAACATCCTCATAAAGGATCTGTAAAAAAGCATAGAGGAAAACGCGAAACCTGAATTACTCTTAACCTTCTCCGGTTACCTTATACCCCTTCACAAATTCTATGAATTCACGGTATGAACTCCATTGATGAAAGAAATAATGTGGGAACGGCAATACGATGTGCATTGTTGTTTTTTCCTTCTCCCAGTAATCATTCAGGTTTTTCACCGGGAAGACCCTGTCGATTTCGCTTGTAACAGCATAATCCCATCTGAACCCTGGTTCCTTCTGCTCCATCATCCTGTTGTACAACCACCTCAGCTCATCGTGAAGCGATTTAACCGACCTGTGAGGTATCCTGTCTGCGTTCCGCTGGTAGTTCTTCCGGTTACCGAACATTCTCAGATAAAACTTCTCCATGTTGGTTTCGGTGATATTGTTAAGCGTGCCTTCAAACACATGAAGAGGTATTCCGTAGCGGTCATCGGCCGGAACCGGTGTCCCGTTGACTGCTATTGTCAGATCCGGCTTAATACCAGTACGGGGGGATAAATATTCAGCTGCCCAGACACCCAGCGACCAGCCTATAAGTGTAATCGAATTGTATGTTTTTGTTTCGGGAAGCAGCAGAGCTTCATCAGCTGAATAATTATAGAGAAGAATAAAATCGAAATCATCAGTGCAGAGGGGAGTGAATACATTTTCGTCGGTGCCCCATCCTCCATAAAAGACGACCAGATTATCGTTCTTTTCCCTTCTTCTGATATATGTCTTCATGCCTGCCCTTTTAGGGTGTTATAGAATAACTTGTTATCCTGACGAGCTGATCAAAGATATCTTTTTTTCAAATCAGTCCGGTCCGGTACAGGAGCAAATAAAAAAGCAGTCTGTCGACTGCGAATCAAAAAAATAAGAGGAGAAAGGGTTGTAGTGAAAACCAGGGAGCGGGCTTTATTAGTGAGATAATTCCCGTGTCTACTGTCTGATAAAAGGACGGAACCATGGTAAGCTGGCGCTAATCCTAAGGTTCCAGA
>Ga0105100_10001317_pt1 | contig 14626 bp, 13 predicted proteins | sample PPLLak12cMay2015_2_FD_87033 | JGI IMG/M metagenome (GOLD analysis project Ga0105100, IMG submission 87033) | Freshwater sediment microbial communities from Prairie Pothole Lake near Jamestown, North Dakota, USA - PPLs Lake P8 Core (1) Depth... | ecosystem: Environmental > Aquatic > Freshwater >...
GCACAGGGTTATTTGCGTATTTGGTTTTGTATGTCATATGATGAAACGGTGAGGCAAGTGGTTGCGTTGATGATGCCATTTTGCCGGGTACCGGATAAAGATAAGCATTTTATAGAAAAGTCATGCAGCCTGCCTGCCTTACTTTGGCCTGCGCTATGGCAGGCAGGTCATGCGGTCATGCTGTCATGCAGTCTGGAAGAGCAAAGCAATTACAACCCTCATAACAATCATAACAATCATAACCTGCCTTGCCGGCAGGCAATCACAACCCTCACAACCTTCACCCTCCTTCGCCATCACCTTTGCTAAAGCTACGGTGATTGAGAAAGGCTTCGGAGGGTAAAGCAACAGACAACAGACAACATTCACATATTCATACCAACCATAATAAAAAAATCCTATTTTTGGTCTTCTATTCAAAACAGGTTATGATTTATTTGTTCAGGAAAGAAATATCCGGTTTTTTCAGCTCACTCACAGGCTATATTGTACTGATCTCCTTTGTCACCATCACCGGGTTGTTCCTTTGGGTATTCGAAGGACCCCTGAACATTATGGAAGGCGGGTATGCATCACTCGACTCTCTGTTTTACCTGGCACCCTGGGTATTTCTTATCCTGATCCCTGCCATTACGATGCGGTTGTTTTCAGAAGAGAAGAAAACCGGCACGCTTGACCTGTTGCTGACACGACCGCTGAGTGAAACCCGGATCATCCTGGCCAAGTATGCTGCTGCCCTTGCACTGGTGGTCCTTTCGCTAATCCCCACATTCATGTATTATGTTTCGGTGGTCCTGCTGGGAAACCCTACCGGCAACCTGGATACCGGGGGAATATGGGGATCGTATATCGGGCTCTTTTTTCTGGCGGGCAGTTATGCCATGATCGGGCTATACTGCTCATCCCTCACTGACAATGTGATCGTTTCCTTTCTGCTCACGGTTGCCCTCTGTATGCTTATCTGTTTTGGTTTTGAACAGGCCGGTAACCTGGGTACATTTAATACCATGGGGGAAATACTAACGAAACTGGGCATTGTTGAGCACTACAAATCTATGAGCCGCGGCGTTATTGATTCACGTGACATCGTTTATTTCCTGGCCCTGATTTCGATATTTTTCCTGTTGACCCGTTATAACCTTGAAAAGAGAAAATGGTAAAACGCCTGAAATCCATTAATGCCAAAACCAGACAGCATCTGAAGCTGGATATTCAGATGATGTCGGTCATCCTGCTGGCCATCCTGCTATCTTTCTTTTTTTTCCGTATTGACCTTACCGCTGAAAAACGATATACCCTTTCGCCTTTTACAAAAAAGGTGCTGAAAAACCTCAATGATATCGTTTATGTGAAGGTTTATCTTGACGGCGAACTGAATATCCCGTTCCGTAAAATGCAGCAGAGCCTTCGGGAAACACTCGATGAATTCAGGGTTTACGGGAAAGATAACCTCCAGTATACCTTTGTTAATCCATTTGAAAGCACCGATGCCAAAGTCAGGGAAGACATGTTTAACCAGTTGTATGAGAAGGGACTGAAACCGGCCAATATTCTTTCCAATGACAAAGAAGGAGGGAGTTCGGAAAAAATTGTTTTCCCGTGTGCCCTGATTGACTATAAAGGTGTTGAGGTTCCCGTTAACCTGCTCAGGAACAATCCCGGCATCTCCGCTGAGGAAAACATCCATAACTCGATCCAGTCCCTGGAATTTGAACTGATCAAAGTGATCAGCTCGCGGTCAAAGGAAAAAGTTGAAAAAGTAGCGTTCATCGAAGGTCATGGAGAACTCGATGAATACCAGACCAAAGATATATCCAATGAGTTTTCATGGTATTACCAGGTTGATCGCGGCAGAATCGGAGGACAGCCCGGTATCCTGGATGATTACCTGGCCGTGATCATAGCAAAGCCAAGCGTTCGGTTCAGCGAACAGGATAAATATGTGCTTGACCAGTATATTATGAAGGGAGGACGCGTGATGTGGTTCCTTGACAGGGTTGACATTAGTCTCGACAGCCTTGCCGTGGGTTCAGCACTGGCCATGATCAATGATCTGAACCTGGATGATATGTTGTTTCGGTACGGTGTGAGGATCAATCCGGTATTGTTGCAGGATATGCAGTGCAATATCATTCCGGTCAATGTTGCGCTGGCCGGTAACAATCCTGATTTCAGGCCTGCCCCCTGGTATTATTTTCCACTCTTGTCTGCTCCCCGGGATCACCCTGTTACCAAAAACCTTAACATGATCAAAACCGAATTTGTTAATACCATTGATACCATCGGAGCCCGCAAAGGTGCCATTAAAACCGTGCTGCTTAAATCGTCGGAATTTTCGCGTGTGGTTGAAGCACCCCTGCTGATGAGCCTGGATGAGATCAGGGCAAATCCACAGCGCAGTGATTTTGGCAGGTCAGGCCTGGCCGTCGCCATCATGCTCGAAGGAACCTTTGAATCGGTATTTCAGAACCGGATGATCAGTGAGATCATTCCGGGCCCGGCCCATGAATATCTGTCTCAAAGCAGGCCGACCGCCATGATAGTCATTGCTGATGGCGATGTGATCCGGAATGATGTAAGGGTTACACCACAGGAAATCATGAGTTTACAATTGGGACTTGACCGGTATACACAACAAACCTTCGGCAATAAGGATTTTGTTATGAATGCCATGCATTATCTTGCAGGTAATGAAGAACTTGTCAACCTGCGGTCGAGGGATATCACGCTGAGACTGCTCGACAAGGTTAAAATAAAGGAAGACCGTACTTTCTGGGTCCTGATGAATACCGTTTTACCGGTTGTGGTTATTATCCTTGCCGGGATCTTTTACAACTACCTGCGGAAAAGAAAGTATGCAAAGGCCTGACCGGTTTCAGTGCCTGATTGCCTTAAAATCAAAGTAACTGTTGCATGCAGCGAAAAATCTTATATGCTATCGCCTTTACCGGTTTGATAATACTGTCCGCCGTTGCCCTTCTTACCAACAGAAAAAGCACTATCGGGAAGAGGCAAATGGATTTTGCCCTTGAAGATCCTTCAAAGGTCGACCGGATCATCATTGAAAATAAGACAAACAGGATCCTGATTGAAAAACATAACCATACCTGGCGGCTGAACGGCAAATATACGGCCAGGCAGGAAACCGTAACGATGTTTTTGAAGGCTTTGGGCCGGATTGAAGTCGTGGCACCGGCCCCGAGATCCATCCGCGACAGCATTGTCAGCAATCTTGAGGAAAAAGGAAGCCGTCTGGCACTGTACCGGGGAAGTAAAGTGCTTAAGTCTTTTGTTCTGTATTATGAAAACGGACTTATTCCCGGGACCTATATGATGGGTAACCGCAAAAAACAACCCTACCGGGTCGGACTGACCGGATACACGGGTGACAATATTGAAAGTCTTTTCAGCACTGAGGAGGCTGGCTGGAAAGACAATGTCCTGTTTGGATACAGTCCAGCTGATATTGCCGTTGTTGAGATTGAATATGCACAGCGGCAGGAACAGTCTTTCCGTATCATCAGGGACGATAAGAAGATACCTTACTTAATGGCAGCCGGTAAAACATCCCCCGCAGCGGAAGCCGATATGGAAGAAATAACGGATTATCTTTCCTTTTTCAGCCCGGTTCCCTATTCGGTCGCGGAAGGATTGCGTTATGATACCGGCAGATTCAATGACCCTTTTGCCATCCTGACGGTAACCGATCAAAACCAGACCGTATTTCAAATGCGCTCATTCAGATTACCTGACCCCGGGGGGCAAGACTATGATATGAACAGGTATCTCGCGTTTATTAACATCGATTCTCTGCCTGTAATATTGAAATACACTGATACTGATCCTGTTATGAAGGCATACCGGGATTTTCTAAAAAAGTAAAAATCCACCCTTTCTGAAACCTTTTTTTTTGTAATATTGACTTTCTGTATTGTTGATAATACAGATTTTTCAAATGATTGTTTTCAAATCAATTAAAAATATCCATACATGAAATTTGTTGTATCAAGTATTGACCTGTTGAATCACCTCCAATCAGCAAGCCGGGTAATAAGTCCCAAAAACACCCTGCCCATTCTGGATAATTTTCTTTTTAAGCTTACCGGGAATAAGCTTGAGATTACTGCCTCGGACCTGGAGACAACCCTGATCACCACAGTGGAACTGGAAAATGTCTCTGATGAAGGCAGTATTGCTATCCCTGCGCGGTTGCTAACCGACTCGTTAAAAGAATTTCCTGATCAGCCACTGGCTTTTAATATCAATACAGACACTTTTGGCATTGTGATCAGTTCGGAAAACGGACAATTTTCTGTTGTCGGGCAGAATGGCGAGGATTTCCCCCAGCTGCCACAGATCAAGCAGGAAAGAAAGATCTCCTTCAAAATAGCGGCTGAGACCCTTGCCAGCGGAATTAACAGCACGCTCTTTGCGACCGCGGACGATGAGTTAAGGCCTGTTATGAACGGCGTCTTTTTTGAACTTTCGGATAAAGACCTGACTTTTGTGGCCTCCGATGCTCATAAGTTAGTACGTTACAAGCGTTCAGATGTCAAAACCAAGGACACCGGTGCGTCATTTATTCTTCCCAAAAAACCGGCTTCTGTTCTGAAGGCCATCCTGGCTAAGGAACACGATCAGCTGCTGGTTGAATTTGATGACAAGAATGCCTTTTTTACTTTTTCAGATTATAAGCTTGTTTGCAGACTGGTAGAAGGCAATTATCCCAGCTATAATTCAGTTATCCCCACCAATAATACCAACAAACTCATCATCGACAGGATGAGGTTCCTGAATACCATCAAAAGGGTGTCGGTATTCTCAAACCAGGCCAGCAATCTGGTTCGGCTCAAACTGAAAGGCAATAAGCTTACCGTTTCTGCACAGGATATCGATTTTTCGACATCAGCCTATGAAGACCTTGCATGCCAGTACAATGGCGATGATATCGAAATCGGTTTCAAATCGACTTTCCTCGTTGAGATCTTAAATAACCTGCCATCATCTGATGTTTCCATTGAGCTGTCTGATGCCTCAAGGGCCGGCTTGTTTTTACCGTTCCAGAAAGGCAATGAAAACGAGGATATTCTGATGCTTTTAATGCCCATGATGATAGGAGCATGAAGTTACAGCTAAGAAATCCCCTTGTTTTCTTTGATCTTGAAACGACAGGCATTGATGTTGCCGTTGACCGGATTGTTGAGATATCGTACCTGAAAATCTATCCCAACGGCGATGAGGAATCAAAGACGATGAAGATCAATCCCGGCATGCCTATCCCTCCAAAGGCAACCAATATTCATGGCATTACGGATGAAGATATCAGGGATGCTCCGACATTTCAGGAAGTTGCTAAAAGTGTTGCCAAAGTATTCGAGGGATGTGATTTTGCAGGTTATAATTCCAACAAGTTTGACCTGCCGCTGCTGGCAGAAGAATTTTTAAGAGCAGACACGGACCTTGATCTGAAAAAGAGGAAATTTATTGATATTCAGGTTATCTTTCATAAAAAGGAGCAACGGACATTAAGCGCTGCCTATAAGTACTATTGCGATAAGAATCTCGAGGATGCACACAGCGCTGAAGCTGATACACGGGCAACCTATGAGATCCTGCAGGCACAGCTTGACCGGTATCCTGACCTGCCCAACGACATTGATGACCTTTCAAAATATTCAAGCCATAACCGGAATGTGGATTTCCTGGGAAGGATCGTATATGATGACGATGATTGCGAGATCTTCAACTTTGGAAAATACAAAGGACAAAAAGTAACAGAAGTGTTGAAAAAGGACCCGGGCTATTATGGGTGGATGATAAACGGCAATTTCCCCCTGCACACGAAAAAAGTGCTGACAGCCATCAAATTGAGAGGGGCGTTTGGGAAAGAATGAACAGACAATGAAAAGTCAAAAGTGAAACGAAAAACGAAAAACGAAAAACGAAAAACTAAAAGTTCAAGTTTAATAATGAAACTCCTAAACTCCTAAACTCATAAACTCCTAAATGCCTAAATGCCTAAATGCCTAAATCGCTAAACCGCTAAACCGCTAAACCGCTAAACAGCTATTACCTTTATGAAAATTATCTGCATCGGACGAAACTATGCTGACCATGCCAGGGAGATGAACAATCCCCTGCCTGCGGTCCCCGTTTTTTTTATGAAACCCGAATCTTCTATCATCATCAACAACAATCCTTTTTTCCTGCCCGACTTTTCCAGTGAGATCCACTATGAGGCTGAAATTATACTGAGGATAATACGGCTTGGCAAGAATATTGAAAAGCAATTCGCGCATCGTTATTATCAGGAAATCGGAGTGGGCATTGATTTTACTGCCCGTGACCTGCAGCGTGAATGTATAAAGGAAGGAAGACCCTGGGAAATGGCCAAAGCATTTGATGGCTCTGCCGTTCTTAGTAAATTCGTGAAAAAGGAAAAACTTGCCCATCCCGATGCCATAACCTTTCAGCTTGACCTGAACGGGCAAACTGTGCAGAAAGGCAATACCAAAGACCTGATATTTTCTTTTGACGACATCATAGCTTACGTTTCAAAGTTTTCAACCCTGAAAATGGGCGATCTGATTTTCACCGGAACGCCTGCCGGTGTCGGACCTGTAAAGATCGACGATCACCTGGTAGCCTCGGTTGAGGGACAGGTGCTGCTGGATTTTTGGGTTAAATGAAGGGGAGAAAAAGGTAATTGGTAATCGGTAAATTCCTCACCCCGGCTCTTCGAGCCGCCCCTCTCCACCCTGGAGAGGGGGCAAGTTGCATCTTCCGTTAGAATCTTGAGAGATGAGTCATTACCCATGCACAAGGTATCGCCCCTCTCCAGGGTGGAGAGGGATCAGGGAGTGAGGAGGTAATCGGTAACCACAAAACAACATTGCCGATATGTTGAAACCTTGTCAGGGATTTTCAAGTTCGCTTTGCAATTGCCTGAAATAATCCCTGCTGAATTCATCCAGCGAAAGATCCTCAACAACAGATGCAATTTCAGCAATATGGATCCTTTCACGGATCACTTTCTTAATCAACAGATCTGCAACTTTAAGGGGGCCTTCACTGGCATGAAAATCATGGGCAGAGCATTGCCGGTCCAGTTCATTATAAAAATCCACGGTATATTGCCAGCGCTTTTCCTGTTCCTGCATAAATTCTTTCATTTCACCATATTGCTGAATAAGATATTGGAATCTTTTCCTGAGATTTTCTATTGTTTTAACCGCTATCTGCTGAAGTGGTATTCCCCGATGCACATATATTTCAAGGTACCGGAAAACACCTATGGCGCCATAGGCATCAAGATCATCACATACCGCCAGCAAGGTCAGTAAGTTATCCTGCGTATTCTTTGCGACCAATGCGGGATCTTCATAGGTTTTGTCATCGTGTTTTTCCACCGCATCCAGTATTTTATCAAGGCTGGTGCCGGAAAGGGTTGACTGGCCGGTCAGGTATTTGCGGCATAGCTCACGGCTTTCAATGCCGTGTGAAGCATCCATTGTGCGTGTCAGTCCCGTGTCATGAAAGAATACAGCGATGATGAGTTGCTCCAGTTTTCTTTTGCTGAAATGATATCCTTGCAGCTGAAGGATCGTAACAAGTTTTTTAGCCAATGTCCACACCCTCAGGTGATGTGTATGATCGTGGGAAGGAAGCCAGGTTTGGCTGAACAGCTCTTTCACATATTCGTACAGCCTCTGTAGCCAGCGGCTTTCCACCTGGCGAAGTAGTATTTGATGATTTGATGATTTGATGATTTGATGATTACCGTTTACTGTTTACCGATTACCAATTACCGATTACCGTTTACCGTTTACCTTCTTCAAGTGACGTAACTGATCTTCATCATATTCGTCTTTCCGTGTTCTATCATTGGGATACTGCCCACATGCACAACAATATCCCCGGGCTTGATCAGCCCTTCATTCTTCAGCACCTCAATGCTTCTGCTTACCGCTTCGTTGATATGATCAATTTTTCCCTTGTAGAAGGTGCGGACACCCCATATGAGCGACAGGCGTTTGACGATGGCGTGGTTGGATGTGAACGCAAATATATGGGCAGCGGGCCGGTAACTGGAAATCCTGTGAGCAGTGGCACCCGAATGTGTATAGGTGATGATGGCCCTGGCACCTGTGAGATTAGCCATTTTTACGGCATTATAGCATACCGATTCTGGCAGGAAATCAGGCGAGTCACATTCCGGAACGTACTCGTGCTTATGAACAAAATCACATCCTTCGGATGAGTTGATCACCCGCTGCATGCTTTTGATCGCTTCTAGGGGGTACTTCCCGACAGAGGTCTCCCCGCTCAGCATCAGGGTGTCGGCACCGTCAAAGACCGAATTGGCAATATCATTGGCTTCGGCCCGTGTGGGCCTGAAATTGGTGATCATGCTTTCAAGCATCTGGGTGGCAATAATGACAGGCTTTGACATCCGGATGCACTTGCTCACGATCTGTTTTTGTATATAGGGTACTTTGTTAAAAGCCACTTCCACACCCAGATCTCCCCTGGCCACCATCACTCCGTCGGCTTCCGCAATGATGGCGTCCAGTTCGTTAAGTGCTTCGGGCTTTTCGATCTTGGCAATAATGCCAGTCTCTTTTCCCCTTTCCCTGATGAATGCATGGAGCTCTTTAATATCATTTGCTGATCTTACAAACGAAAGTGCTATCCAGTCGAAATCATGCTGCAGCATGAATTCAGCATCTTCTTTATCTTTTTCGGTAAGGCTGGGCAATGAAACCTTCGTATCGGGCAGGTTCACTCCTTTTTTAGAGGAAAGCGGACCCCCGTTCACCACGGTTGCCCAAACCGTATCCTTGCCATTAGTATCGGTCACTTTCATCCTGATCTTGCCGTCATCGAGCAGGATATATTCCCCCTTTTGCGTATCGGCAGGAAATTCCTTGTAGCTTATGTAAAGCCTTTCTTTATTGCCGATGCAGGGTTCGGTGACAAAGGTAATTTCATCTCCGTCATTCAGATCGACCCGGTTATTCTCTACTTCCCCGATCCGAAGTTTGGGCCCCTGCAGATCACCCAGGATGGCTACCTTCATCTTGAGCTCGGCATTTAATTCATGGATCAATTGAATAACCGGAATTTTATTTTCTTGCGTGCCGTGAGAGAAATTAAGCCTGCAAACATCAATCCCGGCCCTGAACATCTCCTTTAATACCTCCCTGGATGAACATGCGGGCCCGATTGTCGCGATTATTTTTGTTTTGGAATCCTTGTTCCTGACCATAAATGTATTTTTGATATTTAAGTAACTGAATCAGCCTGCAATTTAAATTAATTCTGTTTTCCGTATTAAATATACTGGTTTTTTTGCATTTTCAGCGGGCAGGGCAGTTGCTAATTGATACGGATCTGAATTGCGTAATTTGTGCTGAATAATCTATATTTGTATTACACATATTTCTGAATTCATGATAAAATCCATGACCGGCTTTGGGAAAGCCTCATCTGAACGGGCCGACAAAATCATTAACATTGAAGTCAGGGCATTGAACAGCAAGCAACTCGATCTTTTTACACGATTGCCCAACCTTTACCGCGAGAAAGATCTTGATATCCGGAACGAACTGGCAAACCGGCTGAAAAGGGGGAAAATCGAACTTGCCATCACCCTCGAATATAAGGAAGAGGAACAAGCGGTGAAACTGAATGCACATGCCATAAAAAGTTATTACCGGCAACTGAAAGAAATTGCCAGGGAACTGGGGGACGACATAAATGAGCCTCTTCTGCCATCCGTCATGCGCCTGCCTGATGTGCTCAATGCCCATAAAGATCAGATTGATGAAAAAGAATGGGCCGATTTAATGGGGGCGCTGGACCGGGCGCTAAGGGAACTGGATTTGTTCCGCGTTCAGGAAGGCCATGTTTTGAAGGAAGACATGCTGAGCCATATTACATCCATAGAGGGTTATCTCAGGCAGATCATACCCTTCGAAAAGGAACGGACGGATAACCTGAAAAACAAGCTCTCATCAAACCTGCAGGAGTTATTTCCATCCAACGGCTATGATAAAAACAGGCTGGAGCAGGAAATGATCTTTTACCTTGAGAAGTTTGATATTACGGAAGAAAAAATACGACTGCAAAACCACTGCTCCTATTTCAGGGAAGTGGCCGATGAAGAAGATGCCGTTGGCAAAAAGCTGGCATTCGTTGCGCAGGAAATTGGCCGTGAGATCAATACAATCGGGTCAAAGGCAAATCATTCCAATATGCAGAAAATAGTAGTATTGATGAAAGATGAACTTGAAAAGATCAAGGAGCAATTGATGAATGTTTTATAATAATTCTTTTGTTTATCATGAGCGGTAAAGTAATTATTTTTTCAGGCCCATCAGGTTCAGGTAAGACAACTATGGTAAAACACCTGCTTACCCTTAAGAACCTGCGCCTTGAATTTTCCGTATCTGCCTGCACAAGGCCCATGCGTGAAGGTGAAATACACGGAAAGGACTACTATTTTATGACGGTAGATGATTTTAAAAGCAGGATCGAGGAAAATATGTTTTTGGAATGGGAGGAAGTATATAAAAATTCCTATTACGGAACGCTGAAAAGTGAGGTGGACCGCATTTGGAAAAATGATAATCATATATTGTTTGATGTGGATGTGGAAGGTGGTGTTAACCTGAAGCAGATCTTTGGCCGGCAGGCCCTTTCAGTTTTTGTTATGCCTCCTTCCCTGGAGGAATTAAAACGTCGTCTTGAACTGCGTGGTACGGATTCGCCGGAAAAGATACAGAAAAGGATCAATAAAGCCGGATACGAAATGAAATTCGTTTCCAGGTTTGACAAGACCATCATCAATGATGATCTTGGCAAAGCATTTAAAGAAGCTGAGGAGATGGTAGCAGAGTTTTTAACACAAGCATAGGGATCATGAGGATCGGTCTGTTCTTCGGTTCATTTAACCCGGTGCATATTGGCCACCTGGCTATTGCCAACTACATGGTTGAGTTTACCGACCTGCAGCAACTGTGGTTTGTTATCAGTCCCCACAACCCTTTTAAGCCAAAACAGACCCTGCTGGCTGACCATCATCGCAAAATGCTTATGGAGCTAGCCGTGGGCGACGAACCACGGTTCCGTATTTCCGATATTGAGTTTTACATGCCCAAACCATCTTATACCATTGACACCCTCACCTGGCTTAAAGAGAAATACCCTTCTCATACCTTTGTTATCCTGATGGGTTCTGACGGATTGCCGACTTGCAAGAAATGGAAGAAGTACCGCATGATTGAGGAGGGCTATCAGCGATATGTGTATCCCCGGACCGGCTACCCTGTTAACCAGGCTGACCATAAAAATATTACCGTGGTCGATGCCCCGCTGTTGGAAATTTCTTCGAGTTTCATCAGGGAAGCCATCAGCAACAGAAAAGATATCCGGTATTTCCTGCCTGAAAAGGTTTTTGATTATATCCTGGAGATGCAATTTTATCAACATAATCGGAAGACGTGACCTTTTTGTAAACCTTTACCTGTCAAGCTATGGATAAAGACCTTATTTTCATACAGACAATCCTGTCGGATGAAATGGTAGCCAATGGCTTCCCTGTTGTGTATAAAGGAAAACTGAACCATGAGATCCTGAAACTCTTTACCTCCATGGCTGAAGCAAAAATTTCCAAAGGATGCACCAACCATTCCATCCGGCGCAAGGTGTTTCACATGATCGTGGAATGTGTGCAAAATATTACCCGGCACTCTGACGACTATGATGAAGACGGCATCGGAAACGGAATATTTGTTGTCGGCGAAAGGAAGGACTATTATTATATCATTACCGGAAATATCATAAAATCGCCCAAAGTCCCCTTGCTTGAAAAAAAGCTGGAGCAGCTGAACAGCATGCCCGTAAATGAGCTGCTGAAGCTGCACAAGGCCCAGATGCTCGACGGCGAATTATCGGAAAAAGGAGGAGCAGGGCTCGGGCTCATCGATATGATCCGCAAAACCGGTGAAAAATATATCTATCAGTTTCTCAAACTGGATATGGAGAATCATTTTTTCATCCTCAAGGTCACCGTGCCGAAAACATAGGAGGGGAAGACCCTTCCATGTACTTTGGACTATGGAAGGTCTTCAACCTGCTTACACCCCGCTATGTTCTGTTCTTCTGATGATCTCGTCCTGCAGGTCGGTGCCAAGGTCGTTGAAATAATCACTGTAGCCGGCTACGCGCACGATCAGGTCGCGGTAGTTCCCGGGGTGTTGCTGCGCATCCCTTAGGGTGTCGGCCGAAACCACATTGAACTGGATGTGATGCCCGTCGAGCCTGAAATAGCTGCGGATCAGCTTGGTGATCTTTGTTATAGCCTCGTCATCTTCAAAGAATTCGGGGGTGAACTTCTGGTTGAGCAAGGTGCCCCCCGTCTTCAAATGATCAATTTTTGACGCTGATAAAATGGCTGCCGTGGGACCATGCGTATCTGCACCCTGCACCGGTGAAATACCTTCTGATAGCGGTATTCCCGCTTTTCTGCCATCGGGCAATGCGCCAATCACGCTGCCAAAGTAAACATGGCAGGTGGTGGGCAGGAGATTGATCCTGTGAACACCCCCGCGTGCATTGGGCTGGCCGTTAACAGCATCGTAATAGATCTCAAATACCTCCTGCAGCCGGAAGTCAGCTTCATCACTATCATTCCCGTATTTTGGCGTATTATACAACAGGTCATAACGCAGTTGTTTGTTATTTTTAAAATCAGATTTCAGCGCGTCGAGCATTTCCTGCAGGGTGACTGTTTTCTTATCAAATACGTGCCATTTGAGGGCGGCCAGACAATCGGTCATGGTGCCCAGTCCCACCCCCTGAATATAGGAGGTATTATACCGTGCGCCCCCGGCTACATAATCGATGCCTTTTTTAATACAGTCTTCAATGAGGATCGACAGAAAAGGAACCGGAAGATGGCGCAAAAAAATGCGCTCAATGTTATTGTTGCCGCGGATCTTTATGGAGACAAAATGATTCAGTTGCGTTCGGAAAGCACTCAGCAATTCCTCATAGGTTTTGAAATCAACTGCATAACCTGTCTTCAGACCTAATTGTTCACCTGTCCTGGGATCTGTCCCGTTATTCAGTGTCAGCTCGAGTATCTTGGGCATATTGAAATATCCGGTAAGGATGTAAGCTTCCGTTCCGAATGCCCCGGTTTCCACACATCCGCTTGCGCCGCCCTTCCGTGCATCGGCCAGGTCCTTCCCCTGCCGGAGCATTTCCTGGACCAGGGCGTCGGTGTTGAATACCGAAGGCTGACCAAATCCGGTCTTAATGATCCTGACAGCCCGGTTGACAAAGGTATCCGGGTTCTTTTTCGAAACCTGAATCATAGAACCGGGCTGTAGCAGACGCATTTCTTCAATGACATCGAGCAATATAAAACTCATCTCGTTTACGGCATCGGTGCCATCTTCATTCACCCCTCCCAGGTTAATGAGGCAGAAATCGGTATAGGTATTGCTTTCCTGTGCAGTGACCCCTACCTTTGGCGGGGAAGGATGGTTGTTGAACTTGATCCAGAAGGCCTGCAGCAGCTCAACCGCCGCTTCTTTTGTAAGGTCCCCCTGTTTCAGTTCTTTTTGATAAAAGGGAAGCAGGTGCTGATCGAGTCGGCCGGGATTAAAGGAATCCCAGGGATTGGCTTCCAGGATGACGCCCAGGTGGACAAACCAATAATATTGCAGGGCCTCATGCAGGGTTTCGGGCGCATGCGCCGGCACCTTTTTGCATACCCCTGACATCTTCAGCAGCTCTGCCTTCCGCGAAGGATCTTTTTCAGCTTTTGCCAGCTTTTCAATTTTTTCAGCATGACGGCCGGCAAACATGATCAGGGCATTGGCCGTTACCTCCATGGCCCTGAGCTCTTCGGCCTTATCATAGGCATCGGGGTCATGAACGGGATCGAGCTTTTTCAGGCTTAGCCGGATCTCTTCGATAAAATCGAGCATCCCTTTCCGGTAGATGGCATCACCACATACTGTATGGCCAGGGGCACGCTGTTCCTGGAATTCTGTAAAAATACCGGCGGAATAGGCCTCCAGCCATTCGGGACTCATGTCTGCCATTACCTTTTCACGATTCGATCTGCCGGTCCAGAAGGGTATGATCTTTTCCTCATAGGCACGGCGGGTTTCATCATCGACTTTGAAGAAGACCTTTTCCCGTGAATTCAGGATATCCAGATCCTTCAGCGAATGAATGCAGATCTCCGGATAGGTCGGAGTGGCTTTTGGTGCCGGACCTCTTTCGCCTACGATTAGCTCATCATCCCCGATATAGATGGCCTTGTTCTTCAGGATGTATTCAAATGACTTTGCGCGCGTCATGGGTATTGAAAGTCCGCGGCTCCCGTCCCCCTGGTAAAAGTCGGTCAGCAATAATGCCCTCTCGGCGGAGATCCGGTTGACAGCATTGATGCTGTTCTCTCTGAGTCTTTTGATCCTTTTATTCATTTTATAAGGCTTTAAGAATTTCGAACAAGGAACGCCGAATATCGAATAATGAAGGTAATTGGTTCACTGTCTTATCTTCGTTATTCAGCACCTGCCTGGTCGGCAAGCAGGTTCGATGTTCC
>Ga0105100_10001319_pt1 | contig 14622 bp, 14 predicted proteins | sample PPLLak12cMay2015_2_FD_87033 | JGI IMG/M metagenome (GOLD analysis project Ga0105100, IMG submission 87033) | Freshwater sediment microbial communities from Prairie Pothole Lake near Jamestown, North Dakota, USA - PPLs Lake P8 Core (1) Depth... | ecosystem: Environmental > Aquatic > Freshwater >...
ATAATATTATTTTGTCTCTAGAGTAATATCATTTGATGGTAAAGTTTTATATTGTTTATGTGGTCAATTTTAATCCTTATCAAGTATTAAAAGAATTTTTAGAAGTCTATAAAGATATTGATACAAAGATTAAACTAGTTTTAATAGGCCAACCAAGTGATGACATAAAAGAATTTGTTAAATCAGATAAAAAATTAAAAGAGAAGGTTATTTTTACAGGAAGACTATCGATCCTAGAATCCAATTATTTGATAAAAAATTCTAAGTTTGCGATTCTTCCAAGATTAACTGGCTCTAGTATGAAAGTTATTGCTTATCTTATGTTGGAAAAGCCAGTTTTAGCAAAGAATACCCTATCAAATAGAGAATTAGTTAAAGAAGGGTTTAACGGATTTTTGTATTCAAATAACAAAGAATTAAAAGAAAAATTTGCTAGATTAATAAAGGGCTATAAAAACCCTAAGATTAAAAAAGGAGTTCAAGAGACTAAAAAGATGATTTTAAATATTTGGAATGAAAAAAGGTTCTTGAAGGAGTATGAAAGATAAAAAAATTAACGTGCTGCATATTGTAGATAAATATAGTTTTGGGGGTGTAGAGACAATAGTCTATAAGCTAATAGAAAGATTTGAGAATAAAAAAATTAATTGTTATTATTTTTTCCTGAGAGATTTAGGATTAAAAGAAAGAATTATAAAAAGTAAGGTTATAATTAGAAATTACTCAAAATATTCAATCTCTCCTTTTTTTGAATTATTAAAATTTATTGATGAAAACAAGATAAGCATAATTCACACCCATCATAAAAAAGGTTTTTACTTAGCTTATTTAATTAGCTTATTTAGACCAGAATTAAAGTTTATCCATCATGAACATGGAGATATTCTGCAAAAAAATAAATTTTATACAGTTATTATGAAAAGGTACAAAAAAAGATTAAACATTATAATTTCAGTTTCAAAAGCAACAAAAGAAGAATTAATCAAAAAGGCGCATATCAATCCTAAAAAGATTGTAGTTCTCTACAATTTTGTTGACACAGACAAATTCAATAGAAAAAATATAACTTGGGATGTTAAGAAAGAAAAGAACAAATTAGGGATAAGAAAAGACGAATTTGTTATAGGATTTGTTGGTAGGTTAGCTTATGTAAAAGGTTGTGATATTTTAATTAAAGCACTGCCGCATTTATATTTTAAATATAAAGTTTTAATTGCAGGAGAGGGTCCAGAAAGAAGGAGATTAGAGAAATTAGCAGACAAATTGGGTGTTAGAGATAAAATCATATTTTTAGGGTACGTAGACAATCCGTTAGGGACCTATTCTTTAGTAGATATCTTAGTAACGCCTTCGCGGTCCGAGTCTTTTGGGTTGTCTGTTGTTGAAGCTCAAGCTTGTGGCTGTCCTGTTATAACTTCTAATGTTTCATCGATGCTAGAAGTTGCAGGAAAAGGAGCAATTCTCGTTGATCCTTATAATGTTAACGAAATTGCAAAAGCAATGGAAAAAGTTATCAAAGATAAAAAACTTAGAGCTAAATTAATAAAAGAAGGTTATAAAAATATAAAACGTTTCTCTTGGGAAAAGTGTGCAAGAGAGATATTAAAAGCTTATGAAGCGGTTTATAATGAAAAATGAAAAAGAATTTCCTTTAATTAGTGTAATAACCGTTGTTTATAACAATGTCGAACATATTGAAGAAACTATTAAATCGGTGATTAATCAGTCTTATAAGAATGTTGCGTATATTATAATCGATGGAGGTTCAACAGATGGAACTGTTGATATTATAAAAAAGTATAAAAAAAAGATTTATTACTGGGTTAGCGAACCCGATAAGGGGATTTATGATGCTATGAACAAAGGCATTTCACATGCTAAAGGAGATTATATCAATTTTCTTAATTCAGGAGATACCTTTTATTCAAATAAAGTTATTTCAAAGATTGCTGAGATTATTAATAAAAAAGATGCAGATTTAATTTATGGAAAGTTTAATGCAAGCTATTCAACATATAATATAATTAAAGACAACCAGATTTATCTAAAGTTTGGCAAAGGTATCTGTCATCAAACTGCATTTGTTAAAAACAGGCTATTAAAGGAAAATAATTTTGATAAAAACTATAAATCGGCAGCCGATTTTAATTTTTTTTGTAAGATTATGGATAATAAAAAATCTGTACGTAAGACAAAAGAGATTATCATTAATTACCGGTCAGGAGGATTTAGTTCTAATAAAGATGTCACTTACTCTGAATACTATACAATAATTAAAAAATATTTTGGCAAATATTATGCATACCGATTTTATTTTTTAAAAATATTTTTAGAACAAGGCACTAAGAAGATTCTCCAAAAGTTGGGGTTCAAAAAAATACTATCAAAACTAATCGAAATAAACAATAAAAGAGAAACAAAATGATAACTAAAACAATTATAAAAATAATGCCTCCATCCATAAGAAATAAAATTGAGCATAATTATGAATTACGAAAGATTATGGGGAATATCAATTGGCTTACTTTTGAAAATATTTTACGTAATTTGATTGGGCTATTTGTATTTGCATGGGTAGCTCGTTATTTGGGCCCTGAACAATTTGGTTTGATGAACTATGCATTAGCTTTTGTTGCATTGTTTGCAGCTTTAGCAACATTAGGTTTGGATAACATTGTAATTAGAAATATTGTTTCTAACCCCGAAAAAGAGAAAGAGTATTTAGGAAGTACATTAGTGTTAAAATTTTTTGGTTCTTTGGTTATGCTTTTGCTTTGTGTTATTAGCATATTTTTGATTGAACCTGTTAATACTTTAACTCAATTGTTTGTTTTTATAATAGCATTTGGATATATTTTCAACTCTTTTGATACAATAGATTTCTGGTTTCAATCACAAGTTCAATCTAAATATTCTGTTTATTCACGTTCATTTGCTTTTTTAATAACCTCGGCATTGAAAATATCTTTTATAGTCACTCAAGCACCTTTAATTGCATTTGTTTTGATGTTCTTATTAGATAGTTTAGTTACTGCAATATTCTTGATTTATTTTTATCACAAAAAAACCAAAGTTTCATTATTCGAATGGAAAATAAAGTATGGCCTAATGAAAGATTTACTTAAAGATAGTTGGCCTTTGATTTTATCAGGAATTGCTATTATGATTTACATGAGAATTGATCAAGTAATGATTGGAATTATGCTAGGAGACGCTCAGCTAGGTATTTATTCTGCAGCAGTAAAATTATCTGAAGCATGGTATTTCATCCCTATGATAATCGCAGGCTCAGTATTTCCTGCTATATTAAAAGCTAGAGAAAAAAGTAGAGAATTATATTTGCATAGATTGCAGATTTTGTACGATTCTTTTACCTGGTTTACAATTATAGGTGCGTTAATTATAACCTATTTATCAGGTTTTATAATTAAAACCATATATGGCTCTGAATATCTTGGTGCTGCTAATGTTCTTTCCGTATTAATATTTAGTGGTATTTTTAGTTTTTTAGGCGTTGCCAGTTCTCAATATTTAGTTGCTGAAAATTTGACAAAGATATCATTTTATAGAACCCTAATTGGTGCAGTAATAAATGTTATTTTAAATTTGATGCTGATTCCTACTTTTGGTATAATTGGTGCGGCATTTGCAACATTGGTATCTTATATGTGTGCTGCTTACCTATTAAATGTTTTATTTCAAAAGTCCAGAATCATTTTTATGATGCAAACAAAGACCTTAGATATTTTTAGAATTTTGAGGTATTTAAAATGAAAAGAATGTTAAAAAAAATAATGGGCGAAAAATTATCAAATAAATTAAAAAAATTAAAAAGAAAATACCTTGATAATTATTCAATTAAGATATATTCTCAAGATGGGGAAGATATTATATTAAAAGAGTTTTTTTCAGGCAAAGAAAAAGGTTTTTATGTTGATATAGGGGCTCATCACCCCCTAAGACTTTCAAATACCTACCTATTTTATAAGAAAGGTTGGAGCGGCATAAACATCGATGCAATGCCTGGCTCAATGAAGATATTTAATAAGAAAAGAAGAAGAGATATAAACTTAGAGGTGGCCATATCGGATAAAGAAGAAATCTTAACCTATTATATGTTTGATGAGCCCGGATTAAATGGGTTTTCTAAAGAACTTTCAATTAAAAGAGATTCTAATACTAAATATAAAATAATTGGAAAAAAAGAGATTAAAACAATTCCTTTGTCAAAAATTTTAGATAAATACTTGCCTCCTAAAATGAAAATTGACTTTATGAACATTGATGTTGAGGGGTTGGATTTACAAGTTTTAAAATCCAATGATTGGAATAAATACATACCTGAATTCATTCTTATAGAATGTACAGAAACAGATTTAAGAAGAATCCAAAAAGAGCCTATTTACCTCTTTCTAACAAAAAAAGGTTATGTTCTAATTGCAAAAACATATAGAACTTGCATTTTTAGGAGAAACAAATCATGAAACTCGCACCAATTGCGTTATTTGTATATAACCGACCTGTTCATACTAGGAAGACGGTTGAGGCTTTACTAAAAAACAAATTAGCCAAGCAAAGCATACTTTATATTTTTTCAGATGCTCCTAAAAGGAAAGAAGATGAAACTAAAGTAAAAGAGGTTAGGAAATATATTCATTCAATTAGGGGTTTTAAGAAAATACATATAACAGAAAGGAAGAAGAATCTAGGTCTTGCGAATTCAATAATTAGTGGAGTTACAGAAGTAGTAAAAAAACATGGAAAAACTATTGTTTTAGAAGACGATTTGATTACCTCTCCCAATTTTCTAATTTATATGAACTATCTTCTTAATCTTTATGAAAATGAAAGGAAGATTTTTTCAATAACAGGATATAATCACCCAAGATCTTTGATGAGAATTCCAAAAGATTACCCCTTTGATGTTTATTTTAATCCAAGAGCTTGCTCTTGGAGCTGGGCAACTTGGAGAGACAGATGGAATAAGGCGGACTGGGAGGTTAAAGATTTTAATGCCTTTTTGAAAAACAAGGAATTACAAAAAGCATTCAACTATTCAGGAGATGACAAATCTGATATGCTAATAAGGCAAATGCAAGGAAAAATTGATTCTTGGGCCATAAGATGGGATTACACCCATTTTAAGAATAAAGCCTATTGTGTTTATCCAATAGTATCCTACGTAGATAATATCGGTAACGATGCTTCAGGGGTTCATTGTGGTAAAAGTACCCGATTTAACCAATCTGACTTGAAGGGGTTAGAAAACCCGAGATTACCCCAATTTGTAAAAGTAGATTTGCAAATTATGGAGAGGTTTAGAAAGGTTTATAAAAAAAACATTTTAAAAAAAGTTTTATTTAATTTAGTTAAAGATACTTATTTATACAAATATTATCGTAAATTGAGGTATAAAAAATGAAGATCTTGCATCTGTCAACAAATGATATTTCAGGAGGTGCTGCAAGAGCCGCCTATCGATTACATAAAGGTCTTAGGAAAATCGGCGTAGATTCATGGATGCTAGTTCAAAAGAAGCAAAGTGAGGATCCTTATGTTATTGGCAAATCTGGTTTTTTTTGGAGAGGAGTTTTTTTAATTAGAAGACAAATTGAAAAATCGCAATTAAGAATTTATTTTAAAAGAAAAAAAGAAATTTTTAGTATAAGTAGTTTTTCCAATAGGTATTTGGTTAGTAAAATTAAAAAAATTAATCCAGACATTATTAACTTACATTGGATTAATGGGGCATTTTTATCAATAAGTCAATTAGAAGAATTAAACAAATTAAATAAAGCGATGGTCTGGACTCTTCATGACTCTTGGGCTTTTACGGGGGGATGTCACGTCCCTTTTAATTGTAAAAGATATAAAGAAAAATGTGGTAATTGCCCTATTTTAGTCTCAGGAAAGGAAGCGGATTTAAGTAGGAAAATTTGGTTAAATAAGAAAAAGGTTTTTGATAAGATTAACATTCTGATCGTAACCCCCAGTAATTGGTTGAGAGGATGCGCCAAAAATAGTTCTCTTTTGAAAAACAAGACTATAATCAGAATCCCAAACTCGATTGACTTGAATGAATTTAGGCCACTAAATAAGAATAAAGCAAGAAAAGATCTTAGTTTGTCCGATAAAAAAAGATACTTATTATTTGGTGCGAGGTCTGCAACAACGGATAAAAATAAAGGATTTGATTTGCTTATAAAAAGTTTAAGTTTCTTAGGAGAAAACGAGGATATTGAACTATTGGTATTTGGTAATACAAAAGACTTCGAGATAAAAACAAAAATACCTGTTAGGTATTTTGGATTAGTTAAAGATCAAAATAAATTAAATCAATTATATTCTGCAGCAGATATAACAGTAGTATCTTCTCGTTCAGAAAGTTTTTCACTAGTTAGTTTAGAATCAATAAGCTGCGGAACTCCAGTAGTAGCATTTAGAATTGGAGGCATTCCAGACATAATAGATCACAAAAGGAACGGATATTTAGCAAAACCATTTGATGTAAAAGATTTGGCTAAAGGAATTGAATTTTGTCTTTCAAATAATGAATTAGGATTAAACGCACGAAAAAAAGCAGAAAAAGAGTACGGGTTGGAGATGCTGGCTAAAGGCTACAAAGAATTATATCAATCGTTGCAATAAATATCAAAACCAATGAAACTAACTTCTTTTCTAAAACTGTTTTTAATTTGATTAATGTCTGATTCTTCTAAAAAGTGATTAGAATATGGTTTTAGGATAACGCAAACAGGCCGATTTGAAGCAATCTCTTCAAATTCTTTTCTTTCCTTTATAACAGGGGTATTTGTGTAAAACTCTTTATATGAATCTGAATTGTTATCATAATAGTAAGTATAATGATTATCCACTACTTTTTTAAAATCCAACTTATAATTTATAGTGACATTAAAGAATATCTCATCCTGATTATTATAATCTGCAGTAATTATAGTGTAGTTTGATAGACTGTTTTTGATATAATTATACATGGGCCCATATTCATGGTAACCAATTTCACCTGGAAATATGGGGTATCCATTTGAAAAAAATCTATTTCTATCTTCTTGCAAAATACTTATTGTGGTTATTATAAAGAGAACAATTATAATTATAACAATTAATTTATTTTTCTTAAAGATATTTATGACTTGCTCTAGACCATAACAAGTTAATAAATAAAAAATAGGTAACAAATATACCATTACTCGCATGATTTGAATTGAGTCACTAGAAATGTAATGCAATAGTAAAAGAGGAATTATTAAAAAATAGATTATCCTATTTTTATTTTTGAGAGATATCTCGCTTAAAAATCCCAATATAAAAAATATTGTGAAAAAGATATAAATTCCTAAGAAAAAATTATTAAAATTAAAATGATTAGTTCCGGTATTAGTTTTTCCAGATAACAAAGTGTTTATTAGGGAGTTAAACTCTGAAAAACTTGAAAATATAATTAAAATCATAATTAAAAATATTAATATTAGAGCTATTTTTTTTAAGAGATTTAAATTGAATAAATCTTTTTTATTTGTCTTCCTCTTTTGAAATTTAAATAAAAATAAATATACCCCCCAAAAACATGTTGTAAAAGGAATTAGATACCTTGTTGTATCATACATAAAAAAATAATTGATGAAATTAATTAAAATTATAAGAAATAAATAAAACCTATTTTTCCATGATTTATCGTGAATATTATTAGATACTTTAATCATTAAAAAAGTTAAAAATATTAAAGAAAATTCTAAAAAAACATAATGTCTAATGTAGAAGTGATTAAAAATCAACCAGGAACTAAACACAAATATAAACAATAAAATAAACCTTATTTTTTTATCTGATATGATCTCTTTTGAAACTCCATTTAATAAGAATAAATTAATAAAACCGATTGTTATCGGTACTAATTTTGCAGTAAATAAACTAATACCAAAAATTGAAAAAAATAATGCAACTAAGTATGAGATAGGCATCCCTCTTAGATAACCCCTATCTCCATAATCGGTACTAAGTATTGGAAATTCTCCAGTTTCCAATAAGCTTTTTCCTGTCAAAATATGACGGTTTTCGTCAGGATAATTTCCGGGATATTGAAACATTGAAAATTGAATAAAAAGATAGATCATAACAATTAAAATTAACCCTGCTGGATAAATCCATCCTTCCTTATACATCCACTTAATCAAGTTATAAGGAAGCCTAATTATCCATATTACCGGCACCAAAATTGTGCATAACAAATAATATAGCAATCTTTTCACCCAATTTTCTTCTTGCTTGGCATTCCCAAAACCATAGGCTAAATTCAACTTAGCTATTCTTGGAAATTTCTTATCAAACTCGGTCAATCTTTTTTTCTCCGCATTTTCTTCTGCTGTTTTTTCATCTTCTAATTCTTTTTCCACTTTATTTTTATGCGCATAGAATGTCAAAAAACCGCAGGCGATAGTTATTGTAGTTATATAGGGCATTAATTGGATTATTATTTCTCTCTTTAGAAACTGATTTGCTGCAATAACGCTAAGAAGAAGAATAAAGAAATATTTTGCAAGATAAACTATTGAACGTTTATTTCGTTTTTCTTCAGGTATTTTCTTTATTTCGCTTGTTAAATATATTGTATTGACCGCAATAACTACAAAGAAAAGATAAATTAAGTTGCTTTTCCAGAAATCAGGCAGGAATTTTGAGAACAAAAGAATAAGGAGGACTATTAATACCAGATTGGAAAGCCCCATTAGGTAGAAAAAAATTGTGCTGAAATCTATGTGTTTTAATGCTGGTTTCATATTGATTGCTCCTGCTTTTACCTCCTTCTCTCCTCAACCCCTGCACATCCAACCCATCCCAACGCCTATATAAAAATTTATCTCTATTCCAAAAATATAAATGTTGTTTTAGAGCCTTGGGCTCAAAACAACTAGTCCCGCTTATTTTATCTCCAGCTTTATGCTTTCAATCGCAACCGCATCTTTTTCTAAAGCCCTCAAGGAAAATTTATCATTTCCTTTAACTTCAACTTCCTTGTTATAAGTTAAAATCCTGTTATCTTTATCATAAGCATAAGCATCAATGACTAACAAATCTTGGTTGTTGAATTTTTCTTGGATAAGTGAAGGAATATTAAACCAGGAGTCTTTTGATGGACTTGAAAAATCTGCATAGACATACAAGTCTCCCTTTTCTAAATCAATAATATGCTCCCCTACTGATAGATTAGTTTCGTATTTTTTATTAAACCAGCTTTCATTTAAGTCTACTATCTTGTTTTCGTCAACTGATATTTTTATTGTTTGTTCCTTTCCAGTGTGCCAGTATAAAAAGCCAATTGTTTCCTGCTGGTTGTTTTTAGTGTAAAAGCCAAAAGGCTCAATTGGTAAAAATGTTCCTATGATTAAGACTTTGTTGCTGTTTATTCTTATGTTTTTTAAACTGGAGTCCACATATTGATTATCCTTATCGCTTATAAAATCCACATAATAAACCCCGCCCTTTACTTGCTGGTTTATTTCAAAATCCTGCTCTTCTCCTATTTTTCCTGTTGCTCCTTTTTCATTTATTCCATCATCTTTGGAAAATCCTGTATAAATTGATTCTCCTGAGGTATCGGTTATGTTTATTGTATATTCATCATTTCCAATGTACCAGTTTAAATCTTGCTTTGTAAACTTAATATTCAAATTATCTTTGGCATAAACTGCCAAATGTAAATCCCCCCTAAAAGTTGTGTTAATTAAAGTTTCAGTTGGCTGATAGCCGGGTACTTCTGGATTAATTGCCTCAAGCTTGCTTGTACTCCAAACATTACTACTCGGGAAATTATTATATAAGAATTCTGAAACAAACCCAGAATCAACAAATGTAGAGTTCAGCCCCCCCATTATATCTTTTTTTGCATAAATTAAATATCCATCATCTGTTTCTTTTATTAATTCATAATTATCCAAATTTGGAAATATTAATTGGTCGTTCAAATAGATATTTGAATTATTCAACATAACTAGATTTAATGTTAGTGTGGCTTTTCCTGGCTCAATTGTTCTTGCCGGCTTAAACACCAAGTTAAATTTCTTTGAAGAAACAATTGGCCTTATTGTTGTGCCTTGATATGTTGTTTTATCTCCTAAAACACTTGTATCATCTATATAAAATTCCTCTCCGATGTTGAAAATCTTGCTATCTCCTGCCATTATTGTATATCCTGTTGTGCCAAATGGAAGATAGTTTGGAAATAAACTGGCTAATGTTATGTAGGCAATTGCTCCCAAAACTACAATGAAAATTATGGCAATGATTGATGTTTCAATTATCTTCTGTTTCCTGCTTTTTTCATTATCTTCTCTTTTTGATTCTGTTGCAAGAACTTCTGATGGTGTTGGAATGCCTTTTCTTTTTGCAAGATCTTCCAGTTCCTTCAGGTGTTTTTGTATTTCCTGCTTATGCAGCTCAATTCCTGTCTTTATCTTATAATACTCGCTGTAAGAAATATCTTTTTTATTGTCTTTTTTAATGCTATTGATATTTTTGATATTGCTGCTGCTTCTGAAATCTTTAAGCTCTTTAATGTTGGTTAGTTCTTTAACTCCATTATTCCCTTTTTTGCTGTTTTCCCCATTTTTCTCTCTTTTATTTCCATTATTTTCTGGCATTTTCCCACTTTTACCACTCTCTTTTTCTCTGTTTTATTCTGTTTTATATAATATGCACAAGAATATAAGCCTTTTTATGTTTTATTGTTATGAATAATTAAGTTATTTTAGGGTTTTTTATAGACATTCAACCCCCTCCTCTCTCCACCAGCCACTCCCACCTCTCATATTAAAAATTTATCACATTTCCAGAAAATTAGTGTTGTTTTAGCATCTTCGATGCAAAACAACTAATGCAAAGATTTAAATAGTATGTAACAATTAAGTTACATATGGAACAAAAAGATTACAAACTGGAAATACTGAAAGAGCTGGCTAAGAAAAGCAGCCATGCAAGGGAATTAGCCAAGCTGCTTGGCACAAATCATATGACTGTCTCGAGGAAGATAAAAGAGCTGGTAAAAGAGAATGTTCTGGACTATGAGCAGGAAGGCAAAAATAAGAGATATTTTATAAAAAAGACAGTTGAAGCTAAAAGCTATCTTGTGATAATGGAAAGCTATAAATTAAACCAGCTTATAAAAAAATATCCTGCTTTAAGAGCGATAATAGAAAAGCTGCAGGAAAATCCTAAGATTAATCTTGCCATACTTTTTGGGAGCTATGCAAAAGGAACTGCAAAAGAAGACAGCGATATCGACATTTATATATACACAAAAGACAAAAACATTAAAAAAGACCTTGGCTTAACTAATTCAAGATTGAGCATAAAAATAGGAAAGTACGACCGCTCAAACTTATTGATAAAAGAAATAGAGAAAAATCATATAATCATAAAAGGAGCAGAAAGATACTATGAAAAAAGTGAATTTTTTGGCTAAGCTTGCAAAAGAGAAAAAACTGGAGTTAGTAGAGCCTTCTGAAGAGATAAAAGAGTCGTACATTAGAAAATCTGAAAGCAACCTGATTTCTGCAAAAATACTGCTGAATAACAACCGGCTTGAGGAATCTGTTGCTTTAACTTATTATAGCATGTACAATATTTTAACAGCGCTTCTTTACAAAGTAGGTATAAAATGTGAGAATCATACTGGCTCAATTCTTCTTCTAAAAGAACTTTTTTCTCTGGATAATAAAGATATTTCTGCTGCAAAATCAGAAAGAGTAGATAAACAGTACTACACAGACTTTAAGATAACAAAAGAAGAAGTAATAGCTGCTCTTGGAAATGCAGAAAAATTCAACGCGCATCTTATTGACTTTATATCCAAGATAAGTAACTCAGACATAGCTGAATACAGAAAGAAATTTCTAGAATTGACTTAGAATAACCAGCATTAAAATATCAGAATGTTTAACCTAAGCATTCAAATATCTTTAAATCATTGTTCTCATAGAAAATACTGCACCCTTTTGTAAGGTTATTCAGGAACTCTTTCTGGTTCTCTTTTAATTTGGCTGTTGAAAACTCATCTGCTACTAAATAATAAGCCCCCTCTGGCTTATCTTTTAATATTGGTGCTCCAGAATAAACATCCACAACTCGCCCATCTGTTGTATTGTAAGATATCTGATCATCCCCTCTTCCATCCATTGAGAATGGAAGGACATAATCTGGCTTTTTAATGTACCACTCAAAATTAGAGGAGAAATAAACAATTACAATGTTATCTTTTAATGCCTGTTTTATATTATCTGGGATATATTTCAAGTTTATTTCAGGAGCAGAATAATCGTTGTAATTATAATCTATTGGCTTTATCACATTAACATAAGTTTGAGGATAAATGAGGTTGCTTGGAATTATAAGTACAAGGAAAATAGCAAGCAGCATAGATTTTCCAAACTTTTCGTATAAAAATGAAAAAAGAAGAGAAGTATAAAGAACCAATGGAAAGGCAAAGAAATAAGCATATCTCAATGCAAAAGTTTCAAGGGAAAAAATCCCAACTAACATGAAAATAGAAGGAAGAACTATTAATGTTGTGAGCCTTTTTTTCTTTAGAAATGCCCAGATTACTCCAGGAACAAAGAGTATGAGAAGATATCTAAGGTTCCTTGTGAAGGAAAAGTACTGGGAAGCGTAATTAACAGCAGCTTCTTCTCCTGCAGCAAGGCTTTTTGCAGGAATAAATTTTTTGATTAAATAAATGCCTGGAATTATAGAGAGCAGCTCGTAGTATTTTTTATTGTAGTAGAGTATATGGACTATAAAAAAAGGAGCTAAAACTAATCCAGCTATCTGGGTGTCTAAGCATAAAATAAAACTAATAGTGGCTGCATAGAGCCACTTAGGATTCTCCTTGGATTTATATAGAAAGTATAAAGAGGCAAAAAACAATAACTGGAAAAGTTGATAAAATCTGGCCTGTCTTGAATAAAAAACTTCTAAATAAAAAACAGCTGTAAAAAGCGCTGCAATTATGCCTCCGCTTTTAGAATACTCTTTCCCTATGAAATAAGCCAAAACAACTGTCAATAATCCAAATATAACACTAGGAAACCTTGCTGCAAAATCAGAATTGGAAAATAAAAGGAAAAAAGCCTGTGTATAATGGAAAAAATATGCTCTTGAATAAAGCAAGCCAGAATCAAAAACAGGCACTCCTTTCTCCACAATCATCTTTGCAGCCATTGAAGAAGTTGCCTCATCAATCCATAGATGAGGCTTAGAGAGATTATAGACTCTTAAAAACAAGTCAAATAACAAGATAACTGCTAGAATAATAACTTCATAATTTATCTTTTTATTTTTTACAGCTTTTTCTTCTTTCTTGGTTTTCTTCATAAATTACTAAAGAAAAAGATGTTTAAAAATTATGTTAATTGTTATAAGTTCTCTTATTTTAGTTTATAGGATAAAAAGAATGAAGAAAAACTAAAAATTTAAGCCTTTTTAATTTTTGCTGTGTTTGATAATTATGAAGAATTAAGGTTTTTATGCTTTATCTCCTCCAAGCCCACCACCCCTAACCCGCCCATAAAACCCCTAAAAGAATATTAAAATATTATTCCAATATTCCAAAAAACCAGTTTTCCTAACCGAAAAATATAAATAGGTTTCTTGCAGTACAGATATCATGGAAGACCAGGTTATTATGTGCAGGAAACTTAGCGAAGAGAATAAAGAGCTGAAGAGAGCTTTAGCAATATCTCTAAATCAGCCTCTTATAAAAAAGCTAAGTGAAGCCCTTAAAAGAATAAATAGTGGCGAGTATATTTCTGAAGAAGAGTTCTTTACAGGTCAGACAATTTGAATTTTATATTTTCCATTCTTAATTGCCTGAGATATTTATCCGTTTCATCTTTATGCTCAATAGCAAGAACAAGAACCTTGACTTTCTGCTCTTCAATAACATAAAAAATCCTATATGTCCTGACATGAAGCTCGTAAAGATTTGCAAAATATCTCAATGGCTTTCCAATTTCTGCGGGATTTTCCTTTAGCCTTCTTATTTTCTTTTCAGCTTCATCACGAATAGATTTGTCTAGTTTATTAAAATCTCTTGCAAATTCTTTATCAAATACCAGGGTATACACCATCTTTCCAACAAGGATAACCACAAGGAACTGTTTTTTATACTTTTCTCTCTCTTTTTGTATAATATGCATAAGAATATGCGCCTTTTTATTTATTATTGTAGTTAAAAACTAGGTTAAAAACCCTATTATTGTATAAACTTATAAGTAGTAATAAAAACGAAAATATTAAAAACCCAGAAATCTTGCCTTTTCTATGAGAAGGACAATATCAGAAGAAACAAGGCAGGAAATAGCTGGGTTGTACAGTCAAGGCGCGTCAATAAGAAAAATTTCTGCAGCCACTGGAGTTTGTTATTCTTCAGTTTATATGATGACCCAGGCACTGGAAAGGATTAACCCAGCCACAGGAGAGCTCTTCCAATCCCCTACTGAGTATAAGAACTATCTGGCGACGCAAAGAGTAGATCCAAACACAGGTAAGAAATTCTCTTCCTCAAGCGAGTATCGTTCTCACCTTGCAGCTAAACGCGCTGAAAGAAAC
>Ga0105100_10001320_pt1 | contig 14619 bp, 10 predicted proteins | sample PPLLak12cMay2015_2_FD_87033 | JGI IMG/M metagenome (GOLD analysis project Ga0105100, IMG submission 87033) | Freshwater sediment microbial communities from Prairie Pothole Lake near Jamestown, North Dakota, USA - PPLs Lake P8 Core (1) Depth... | ecosystem: Environmental > Aquatic > Freshwater >...
CGGCCATCGTGTCGGTCACCGCGGATGCAGCCTCGGCATGACCCAGCACCGGTTCGATCGGCGCTTCCAGCGGCGCGGACGCTTCCTCGACGACCGGCGCAAGGTCGCCCTGCTTCAGGCGCTCCACCACGTCTGCCAGACGGTCGAACTGCACTTCGAGCGTGTCGAACACGTCGCCGCTTGCGGCCAGATGGCCCTCGATCACGGCGATCACGCGCGACTCCATCACGTGCGTCAGTTCGCCCAGGCGCATCGCACCGACCATGCGCGCGCTGCCCTTGATGGTGTGCAGATTGCGGCGCAGTGCGTCGCGCGCCACTGCCTCGCCCGGCGAAGCTTTCCAGGCGCGTAGTTGCGCACTGGTATCCGGCACCAGGGTGTCGGTTTCTTCGAGGAAAATCGGCAGCAACTGCTGGTCGATTTCATCGGAAACGTCACGTCGTTCGAATACCGGCGTCGGCGCGGCAGGTTTGAAGTCTGGCACCAGCGCGCTGACGTCCAGCGGGCCGTGGGCAAGGTCAGCGTAGCTGGTTTCGGCCGCCTCGCTGCCACTGGCGGCGTCGACGGGGAGTTCTTCAACGAAAGGCCTATCGGCTGTTTCGTCAGCCTGCGCGACAACTTCAGCTGCGGTTTCATCCGCCAGCGTGAAAACGGATTCGGCGGCCGGCACGGCCTGCTCGTCTTCCAGTTCGCCCAGGGCTGCGATCAGATCGTTTGCCGCCTCGGGCAGGTGTCCGCTTTCAATGGTCGCGATCATTTCATGCAGACGCGCGACCGTATCCTGAACCAGCGGCAGATGCGCGGGCGGCAGCGGCACCCGCACAAAGCGGTTCCAGTACTGCTCGAGCGCCTGCGACAGCTCGCACAGGACAGCGACGCCCGCGGTGCCCGCGATGCCGCCCAGGGTATGCACGGCGCGGCGCGCGTGTTCGCTGACGGCGCTGTTGGCGACATCGGCGTGACGTTCGGCTTCTTCCTGCAGCACGGCCAGGCGCTGGTGCGCTTCGGCCATGAAAATCTCGTACAAGCCGGTGGAAAGGCAGACCGAACCGATGCAGATCTCGTCAGGCACATACGATTCCACATGGGCTTCAGCGGATAGTGGATCGGACTCCCCTAGTAGGGCATTCGATTCTGCATGCGCTTCAGCAAATAGCAGATCGGAGTCCTCCAGGACAACCGGTTCAGCGGCGTCGACGACGGCAGGCTCCACGCGCGCTGCTGCGTATTCAATGATGGCCCCCACATCCAGCGCGGGCGCCCCGGCCGTCATCGGCGCCACTTCAGGCTGAGTATCGTCTGCCTGAGCCAGCACCGTTTCGACGGCCTCAGCCGCAGCCGTCTCGACGGTGGGCAGGGCGATGCCCGCTTCGTCATCCGCAAGCGCATTCTGTTCGGACACGGCAATTGCTTCGTCATGCTCGGCGACGAGTTCAACGGGCTGCGGCTGCCATTTGGCTTTGGCTTTGGCTTTGCTTTTGCCTTTGCCTTTGCCTTTGCCTTTCGCTTTGGCTACAGCTTCGGTATCCCCAGCCGTTTCGGGCAACACCGTCTCGGTTGCGACCAGAGACGGCGCGACATCCAGCGGTTGTCCCTGTGCCACGCGGTCAGCCGCGGCCAGCAAAGCGGAGAACGGCAGCGTCACGGGCTGATTCGCCAGCAGAGCGTCCACCCAGTCCTGGAACACCCCGCGGGCGCGTCCGATCAGGCGCAGCAGTTCGCTGCTGGCCGCTTTCTTCTCGGCCAGCCAGCCGTTCATCAACTGTTCGAGACGCCACGCGGTTTCGCCCAGGTCGTTCAAACCGACCATGCGGCCGCTGCCCTTCAGCGTGTGGAAGCCACGGCGGATGACCGTCATGGAAGCCTGGTCGTCGGGATTGCTCTGGCAGGCACTGCAGGCCTCGCCCATCGTCGCCAGCACTTCGTTGGCTTCTTCCAGGAAGATTTCCAGCAGTTCCAGTTCGACCCCATCGGGGATCGCAGCCAGGAGGTCCTCGGCAGGCGCATCGCTGGCCGCAGGCGCAGCCGTTTCCGCTGCGAGCGTCGCTGCCGGTTCGGTGAACGCCGCTTCATCCGCAGACACCGGCTGCGCCATTTCGACGACCGCGCCAAATGCAGGCGCGTTGGCTTCTGCAAGCATGGCGTCAATCGGTTCGGCGGTTCCCGCCTCCTCCACCATCAGGTCGATGGCAGGGGAGACAGCCACATCGCTGGCAGCCGGTTCGGCCACTTCCTGCACCAGATGGATTTCAACCGCAGCCCGTTCGGGCAACGCCAGGCCGGTCAAGACCGCAATGTCGGCATCGAGCGCCAGCGGCGCTTCGGCTGCTTCGCGGCTGGCGTCGAGCGCGGCGCGCGTCTGTTGTTTCAGTGTGGCGTCGTCGATCAGCTCGGCGTCGTGACCGAGTTCGGTCAGTACATCAAGGAATTTTTTTTTTGCAGCGTCGTCGGGTTGATCGCGCCAGTCCAGATAGCCTGCCTGCACCGCGGCCTTGCGGGCGGGCAAGCCGGATTCAACCGTGTCGTCAAACGCACTTTCATCGACGCTGTCGGCCTCGATCACGCCAAACTCGATCAGGACAGGATGCAGAATTCTGGCGGCGTCGGCACGCCCGGCGCAGTAGGATTCGATATACAGCCCAAGACTGGAGAAGGCGTCGGCCAGACGTTGCTGGATCGCCTCGTCGGGATAGCCTTCGCTGGCAAACGATTGCACAGTAGCCGTAGCTACAGCCAGCAAGCTGGCGGCCTCGGGAAGTTCCAGCATGGTCAGCGCGCCCTGCGCCTGCTGTGCCAGGACAGGCAGGTTGCCCAGCGCTTCGCGCTCGTTGGCATCACGGAAGAAGGCATCCAGCGCGTCTTCCATCTGCCTCAGGTTCTGGCCAACCTCCTGCGCCATATGCACCAGCATGTCGCGTTCGGCTTCGCGCTGGCTGGCGGACGCCACGACATTGGTCGGCATCTCGCGGCCTTCGATCAGGGCACGCAAGCGTGCCTGCTGACCTTCGGCACGGACAGCAAAATCGGCGTGCAGAACATCTTCCTGGTCGACGCCGTTCTGCAGGAACAGCAGCGTGGCAGCGACTTCCAGATTCATCTGTTCACGCGCGTCGCCTTCGCGTCCGGCAGCGGCGCCGGCGGCAGCCGCGAGTTCGTTCAGCAGCGGCAGCAGGCCACTGCTTTCAAGCATCTGTGCCTGGGGCCGCATGCGCGCCAGATGGGTCAGAAACTGCTCCCGCTGCTCGGCATGGCCTTCCACGCAGGCGCGCCAGCTATCGCGCGCGGCCTTCAAGCCGGCTTGCAAGGCGTCCAGCACCGGGCGCATGCGCGCCAGCGCTTCGGGATCGAGCATGCCACGGCCAGGCAGATAACGATCGAGGCCGAACCTCGAGCGGATTTCCGCGGCGCGGCCATCCAGGGCCTGGCTTTTTGCCACGAAGAACAGCGCATCACGCAGCAGGCGTTCTGCGACCTGCGGCGAGCCTTCCATCAAGCGACGCATTTGCAGGTCAACGCGAGCGAGCAGTTGCTTGACGTGGAAGTCGGCTTCGACGCCGCGTGCAATCAGACTGTCGACAAAACCGACGCAGGCCCACCAGAAGGTTTGCGAGGCCTGCGAGGGGGCGATGCGCTCGACAGCGGTCAGCGCATCGCGCATGCGCTGCAGCCCCTGGTCCGCCTCGACATTGCGCAGAAAAGCCAGCAGGCCGCGCTGGAACAGGCCACGCAAGGTTTTGACTTCGGCGGCCAGCGCTTCCTGCGTCAGGCTATCGTTGCCTGTCTTGCCATGGATCCGCGTGCGCAGATCGGGGAAAAACAATTCGCCCTCGAACACCCGTTCGGCGCCTTGCAGTTCGCGCAGACGCTTGTACAGGGGGAACAGCGCCAGTTCGCCGCTGCCGCGTCCGTCGGCCAGATCCTTGACCCAGCGCTGCAGGCCTTCCATGGCATTGCGCAAGGCGCGCAACACTTCATCGCTTGCCGTCAAACGGTTTTCATTGATGTCGTCCAGGCTGGACTCAAGCGCGCCCGCCAGCGTGGCGGCGCCTTCCAGGCCAACCATGCGCAACGCGCCGGTCGCCTGGTGCGCATCGTCGCGCGCCAGGCGCAGGGCATTGGTGAGATCGACGTCGACACTGTAAGCCTGTATGCGCCCCAAGGCGGCTTGCAGGGCGGCATCGATGTCGCCGCGCACCCAGTTCAACGGGCCGGTATCGTAATCGAGTAAGGCGCTCATGGTGAGTTGTTCCCGAGGTTGGTTGCAGTGGCCGTGACTGGCTGCTCGCTTCGCGTTGTGGCGTGTCCGGTCAGGCGAGCTTGAAGCCCGCAACCGAATTCTTCAGATCTTGTGCCAGCTGCTTCATGCCGCCAATCGACTCGGCCGTCTGCTGCGTGCCGCTGCTGGTCTGCGCCGAAATCGCCTTGATGTCCTGCATGGTTTCGGCCACCTTGGAGGTCGATTCCGCCTGGCTCTGCGTGGCCGAAGAAATGTCGGCAATCAGTCCGGCCAGTGTTTTCGACACGTCGCCAATCTCGGCCAGCGTCCGACCTGCCGCGTCGGACAGCTTGGCGCCTTCGACCACGCCCTGGGTCGAGACCTCCATCGCCGCCACCGTATCGTGGGTATCCGACTGAATGGTCTTCACGATCGCCGCGATCTGCTTGGTTGCATCGGCCGAACGTTCCGCCAGCCGCTGCACCTCTTCCGCCACCACCGAGAAGCCGCGTCCGGCTTCACCCGCAGACGCCGCCTGAATGGCCGCGTTGAGTGCCAGTACGTTGGTCTGCTCGGTAATGTCGGAAATCAGTTCCACGATTTCGCCAATCTCCTGCGACGATTCACCCAGGCGCTTGATTCGTTTCGACGTTTCCTGAATCTGTTCGCGCAGGCCGTTCATGCTGGCAATGGCGTTGGCCACCGCCTGCTGGCCTTTTTCGGCAGCGGCCAGGGATTGTTCGGCCACGCGGGCAGACTCGGCGGCGTTGCCCGACACCCGTTGCACTGACTGCGCCAGGCTCACCACCGCAGCCGAGGTTTCTTCGATTCCTTCAGTCTGACGGCGCGAGGCATGCTGCAGAGACTCGGAGACATGACCGGCCTGATTGGCCGCCTGATCCATCTGCACCGTGGCGTTGTTGATCCCGCGCACCAGACTACGCAGTTCTTCCACCGTGTAGTTGATCGAGTCGGCCACCGCGCCGGTGATGTCTTCGGTCACGCTGGCGTTGATGGTGAGGTTGCCATCAGCCAGTTCGCCCAGTTCGTCCATCAGACGCAGAATCGCTTCCTGGTTGCGGCTGTTTTCCTCTTCGCTCTTGCGTGCCCGCGACTTGGTCTCGTTGATGTTGACCAGCCCCAGCATCACCAGCGAGCCGACTGCCAGCAGTCCGAACAGGGCAGCCAGCAGATAACCGGCGCCACCGACGGATTGGTAATCCTGCGACAACTGATTCGTATTCTCCAGCAGGCCGTCGCTGCCGACGAACAGGTTGTTGGCCGCCTTCTTGGATTGCAGCAGCGGCTGCGTGTTGGCAAGCACCGCGCCCACTGCCTCGACCATGTCGCCCATGTTGGCACCCAGATCTTCCAGGGTCAGCATGCTGTCTTCATTGCGGCTGGCCGCGCCGCTCATCAGCGACTGCACCGTGTCGCGGAACGAGGTGGCGTCCTTTTCCAGTTGCAACACCACTTCGGGGTCGATCAGGTCGGCCGACAGCAGCAGGTTGGCGTTTTTTGGCATGCGCTGGCTCAGCATGACCAGATGATTGGCGCGCGACACTTCGCGCACCCCCGACCCTGCGTCGACCAGCTGGCTGGCGAGCTGTTCGGCAACCTCCTGCAGATCGGTACTCAGGGCGTTAATGCTTTTGACGCTTTCGTTCAGCGCCACCAGGTTTTTCTGTTGCGACAGAATCTGCACGACCTGCGGATTGAACGTCTTCCACTGCGCACCGACTTTCTCCAGCGTGTCGCGCGCCGCACCGCCGCTGGCAGGCACCTCGTCATCACCTGCGGTCAGCCCGGATAGGGTCTTCTCGAACGCGGCCTTGCCTTCTGCCAGTTTCTTGAAGGCAGCAGCGTTGCCAAGCACGGATTGCTGGGCCGTCAGCGGTAGCCGCTGCGACAGCACCTTCAGTTCGCCCGCGCGGGCCTCGTAACCCGCACGGTTATCCAGCTGGACCAGACCGTAGATGGTGAAACCGGCTGCCAGGAGCAGCGAGACGATCAAGGTGCCGCCGGCGTAGAGATATTGCTTGTCGACGGGCAAATGGCCGACCAGCGGGACCTTGCCGGCCTCCTTGTCAGCCAGCTTGCGCACGCTCTGCATGATCATTGCGGTGTGCTCACCCCCGCTCTTGCCCGTGACCTTTTCCGTCATGCGGCCCGCCAGCCCTTTAAGGCCATTCATCGTTGTCGCTATATTCATTGCTTTAACCTCTCCGCTCATCGGCGCCAGCGCGCCCAGTTTTCAATATCCAGTCAGTTGCCGAACTGCGCTTCAACCTTGAGAAACTCGGCATTGCCAAGCAATTGCCCGAAATCCATGTCGCACCAGTCGGTACCCGCTTCGTCCGCGTATTGGCGGGCGATCCACGGATGATGTGCCGCGCGATCGCCGCACAGCTGGTAATGGCTGATATTTTTCAGACCCAGGGTACTGCGCACCAGCAGCGCCGCGTTCACGCCAAAATCGTGATGCGGAATCAGCAGGCGGCAATCGGTGTGATCGGGTGTCACGCCCTGCCCCATGAAGTCGGAAAAATCGCTCACCGCGAACAAGTTGCCGCGGATGTTGGCCACGCCGCGAAACCACCGACGCGCCCCGGGCACCTTGACAATAGGCGGCACCGGGATGACCTCTTCAGTATCAGAGAGGCTCACCAGCCAGTTGATGTCTCCCACCCGGAAACCCAGACGGGACCCGGTGTTGTCGCGACTGGCCGCCGCCTGCAACTTCTGCGAAAGCGTGGTCTGAAATTCGCGCAGATTGAATTTCTTGGCCATGGTGTTCCGCTCAGCCCAGCGCCTTGATTTGCGACAGCAGATCTTCCGGCTTTACCGGCTTCACCAGGTAGGCTTTCGCCCCTTGGCGCATGCCCCACACCTTGTCGGTTTCCTGGCCCTTGGTGGTGCACATGATGACCGGGATATGCTTGGTCGCGTCTTCCTTGGCGATCATTCGGGTCGCCTGAAAACCGTTCATCCCGGGCATCACGACATCCATCACGATCAGATCGGGTAGCGTCTGCTTGGCCTGCGCGACGGCTTCTTCGCCGCTTTCGGCCATGCTGACCAGGTAGCCGTTCTTGACCAGCAGTTCGGACAGGAAAAAACGTTCGGTGGGGGAATCATCCACAACCAGAATTCGGCTGATCGCCATATCTATGCTCCTTGAAAAATATTAAGCGCGTGCACACGCGTGCTCGCGCACCGCCGTCAGCAGCGTGTCCTTGGTAAAAGGCTTGGTCAGATACTGATCCGACCCCACCATGCGGCCGCGCGCACGGTCGAACAGGCCGTCCTTGGACGACAGCATGATGACCGGCGTGGTGCGATATTTGGCGTTGCGCTTGATCAGCGAACAGGTCTGGTAGCCGTCGAGTCGCGGCATCATGATGTCGACAAACACCACGTCCGGTTCGTGATCGGTGATTTTTGACAGCGCATCGAAACCGTCCTGTGCCAGAATGACTTCGCAGCCTGCCTGATTCAGAAAGATTTCCGCGCTGCGGCGTATGGTGTTGCTGTCATCGATGATCATCACCTTGACGCCTTTCAATGCTTCGTTGTCCACACGCTTTCTCCACCAGTATCCCGGGGCCGCAGCACCTGCCACACCCTGTGTGCTTACCATTACGGCAACGGTTCGGGCTTCTTTAGTGTTTGCCACCGGCAGCGCCACACACTTTTCGACCGGCAAATAAAAAAGGGTCGCGCAGGGGAAAACACCAGGCGTTAGAACGCCACCATCTCGAAATCGTCCTTGCGCGCCCCGCAATCCGGGCAGGTCCAGTTGATCGGCACGTCCTCCCAACGCGTGCCGGGCTGAATCCCGTCATCGGGCGCACCGGATTCCTCGTGATAAATGTAGCCGCAGATCAGGCACATCCAGCTTTTGTATTCTGGGATATCAGACATGGGAATTCGGGGAATCGGCTAAAATCGGAGCTTGATTTTAAAGCAGTGACGCCATGCCTTCCATTTTCGTCCCCAAACCCACACCGCCGCTGGTGCTCTGCTTTTCCGCGTCCGACCCGACCGGCGGCGCGGGTATCCAGGCCGACCTGCTGACGCTGGCCAGCATGGGCTGCCACCCGCTGTCGGTCATCACCGCGATTACGGTGCAGGACACCGCCCGGGTCGACGAAGTGCTGGCCATCGATGCCGAATGGGTGATGGATCAGGCGCGCATGCTGCTTGAAGACGTGCCCGTGGCCGCGTTCAAGCTCGGCATGCTGGGCAGTCCCGAGTCGATGGCGGTGATCGCCGAAATTCTCGCCGACTATCCGGACATCCCGGTCATCCTCGACCCGGTGCTGGCGTCCGGGCGCGGCGACGAACTCGCCACCGAGGACATGATCTCCGCGATGCGCGACCTGCTGATCCCGCAGACCAGCATTCTCACGCCCAACAGCCACGAAGCAAGGCGGCTGGCGCTGTTCGAGTCGGACGAAGACGACATGGACCTCGCCGCCTGCGCCGCACACCTGACCGATCTCGGCTGCGAGTACGTGCTCATCACCGGCACCCACGAGGCCACGCCGCGCGTGCTGAACAGCCTGTACGACGCCAACGGCCACGTGCAGACCGATGCCTGGGACCGCCTGCCCGGCAGCTATCACGGTTCCGGCTGCACCCTCGCCTCGGCCATCGCCGCTGCCCTGGCGTATGGCCAGGACGTGCCGACTGCGGTGCGCGATGCACAGCACTTCACCTATGAAACGCTGAAGGCCGCCTTCCGCCCGGGCATGGGACAGTACATCCCCGAGCGTTTCTTCTGGGCACAGGATGGGCAGACGGAAGGCAATGCCTGAATTCCGCCATGCCTGAATTTCCCGTGGCCAAATTCCCCGGCGGCGTGTACGCCCTCACCCCCGAAACCGCAGACACCGAACATTTGCTGATGCAGGTCGAAGCGGCGCTGGCGGGCGGCGTAGCCGCCGTGCAATACCGCGACAAATCGGACGATGTGGCACGCCGCCACGAACAGGCGAGCGAACTGGTCGCGCTGTGTCACCGCTTCAACGTGCCGCTGATCATCAACGACGACCTGCGGCTGGCCGACTTGTGCGATGCCGACGGCGTCCACCTGGGACGCGACGACAGCAGCCTGCGCGAGGCGCGCATCATTCTCGGCCGTGACAAGCTCGTCGGCGCATCGTGTTACCAAAGCCTCGAACTGGCGTTGGCAGCACAGGCGGCAGGCGCCGACTATGTCGCCTTCGGCAGCTTTTTTCCGTCGCCCACCAAGCCGGCCGCCGGGCGCGCCGGCCTCGACTTGTTGCGCGACGCGGTGCCGCTGATCCACGTGCCGCTGGTCGCCATCGGCGGCATCACGCTGGCCAACGCGCCGCAGATTCTGGATGCCGGCGCCGACAGCCTCGCCGTGCTCTCGGCCCTGTTCGAGGCGCCCGACATCCGTGCCGCGGCTCACGATCTGAATCAATTGTTTGAAGCCGAACCTGAAGAGTGACCGCCCCAATAATGGAACCCGCCATGACCCGCAACGAAATCCTGTTTGAACAATCGCAAAAAGTCATCCCCGGCGGGGTGAATTCCCCGGTGCGCGCCTTCAAGAGCGTCGGCGGCACCCCGGTGTTCTTCAGCCGCGCCAAGGGATCACGCGTGTGGGACGCCGACGGCCGCGAATACATCGACTACGTCGGCTCGTGGGGGCCGGCGATTCTCGGCCACGCGCATCCCGGCACCGTGAAGGCAGTGCAGGACGCCGCCGCCAATGGCCTGTCGTTCGGCGCGCCCAGCGAAGCCGAACTCACCATTGCCCGGCGCATCATCGAACTGGTGCCGAGCATCGAGAAAGTCCGTCTGGTGTCTTCCGGCACCGAGGCGACGATGAGCGCGATCCGTCTGGCCAGAGGATTTACCGGGCGCAACAAGTTCATCAAGTTCGAAGGCTGCTACCACGGCCACGCCGATTTCCTGCTGGTGAAAGCGGGTTCCGGTGCACTCACCTTCGGCAACCCCACCTCGGCCGGGGTGCCTCCCGAAACCGCGGCGCAGACGATCGTGCTCGACTACAACGACGTCGCCGGACTCGAGCGCACATTCGCCGAAATCGGGTCGAAAATTGCCTGCATCATCGTCGAGCCGTTTGCCGGCAACATGAACCTGGTCAAGCCGACCGCCGAATTCATGGCCGCGATGCGCCGGCTGTGCGACGAGCATGGTTCTTTGCTGATTTTTGATGAGGTGATGACCGGCTTCCGCGTCGATCTGGGCGGCGCGCAGAAACTGCTCGGCATCCGACCCGATCTGACCACGCTCGGCAAGGTCATCGGCGGCGGCATGCCGGTGGGTGCCTTCGGCGGCCGCGCCGACGTCATGGACAAACTGGCGCCGACCGGACCGGTGTATCAGGCCGGCACGCTGTCGGGCAACCCGGTCGCAGTGGCCGCCGGACTGGCCACGCTCGCGGCGATTTCAGAACCCGGCTTCCACGCCCGCCTCGCCGCCCGCACCGAGCGGCTGGTCAAGGGCCTGACCCGAGCCGCAGCGGACGCCGGCGTCACCTTCTGCGCCGATTCGGTCGGCGGCATGTTCGGCCTGTATTTCGCTGCCAGGCCGCCGGCGAGTTTTGCCGAGGTGATGCAGTGCGACAAGGAGGCCTTCAACCGCTTCTTCCATGGCATGCTCGACCGCGGCATCTATCTTGCGCCGTCGGCGTTTGAAGCGGGCTTCGTCTCCGCCGCGCACACCGACGCCGACATCGACGCCACGGTGGAAGCCGCGCGCGCCGTATTCAAGGCCCTATGAACGACGAACTTTCCCCCGAAGACGAACTGCGCCTCAACGTCCTGTTCAACACCGAAATCAAGGCCGTCCGCATCGACGAATCGAGCATGACGCTGTGGGCGCTGACGCCGCAGGGTGAAGCCAGCGTGCCGCTGAAACCCAACGAGCGCGCCGACCGCTATCTAAAACGCGTACGCGAGCAACTTTCCGGCCATGCCCTCGGTTCGCCCGGCGGTTATCCCGTCCATCTGACGCGCTGGACGCGGCAGTCGCAGGCCGGGTTGTCGATCCAGCATCTGGCGCAATTGCTGTTGATCGCCGAGGAAGAAGCGGTGGTGGCGGTGGTGCATTCGCCCGCACTCACCGACGAGCTGGCGCGCTACGCGTGGTGGTGCATGCCGACCCTCGAGAACGCACGGCTGATGCTGATGCGCGACGTGGTGTGCCGGGGCAGCATGGGCCGCACCCTGGCCGAATTCCTGGTCGAGCACCTGGCCTTCCTGCACGAGGACGACGTCGGCATTCTCGATACCGTCGCGGTGATGCTGTATTCGGGCGTGCTCACCGATGCCGAGCGGCTGGCGATCTGGAAACGCGGCAGCAGCCGCAACTCGTATTACGTCGCCTTCCTCGAACTGCAGCCCGATACCCTGCCCAGTCCGCGTGCCGCGCGCGCCGATCACGCCAGCGTGCCGATTCTCGCCGACAACCCTTACAGCATGATGCTGGACAAAGCGCTGTCGGCGCAGGGGCAGACCTTCCTCGCCACCACCGCGACCATCCTTGATCGCCCGGAAGTCCAGGAAGTGGTCAACCACACGCTGAACGCGCTGGCACAGTGGTGCGCGCCCTTGCGCCAGGCCGACGAAGCCGCGCGCCGCTCAGCGCGCGAGGCCCTGCTCGACGCGGCCCCGCAGTTTGAAACGGATTGCGCTGCACTCGACGCGCTGGCGGCGGTGGACGCCGACAGCGTGCGGCCGATCTTCCTCAAGACCACCGCGATCGGTTCGCTGATGCGGCGCAAGATCCAGCCCACCATCACCCCGCTGCAAGACAGCATCGCGGTACTGCGGCGTCAGCCCTAAAGGACTCCGATCTACTACGTGCTAAAGCACGTGTAGAGTCGTATGCCCTGAACCGCGCCGGGGGATTCACCCGCAACGGGCAGGCCGTGGTTGTATAGCCGCTGAAGCGTCAACAACCACGCTCTACTTCCCCAGCGCGGCGTCGATGCTGGCAAGAAACTTGTCGGTTTTCTCGAAACCGATCACCTTGAAATCCGACTGCACGCCGGCACGGTCCCAGAAAATCAGCCCGGGCGGGCCGAACAGGCTGAAACGTTTCAGCAGCGCCTTGTCGGCGTCGCTGTTGGCAGTGACGTCGGCCTTGAGCAGCACCACGTTTTGCAACCGCGCCTGCACCTTGGGATCGCTGAAGGTGAAGCGCTCCATTTCCTTGCACGACACGCACCAGTCGGCATAGAAGTCGAGCATCACAGCGCGGCCATCGGACTTGGCCGCGGCCAGGCGCGCATCGAGCTCGGCGACATTCTTCACTTTTTCAAAGGCGAGGCCTGTCTGCTCGGCGGCCATTGCAACACCGCCGGAGGTCCCCTTTAAAACGCTGCCCTTATACACTTCGAGCGGCTGCAGCAGGTCGCGGCTGCCCGCCAGCATGCCGAGGATGATTGACAGGCCGCCGATCAGCAGCACCACGCCGAGCCCTTTCCACAGCCGCGCCCAGCCGGAAACCTTTTCCGGCAGCGGATCGAGCGCGTGCAGGTAGATCGCAGATGCAATCAGCAGCAGCGCCCACAACAGCATGTTGGCCCAGTCCGGGATGACCGGCGAGATCAGGTAGATGGCGATCGCCAGCATCAGCACGCCGAAGAAATACTTCACTGCATTCATCCAGCCGCCGGCGCGCGGCAGCAGGGCGCCAGCCGACAGGCCCACCAGCAACAGCGGCACGCCCATGCCGAGCGCCAGCACGAACAGCGCGACGCCGCCGAGCGTGGTGCTGCCGGTCTGTGCGATGAAGGCGAGCGCGGCGGCCAGCGGCGGCGCCACACAGGGGCCGACGATGACGGCCGAGAGCGCGCCCATGATGAAGACGCCGACAAAATTACCGCCCTTCATCTTGTTGGCGCGCTCGGTAAACTTGCTCTGCAGCGCACTGGGCAATTGCAGTTCGTAGAAGCCGAACATGGACAGCGCCAGGCCAACGAAAATCAGCGAACCGATGCCTAGCGCCCACGGATTCTGCAGGGCGTTGGAAATCAGCGTGCCGGACAACGCCGCCGCCACGCCGGCCAGCGCATAGGTGATCGCCATGCCCAGCACATAGGCGAGCGAGAGCAGGAACCCGCTGGTCTTGGTCAATTGCCTGTTCTGTCCGGCGATGATGCCCGACAGGATCGGGATCATCGGGAACACGCAGGGGGTGAGCGCCAGCAGCAGGCCGAAGCCGAAGAAGGTGACGACCACCGCCCAGAAGCTGCCGCCCTTCAGCACGCGCTCGATACGCGAGGTATCGGATTCACTGGCCGGCTCGGCCGGGGCGCTGACCGCGGCAGCCGTCGTGGCAATGGCACCGCCATTTGAAACCAGGGAAAACTCGCGGTTGATCGGCGGATAACAGATGCCGACTGCCTCGTTGCAACCCTGCCAGGTCGCTTCCAGCACCAGTTGTTCACCGGTGGCGAGCGCGCGCGACAAGCTTACGCTGGCGGTAAAATTTTGATGGTAGACCTCGGTGCGGCCAAAGCTCGGGTCATCCTTGACGTCGCCCGCTGGGGTGTTGAAGCTCGCCACCTTCACGTCGGCAGGTGATTTGACGATAAAGGCGAGCTTGTCGCGGTACAGATAGGTGTCGGCGGTCAGCGTGTAATCGAGCTTGACCGTCTGCGCATCCAGCATCGCAGCGGCGACCAGGAAAGCCTCGTCCGGCGGCAGTAGTTTCGGCATGTCCATGCCACCGAGGCTGCGCAGGCCGTCCAGCGCAGAAGCGGATGCAGCGGGCGCAGCCACAAGGGCAGCGGCCAGCGCGGGCAGCTTGATCGACACGCTCGCAGTTTGCGGGGTGTAACACAGTCCGGCATCGGCGCAGCCTTGCGAGGTGGCTGTCAGGGTGATCGAATTGGTATCTGGCGTGCGCTGGATCGGCAGCACGATGCGCACGTCCTTGCGATAGGTTTCGACCTTGCCGAAGTTCTCGTCTTCCTTGACCTTGCCGGCCGGCAGTTGCGGTGCGCCAAGCGTTGCGCCCGCGACCTCGAACTTGAACTTGTCGCGGTACATGTAATAGCCGTCGGCAATCTGCCAGCGCGCTTCCAGGGTGTTGGCATCGAGCGCGCGCGCCGAGAACTTGAATGCGACTTCGGGCTCCAGGAATTCTTCAGCGTGGGCCACTGGCAAGAGCGCCACTTGAAAAAGCACCAGCACACCCCAAAATAAACGCAGTGCCCCGAGCAATCGAATCCACTTATTCTTGATCATTCTTTTCAGTCTCCGTGGCCAGCCAATCGAGATAGGCGGGCAGTCCGTGTGTTATGGGTGTGGCAATCAGTTCAGGTACGTCGTAAGGATGCTGCGCGCGGACGATTTCTTCAACCCGCGGGTAGTTTGCCGCGGTGGTCTTGATCA
>Ga0105100_10001321_pt1 | contig 14608 bp, 9 predicted proteins | sample PPLLak12cMay2015_2_FD_87033 | JGI IMG/M metagenome (GOLD analysis project Ga0105100, IMG submission 87033) | Freshwater sediment microbial communities from Prairie Pothole Lake near Jamestown, North Dakota, USA - PPLs Lake P8 Core (1) Depth... | ecosystem: Environmental > Aquatic > Freshwater >...
ACCGCGAGGTGGGGTCTGAAGGAAGCTGAACCCAAAGCTGCGGGGCGATGAACAAAAACCGGATATGAGGCGTGGTGCATCCGGGGCGAGCGGGCACGTGACCGCGAAGCCCTCCATCTGCGGCTGGGGTGTACTTTGTAAATCCGGCGCCTATGCAGTGACAGTTGCGTGTCTTACCTCGGGAGATCTCCCCGGTGCTTCAGGGTATCGAAGCTGGGTGCTGAGCGATTGGCGCTGAATACCGTGGAGAAGTCAGCAAAGGGCGTAGTAGGTCGGGAGGCCCCGGCCGAAGGCCCGAACGATGGAAGACGAAGGTCTGACGTGAAGAGCGGCGGGAGCGCATCTGCCAACCGGTCAGTGCCGGCCGTGGAAGGAACACGGGATGAACCTGCGGCTGGAGAGCGGCCAGCGCCGGAGTCGACTGCGAACGTCACGCTAATGGAACGCGTGCTCGCGCGCGCGAACCTGCAGCGTGCCTTGAAGCAAGTGCGAAGTAACCGAGGCGCGCCGGGCATCGACGGCATGAGCGTTGATGACCTGCCGGGCTACCTGAAAGAGCACTGGCCGGAGATCCGCGCACAACTGATTGCGGGCAGCTATCTCCCGCAACCGGTGCGTCGCGTGGAAATTCCCAAGCCAGACGGGCGCACCCGCCCGTTGGGTATCCCCACCGTGCTCGACCGGTTCATCCAGCAAGCCATTGCTCAGGTCGTCAATGAGCAGTGGGAACCCCACTTCCACCCGCGCAGCTACGGATTTCGCCCGCAGCGCTCGGCCCACCAGGCCGTGCGGCAGTTGCAGGCGGACATCCGCGCCGGCTATCGCTGGGTGGTCGACCTTGACCTGGAAGCGTTCTTCGATCGGGTTAATCACGACCGGTTGATGGTCAGGCTCAAGCGGCATGTCCCCGACGGGCGGCTGCTACGCTTGATCAACCGCTACCTCAAGGCCGGGGTTCGCGTGGGCAGCCAAACGCAAGCCACGACCATGGGCGTGCCGCAAGGCGGTCCGCTGTCGCCGGTGCTTGCCAACGTGGTGCTCGACGAACTGGACTGGGAGCTCGAACGGCGTGGCCACCGCTTTGCCCGTTATGCCGATGACTGCAACATCGTGGTCGGCAGCCAACGTGCGGGCGAGCGGGTGATGGACAGTGTAGCGCGCTTTGTCCAAGACTCACTGCGGCTCACAGTGAATGCGCGGAAGAGCGCGGTGGATCGCCCGTGGAAGCGCAAGTTCCTGGGCTTCACGGTCAGCCGCAACGCGGTCAAGCTCAAGGTGGCCGACAAAGCCATCGACAAGCTCAAAGACCGGGTGCGCGAGCTGACCCGTCGTACGCGAGGCCACCAGATTGTCGATATCATGGCAGAGCTAAGAGACACCCTGCTTGGTTGGAAAGCGTACTTCGGCATTGCCGAGGTGCTGAGCCCTCTGCGTGATCTGGATAAATGGATACGACGCAAGCTGCGCTGCTATCACTGGAAGCAATGGGGCCGGGCGGGCTATCGGGAGCTGCGACGACGCGGGGTGAGCCGGCGCGAAGCCTGGCACACCGCCAAATCGGCGCATGGTCCGTGGCGCTTGTCCAAGACTCCTGCGCTCGCGCTGGCCCTGCCGGCGCGCTACTTCGAACGGCTGGGGCTGCCCAGTTTGGCGGCGCGCTAGGAGTTCTTTTCATCGAACCGCCGTGTACGTGACCCGTATGCTCGGTGGTGTGGGAGGGGGAGACCGTGAGGTTTTCCCCTATCCCGATTGGGCGTCACGAGCCGGCAGATACTACGTTTCGACCCGTTGGCTCGAATGAGGCTGAGGCGCGAGGGCGCGCCTGGCCATATTGCCAATCCGTATGCCCCGTGTCAGCTTGCTGCGACTACGATGGGGGAATGTACCCACACCGGACCTGCTGCGAGCGCACGAGGTAGAGGGAGGAAACATGCCACCCATTATTGGAGGGCCGAGCAGACTTCTTCGGGCCGTCTTGGCAACCGTGCCCCTGTTGGGCCTAACCCCGGCGCTCGCACACTGGCCCGATCAGCCTGCGCACCAGTTCGCGGACCTGGGCGAGTTTTAGTTCGAAGGCGGCGGAAGCATCCCCAATCTACGCATGTCCTATGTCACGCACGGCAAGCTCAATGCGGCCAAGGACAACGCCATCCTCTTCCAGCACGGCTTCGGCGCCAACCACCATCTGTTCGATCACATGATCGGGCCAGGGAGGCCGCTGGACACCGACAAGTACTTCATCATCTGTCCAGACTCCTTGGGCGCTACGCAAACGACCTTCGAGCACTCTATAAGCCCGACCAACAGCGGGCTCAAGATGAACTTTCCGTTCTACAACGAGCGCGATCTGGTGAGGTCACAGTACCGCCTGCTCACCGAGGCGCTCGGCATCCGGCACCTGCTGGCGGTGACCGGGATCTCGTCGGGCGGGAGCCAAACGGTGCAGTTCGCCGTGAGCTACCCGGGCTTCATGGACGGCATCTTTCCGATCGTGGGAGGCACGCCCTTCACCGCACAAGGCCCCCTTATCGTTTCTCGGATGATATCGGTCATCGAGTCCTGCAGGGGATGGGACGGAGGCAACCACGACGAGAATCCCAAAACCTGTGCAGCAACTGCCCTCTCAGAACTCCTACCTTACTTCTACACTCGGGACTGGTGGGAGCAGAACGTCGACTCGCCTGAGGCGTACAGCAGGTGGCGCAACACCTGGGGTGCCTACTATCTCGACATCCAGGACGCACGGGACCTCTACTACCGAACCGCCGCCCTCGGTCGCGGTTGGATTGGAGATACGCCGGGCTTCCATGGCGATCTGAACGCCGTGCTAGGCTCGATCAAGGCCAAGACATTGTTCATCCTCAGCCCTCAGGATCTTTTCCTACCGCCGCAGCATGTTGAAAGCTATATCCGGCACATCCCAGGCGCGGGTGTTGCATGGATCGACTCACCCGCCGGGCACCTGATCTGCTGTAATGCGGACCCGAACGCCACACGCCTCGTGGGCACTGCCATTCGCGAGTTCCTGCAAAGTCTGAATTCTGCATCGACGGGAAGGTGAGAGACGCAATGAACCACGCTCCACCGTGCATTCCGCCGCGAAGGCGATTCTTGGTCGCCACCTCGGCTATCGTAGGGGCGGCTCTCGTCGGGACTGACGCGAGCGCAGCCGATCCGCCGCCGGAGATTCGCAAGCTGCGCCTGCTGCACGTCCCGGCAATCTGCCACGCTCCGCAGTATCTCGCGGAGGAGATGCTGCATCTGGAAGGGATCACCGAAGTCGAGTACGTCTCTCACGGAACACGCTACATCCCTGACGCGCTCGCTGCCTCTAAGGCCGACATGTCAATGTGGAATGCAGGCGAACTGATTCCACACATGGACGCGAACAAGCCCATTGTCGTTCTGGCGGGCGTTCATGCCGGCTGCTTTGAAGTGTTCGGGAACGACCGCGTGCATTCGATCCGCGACCTGCGCGGCAAGACTGTGGCCATCATGTACTACGGTGGCGGCGACCACATCCTGCTGGCGAGCATGCTGGCCTACGTCGGCATCAACCCGAAAGAGGTGAACTGGCTACCGGGCACTACCTCCTTGCTCGATGCGATGGAGGCGTTCGCCAACGGAAAAGCGGACGCATTCGTGGGCTTTGCCCAGGAACCGGTAGAGATGCGCGCGCGCAAGATCGGTCATGTCATCGTAAACACCTCCACCGACCGTCCTTGGTCGCAATACTACTGCTGCATGCTCGCTGCCAACCGGGAGTTCGCGCGGCGCTATCCGGTCACAACGAAACGTGCCGTGCGCGCCATACTCAAGGCTGCCGACATCTGCGACAGCGAGCCGCGGCAAGTCGCCCGCTTCCTGTCTGATAAGCTGTACGAACCACGCTACGAGATCGGCCTGGAAGTCGTGCAGAGCCTCGCGTACAACCGCTGGCGGGAGGCGAATCCCGAGGACACCATCCGCTTCCACGCCCTGCGCCTTCACGAGGTCGGGATGGTCAAGACGAGCCCGCAAAAGCTGATCGAGCAGGGGATGGACTTGCGCATCCTGAATGAGCTGAGACGAGAACTGAAGGCGTGACTTCCCTACACGAAGTTGCTGGGCAATCACCGGTTGCTGCCGCTACTTTATCGGTACCATCCGGCGCTCGATGACGTGACGGGAAAGTTCAAGGAACAGCCTGGGGTCCGACAGCTGATGCCCTTGGGACCGGAGTTCTTTTTAAGCCGGCCTGATGAAAAAGGCATATCCCGGTTTGGAGACGTACGATTGCCCTCGGACGTGAAACTCGCCTTTCTTGAGGAGCTAAGGGCGAGTGGGTGGGTAATCGAGGAGTGAGGCTGAGGGCCGGAAGTATCTTCGCAGTAACGCCAGTACGCCCGAATGAAAGTGTCGAGATGGTAGTGCTTTGCACGCGGCTGCCCAACACCTATGAGGCCCCGGCTACTACTCCGGGATGCAGTACCGCATCACGATAGACGCCTACCCGGAAATGGCACGGATCGACAGATATCGCGCTTTTCCCCACCTTCGGTGGACGCCAGCAAAAGAAGAGGGCGCCGATGAAACCGCTGCCGATCCTTTGGCAGAGACTTGTGAGCTCCGAGGGCAAGACGTGTGATCGCTGCAACGCTACATATCTAGAGATGCAGCGCGCAGTCGAAAAACTCAAACAATCCCTCCAGCCATTGGGCATTGAGCCAAGTCTCGAGATAAGAGAGATGGATGAGAGGGCGTTCAAGGCGAGCCCCTCGGAATCCAACCGCATTTGGATTGCGGGAAGACCAATGGAGGAATGGCTCGGTGCAAGCGTCGGAAGCAGCCCCTGTTGCTCGGTCTGCGGGACATCCGAGTGTCGAACGGTCAAGGTAGAGGGTACTACCTTTGAAGCCATCCCTGAGAGGCTCTTCCTCAAAGCAGCTTTGGTCGCTTCCGCTCACTTGCTAAGCGCCGAGAGGGAGGCGGGCGCGCCTTGATATCGATGCCATTGACGGAAAGCCCGAGCCTATCGCTCGATAAGCGATGGCATCTAACCCGCAAATCGACACGGCCCCTCAACGGCAGCGCTTTGCGCCGCCGTTTCGGGCCGGTCATCCGCAACGGGAAGGTCTCAGATGAGTGAGCTTCGGGTACTTGCGTTGTCGCCCTTTGTTCCGAGCGGGAAGGACTATGAAGCCAGTCGGCGTCTCTTCCGTGACCTGGGATTCGCAGAGACTTGGGGAAACGACGGTTACGCCGGTTTGAGAAATGGCGATGCCAAGCTCATCCTCCAGAATTTCCATAATGAGTCATTCGCGCAGAACCTCATGATCAGAATCGATGTGCCGAATCTTGACGCATGGTGGCGAGCAGTATCGCGCAAGAATCTGGAGAGGACCTACCCTGGATTCAGAATCAATCCCCCAACGGACTTTCCTTGGGGTCGTGAGGTTCATTTCATCGATCTGGCCGGCGTATGCTGGCACGTTGGTGCGTCCTGAAGGCGGTTGTCGTGCAGTCCACCGGAAGCCTGGAGTATGCTCGTGCCCATGGCTCGATCCGGGTTTGAACCAGGGAGCGGTATGAGACGACGCGTGGCTGACACGCTGATGGCCGTCGTCATCGTGCTGGCGGCAGGAGGATTGGCGATAGAGTGCCAAGCCCAGGCGAAGATTCCGCGCGTCGGGGTACTTGCTCTCAGCGAGGCCACTTTGCGACAGCCGTGGTACGCGTCATTCACCCGAGGACTTGCCGAGCGCGGCTGGGTGCCAGGAAAGAATGTGGTGGTCGAGTACCGGTTCGCCCGGGGCGAGGATTCGCGCTTCAGCGACGCCGCCGAGAAGCTGGTCCAGCTTAAGGTCGACGTCATCTTTGCCCTTTCCGCGCCGGCAACCCATGCCGCCCACGCAGCGACCGCAACCGTTCCGATCGTGGCCCAGGACTATACGAACGACCCAGTCGCCGTCGGTTACGCCGAGAGCTACAGCCGTCCGGGGAAGAACCTCACCGGAGTGTTTCTCGATGCACCGGATTTTGCGGGCAAATGGATCGAGCTGCTCCGAGCCATTGTGCCCGGACTCAAACGGGTAGTGGTCCTGTGGGACCCCGCGCCCGGGGCGACGCACCTCAAAGCGGTGCAAAGCGCTGCACAGCCCTTCGGCTTGGACCTCCAGGTGCATGAAGTTCGCTCGCCGCAAGATCTCGAAAAGGCCTTCGCGGCGTTCCGTGGTCGGCCTCAGGCCCTGATTATCCTGCCTTCACCAATGACCTGGACGCATAGCGCGCATCTCGCGGCTTTGGCGCTCAAGCACCGGCTGCCGGCGACATCCATGGCGCGGACGTTCGCCGAGTCTGGCGGTGCCATCAGCTACGGCCCCGATTTGGTCGAGTCGATACAGCGTAATGCCATTCAGGTGGCCAAGATCCTCGACGGCACCAAGCCGGGCGATTTACCTATCGAGCGGCCGAACAAGTTCAACTTCGTGTTCAACATGAAGACCATCAAGGCGCTGGGATTGAAGATCCCGGATTCGCTTTTGCCTGGCGCCGAGCAGGAAGGGCGCTGACGCACATGAGGAGACCCGCAAATGGCCATCGAACTCGATCACGTCATCGTGTCCGCGCGAAACCAACGCGTCTCCGCCAAGCTTCTCGCGGACCTTCTGGGTGTACGCTGGGCGGAGAGCGGAGCCGGACCTTTCTCTCCCGTATACATCAACGATGGCTTGACCCTCGACTTCATAGATGACGATGGGCCGTTTCCCATCCAGCACTTTTGCTTCCGCGTCGACCAGCAAGAGTTTGATGCAATCCTAAAGCGCATCAAGGCAGCTGGAATCAAGTACCGCAGTACAGTTCGTGGCCCCGAGGACATGCAAGTCAACACGCAATACGGGGGCAGCATGGTCTACTGGAACGAGCCCGACGGGCACCAGTGGGAGATGCTGACGGTGAGTTATGCGCGGCCGGCGGGCTGACTCGCTGGCGTATGCTGGTGCCGCCTAAGGCAACCCGACAACCACCGTAAGACGACGCATGGCCGAGGAACTGCCCGATTCCGCACGACGGGTCCAGCAAGCTCTCATGGTGGCTGGCATCTCAGCTCGAGTCCTCCAGCTGCCTCAGTCAGCGCGTACGGCAAGCGATGCAGCCGCCGCTATCGGATGCCGGGTCGAACAGATTGCCAAGTCACTTGTCTTTCGACGCGCCGACTCGAATCGGCCCGTGCTCATCATCGCGAGCGGCCCAAACAGAGTCGATGAGGGACTCGCTTCGTCGTACCTGAACGCCAGCATCGCCAAGGCTGACGCTGACTTCGTTCGCTCCACGACTGGATTCGCTATCGGCGGTGTGCCCCCGCTCGGGCATGACCTACCGCTCGAGACGCTAATTGACCAGGATCTTCTGCAGTTCGACACCATTTGGGCTGCCGCCGGCACGCCTCACGCAGTGTTCTCGGTAATCTCGTTGTATGGCGTGCGGTTCTGCTAGCAGCGGCGGTCGCGTCAGTTCGACATGCCCCTGTTTCCGCCTCGACTGGCTCCAATATGCCGAGCACGACGTGCCTCCAATACGGCGGTCGGTGACACCAGACCGTCCGGGCGAGCGGTGGGTCCCTTCTACGCTCATACGTAAGTGATTTGTAAGTCACTGTGCAGACCTCCACACCACCCCGCCGGCTGCGCCGGCACCCCTCCTCGGAGAGGAGGGGAGTGTCTCCCATTCTTGCAAAGGAGGGGTGGCGCCGAAGGCGACGGGGTGGTTGGCTCTGGACTACTGCGGGGTGGAAGGCGCATATCAGTGTTCGGGGTGAGTCGCCAAGCAGAGCTGCGCAATGGAAACCTCTACGGCGGATGCTGGTGGTGTCGCGCGTGCCCGACGCGATCATCCTCGTCGTCGGTGCGGTCGCGTTTTACGCTCGCGATGGCGGTCTGGTGGTGGGGATTCGTGGTCGGCTGTAAACTGGGCCAAAGTCGTAGTACGCAGGTGTTGAGTTGGCAACGCGCTACAGCAGTACACTAGCGATGCATCGGTTGAGGTGTTCCTGTGCCAGTAAGCTAGCGGCAATATGGCATGCCCGGAGTCCCGATTCCTGGACTCCGCTACGACTATCTTGCTACTCTATACATCGTCTCGCTGGGCTCACGGTAGAGCATCGACGTCCTCTCCCAGCGACAGAGGGGATTGGTATCGGGTGACGCAGGATTCGGCTGCGTCGCTTCGCGACTACTAGAACGCCGCGCTTGTCGGTTCGCGCGGCGTTGAACGGGAGGCCGGTTGGCGCTACCGCTCGTCCTCGCAGGTCCCATCCTGCGTCGGGTTGAATCGAATCTGGTGTCGGTCTGGATCGCGCTCACCCGTCCGGCGAACGTGACGATCACGTTGTGGGAAGGGCGGACCAAGCCTGGCGCTGCCGGTGAATTCTTCCGCAGCAATCCCCCCACGCCCACCATGCGCATGGCCGACAACCTGCACGTCACCGTTGCGCTGGCCCGCATTCCCGCCGGTTCACAGAAGGTGTTCAAGCCCGGCGTCATCTACAGCTACGACCTGACGATCGTTGCGGGCGGAAACACGCATACGCTCGCCTCGCTCGGCCTGCTGAAGAATATCCCGACCGCGAACGGAGGGCCGGCAGGCAGCGAGCGTCCGCATCTTGCGCTCGGCTACAAGGAGGATTTTCTGCCCAGCTTTGCGCTGCCGCCGGAGAAGCTCGAGGATCTGCGCATTGTCTACGGCTCCTGCCGCCGTCCGGCGAACGAGCATCCCGACGCGATGGCGATGATCGACGATCTCATCACCGCCGACCTCCAAAAGCCGTTGTACGAAGATGCGTTGAAGCGGCCGCACCAGCTCGTCCTCGGCGGCGACCAGATCTATGCGGACGACGTGTGGGCCGGGCATCTGATCATGCTGAATCGGTTGGCGAACGAGCTGGTGGGCATGTACAAGGATCCAGAATCGCCGACTCCGGAAGAGCTCATACCGCTCGAAACCTTGCCGGTCGATCGTAAGCATCTGGTCACGACGGAAGAGGAAGATCCGGTCAATCATCCGGACGGCTGGGCGCCGGGCGGTCCGACACCGCTCGCTTGCGGCCTCGTTACGTTTCCGGCTGGCCGCCGGAAGTCGCAGATCCTGCGCGTCGCGCAGATGACCACCACTGACGGCGAAAGCCATCTCTACTCGTTCGGCGAATTCGCGGCGTTGTACCTCACCGTGTGGAGCAATGCGTGCTGGCCGCTGCCGGCCGACTGGCCGAAGGCGAAAGATGTGTACGCGCCGCCCGGTGCGGTGGGCCCGAAGACGCCGTCGCCGGAATACGAGCGTCCGAAGAATTGGGATGAGCTGACGGCAGACGACGTCGACGAAAAGAAAGGCGCGAAGTACAAGGACTGCGCCGACCTGGAAGATGATGCGCTCGAAGCGTGTGTGCGGAAGGAGCGGCAGGAAAAGCTCGAAGCGCGTCACGCGATCAAGGTCGAGCAGATGATCAAGTTCTACGAAGCGCTGCCGAAAGTGCGCCGCACGCTCGCCAACGTGCCGACATACATGATCATGGACGATCATGACGCGACCGACGACTGGAACCTGAATCCGATCTGGGTCGATCGCGTAAACAACACGACGTTCGGTCGCGCGATCCTGCGCAACGCGCTGGCCTCCTACACGGTGTTCCAGGACTGGGGCAACGATCCGGTGCGCTACCTCAGCGAGGACACCGCTGCGGCCGGCGATCCGAAGCGCATGCTCGACACGATCGCCAAGATGTTCAAGCAGCGGGCAGACGCCACGGCGAAACCCGCGACCGACGACGTGCCGGCGAAGCCCGAGATGGACGCGCTCGACAAGTTCTACGGTCTCGATCTGCGGCCGAAGGCGCAGTTGAACGGCAGCTACGACGCGGTGACGCCGCCGATCAAATGGCACTGGTCGTACAAAGGACCGAAGTATCTGATGGTCGCGCTCGACAATCGCACGCGCCGCAGCTTCGTGTCGCGCGAAGGGCCGCCCGGCAATGTCGATATCGACGCGCAAAAAGAAATGATTCCCGAGAAGGTGCCGGATGGTCTCGACGTGCTCATCGTCGTCGCGCCGCTGCAGGTGCTCGGCGCCGGTTTGCTGGACGAGCTGATTGCACCGACTGCGTATCGCATCTTCGACGCGGCGAAATACAGCAAGCTCAATCCGACGCCGAGCAAGGAAGACAAAGACGCGAAGCGCGAATCGCCCGGCACGCGCCGCATGGTCGGCACCGATCCCGATGCGATCGAAGCCTGGGCATTCGATCCGGACGCGCTCGAAGCGCTGCTGAAGCGCCTCGCCGCGCACAAGCGCGTGCTGCTGCTGTCGGGCGACGTGCACTATTCGTCCGCGACCGAAATGAGCTACTGGACGAAAGGCAATCCGGTGCCCGCGCGCATCGTGCAGTTCACCGGCAGCGGCTTCAAGAACGTGATGCCGTGGTTCATCGGCGCGGTCGATCGCGTGCTCTCGTTCGCGCAGCGCATGATCCGCTCGAATGTCGGCGCGGAGCGCATGGGCTGGAACAGCGCGGACGACAAGGCGTTCGTCTTCAAAGGCGGTCACAGCCTCGCCGACACGCCGCCGGTTCTGCGCCGCAAGCTCAAGAAATCGCCGATGCTGATGCCGACGTTCGGCTGGCCGGAGGGTACGACGGTGGATCCGGCCAAGCTGCCGGACTGGTCGTGGCGTTTGAAACCGACGCTGGATGTGCGGAAGGAATCGGAGCGTCCGCCGCCCGGGCAGTTGCTCGCGCTCGACCCGCCCGAACCGCGCCTGCAATCGATTCTGGTCGGTCATGCCGAACCGGGCAACGAGCTCATGGCGTATGCGACGATCGTCACGCGTCACATGGATCAGTTCGAGAAGCTGCGTCACTCGCGCCAGATTCTGTTCCGCTCGAACTTCGCGCTCGTGCGCTTCGAGCGCGCACCGGATCTGACGGCTGTGCACGAAGTCTACACCGCGCTCCCCGATCCCAACGCGGCGCCCGCCACGACACCGCAAGTGCTGCCGTATCTCGTGCAGCGGGCTTCGCTCGACGGTCACGCCGAGGAAGTGCGTCCCGAATTGGCGCCGATGCAACCGCCTGCGTTCTGAGCACACTCCAATCATGGCCGACGACACCGAAAAGAAGGAAGATAAGACGTTCCTGCAGAAGGTCGGTGGCGTCATCCTCGACATCGCCGACTGGCTCGGCCAGGAACGTGCCTACCGCGCGATCCTCGACGACATGGGACTCGATGCCAAGAAAGCGCCGCAGTTCCCGCCGCTCACGCTGAGCGGCATCAAGGATTACGTTACCAAGCCCAGTCCTGGTCTCGAAGCGTGGATCGGCGTCATCACCGATGTCAGGAAGCTGTACGAGTCGATTCGTTCGGTATGGGATGCCATCGCTCAAGATCTCGGCCCGGAAGCCGCCGCAGAAGAAACCTTCCAAACGTTCATCGATCTGCTCGCGAGCAACTATGTGCGCGATCGCTGGTTCCATCTGTACGTGTGGATGGAGCTCGCGCGCTTCAGCACCGAGCCGATGACGCTGTACGGTCCGCAGGGTACCGCGGCGAAACGCCTCTACGGATCACTGAAAGCCCTCGTCAAGTTCGCGCTCGCGCCGGTCACGCTGCTCAAAGGTCCGCCGATGAAGACCGAAGCCGACGCGCGCAAATGGTCGGACTCGACCTTCCAGCAGCTCGCAGGCGTATTCGCGTTCATCGGCCACTCGGAGCGCGAGATCGGTCTCGACTTCAACCCAAGCGATGACGGTCACTTCAAGATGTTCTACGGCTTCGATCAACCGGACGGAGCGCTCACGCCGGAACAGCTCGAGTCGCCGGTGGCGGACCAGATCTCGCAGCGCATGCTTTCGGTCCAGATACAAAGACTCCCGGAGTCGTTTCAGGACGGCACGATCGAGATCGACGGCGTGTTGCGCTTCTCGTTCGCGTGGGTGCCGGAAGAACACGGCGGCAAGGGACTGGCCATCGGGGTCGGCGGCACCGGGCTCACATTCAAGGTCGATCCCGGCGGCGACTGGGCAGCACAGATGGACGCGACGTTCCCCGCGCCGTTCACCATCCAGCTCGGCGGCAAGAAAGGGGCGTTGAGCGTCAGCAGCCCGAATAGCGATCCGCAATTTCACGTGGGCGCGACGCTGGCATCGAAGCCGCTGCCGCCCGGTAAGCGGCGCCGCATCCTCTCGTTCGGTGACAGCAACGGGTTCGACATCGGCCGCATCGCGCTATCCGGCACGCTCGATCCCGACGATGCGCGCGCGCAGCTTACGCTCTACGATTGCCGGCTCGCGCTCGACGGCACGTCGTTCGACGATTTCATCGGCTCGATGCTGCCGACGAAGCAGACGAGCGTCGAGTTCAGCTTCGGCGTAGGCGCATCGTCGCGCGACGGATTCTTCACCACCGGGGACCTGCCGTTCGTCGGGGCCCGCGGCAGCGATGCTTCGAAGACCTCGGCGAAAGCGCTCGCGCTCACGCGCGACACCGCCAGCAGCGGGAGCGGCACGCAAACCGGTAACGACTTCCCCAATGTGCCGGTCGTAGCAACCGGTCTGCAAGGCAGCGGCATTCCGCTCGAGATTCCGATCGGCAAGAGCGTCGGCCCGGTGCGTCTGCTGAAGGTGCTGCTCAATCTCGATCGCGACACGGCGGGCGCCGAGCCGAAGACCCTGATTCAAGCCGCGCTCTCGTTCAGCACGCAAATCGGCCCCGTGGTCGCGACGATCGATCGCATCGGGATGAAGTTCGGTCTGGATTTCCCGGACGACCGCTCCAAAGCGAATCTGCATTTCGCGAATCTCGATCTGGGCTTCATTCCGCCCAAAGGCATCGGTCTCGCGGTCGATGCGAAGAGCGTCAAGGGCGGCGGCTTTCTGTTCCACGACGAAGGCAAGCATCAATACGCCGGCGTGATGGAGCTCAGTCTCTCCGGTGTCGTCGCGCTGAAGGCTATCGGCCTGCTCGCGACCCGTCTCCCCGACGGCAGTAGAGGCTACTCGCTCATCATCCTCGTCACGGCGCAGAGCGCAAAGCCGGGCGGATCGCTGTGGGAGCTGCCGCTCGGCTGGCGTCTGACCGGCCTCGGGGGCTTGATCGCTATCCATCGCACGGTCGACGAAGACGCGGTGCGAGCAGGTCTCAAGAACCACACGCTCGAATCGATCCTGTTCCCCAAAGATCCGGTGGCGAATGCACCGACGATCCTCGCGGCAATCGACCGCGTGTTCCCGGCGAAGCGCGGCAGCTATCTTTTCGGCCTGATGGTGCAACTCCAGTGGGGCGTGCCAACCTTGATCGAAGTGAATCTCGGCCTGATCGTCGAGCTTGGCGGGCGCAACCGCTTCGTCGTGCTCGGCCGCATCACCGCGATTCTGCCGCGCATGGACAACGATCTGCTGCGGCTCAATCTCGACGCGGTCGGCATTTTCGATTTCGATCAGGGTACGGCGTCGATCGATGCGCTGCTCGTGGATTCGCGTTTGCTGCGGCGTTTCCCGCTCACGGGCGGCGGCGCGCTGCGCGCGCGCTGGACTTCGCCGCGCAGCTTCGCGCTCGCGGTCGGCGGTCTGCATCACGGCTTCACGCCGCCGGCCGGCTTCCCGACGGTGGAGCGCCTCGCGGTGAGCTTGACGACCGGCGACAACCCGCGCCTCACGTGCGACGCCTACTTTGCGTTGACTTCGAATACCGTGCAGTTCGGCGCGCATGCGCATCTGTATGCCTCCGCGGCCGGCTTCAGCATCACGGGCGACGCCGGCTTCGACGTGCTGATCCAGCTGTTGCCGTTCCATTTCCTCGCTGAGTTTTTCGCGGGGATGCAGCTCAAGAAGGGCTCGACCAATCTGTTCAAGGTGAAGGTCGAGGGCGCGCTCGAAGGTCCGCTGCCGCTCTCGGTGCGCGCGAAGTGCACGTTCGAGATCCTGTGGTGGGATGTGACAGTCCGCGTCAACTTCACGCTGGTGAGCGGCCAGACGCCGCCGCTGCCGGCCGCGATCGACGCATTCGCGCAACTGCGTGCCGCCCTGGCGGACGCCAAGAGCTGGACCACGGAATTGCCGCAGGGCCAGACGCGCATCGTGTCGCTGCGGGAGTCCGCGGCCGACGGCACGTTACGCGTGCATCCGCTCGGCACGCTCACCGTGCGCCAGAGTGTCGTGCCGTTGAATCTCACGCGCGACATCGACAAGTTCAATGATTCGCCGATCGCCGGCGCGCGCCGCTTCCAGGTCACGCGTGTCGTGGTCGGCACCGGCACCGGCAACGAGTCGACGAGCGACGTGCAGGACGATTTCGCGCCCGCGCAGTTCTTCGAGATGAGTGACGACGAGAAGATCGCGAGCCCGTCGTTCGAGCCGATGCAGGCGGGTTTGCGGGTCGGCTCGTCGCAGTTTGCGTTCGCTATCGGTCAATGTGTCGCCTCGCCGCTCGACTATGAGACGCGCGTCGTCGACCGCAACGCTGCCGTGCCGCCGCCTCCGCCGAAAGTCGACTATGTGCTAAGCCGCGCGCTGCTCGAGATGCATGCGATGCACGGCGCGGCCGGTCGCAGTCCGCTGCGTCGCGAGGAGCGGCGCGCAACTGTC
>Ga0105100_10001322_pt1 | contig 14607 bp, 10 predicted proteins | sample PPLLak12cMay2015_2_FD_87033 | JGI IMG/M metagenome (GOLD analysis project Ga0105100, IMG submission 87033) | Freshwater sediment microbial communities from Prairie Pothole Lake near Jamestown, North Dakota, USA - PPLs Lake P8 Core (1) Depth... | ecosystem: Environmental > Aquatic > Freshwater >...
AAAGTTGAGCGCCAGTTGCGGGTCATCCTTGTATTTACGCAGACCGTAAATTAACCCGCCCATGAAGGCGTCACCGCCGCCCACGCGGTCAACGATTGGGATGATGTTATAGGTTGGCGCGGAGAAAAATGTTCCATCTTCCCTTCGACCAGGCTCAGGGCAGGTCCATAATACACCAGACCAGGTGTTATGACTTGCGGAAAGTGATCCGCGCAGGGTGATCGAGATGGTTTTGAGCGACGGGAATTTCTTCGCCAGTTCTTCGCAAACGAAACGGTAATAACCGGCGTCCACTTTGCCAGCCGTGACATTTGTCTCAGGCGAATTGATGCCAAAGACTTTTTCGGCATCCTCTTCGTTACCAAGCGCGATGTCGCACATGCTCACCAAGTCAGTCATGACTTCACCAGCGCTCTTGCCCCACTTCCACAACTTGGCGCGGTAATTCAAATCGGTGGAGATGGTGATGTCCATTTCACGCGCAACCTGGATCGCTTCGCGGCAGACGTCCGCCGCGCCCTGCGAAACGGCGGGCGTGATGCCTGTCCAGTGGAACCAGTCCGCACCTTCAAAGACTTTCTTCCAATCAATCGTACCTGTTTGGATCGTCGCGAACGATGAATTGGCGCGATCATAGATGACTTTGCTTCCACGTTGTGCCGCACCTGTTTCGAGAAAATAAATTCCGATACGATCACCGCCGCGCGCGATGTGTTCAGTGTGGATTCCATACCCGCGCAGGCTCATCAGGCAGGCGTCGCCCAAATCATTTTTGGGAAGACGTGTGACAAACTCAACCTCTTCTCCGAAGTTTGCCAGCGAAACAGCGACGTTCGCTTCACCACCGCCGTAAATTGCTTCGAACGACCGAGCCTGGGTAAAACGCTGAAAGCCTGGCGGCGCAAGGCGGAGCATGATTTCACCAAAGGTAACAATTTTTTTCATCAGTAAACTCCATATATTGTGTCATTGCGAGCGTAGCGAAGCAATCCCCCGTTAAGCGGGAAGTGCTGATTTTCAGGAGATTGATTTTCAGGAGATTGCTTCGTTGGGTTGCGCCATCCTCGCAATGACACCGTTATTTTGGGTAGATTTCCGCTTCAACTGAGTCATCCATATCGAATGCTTCACCGACCTGACCTGTCACTTCGACATGTTCAAACCGTAGGTGACGCGCGTTGCGGATGAAGAATCCAGCCTGAGACATGCTTGGGATGTCGTCCGCCATTTCGGGGTAGCCTGAATCGGCTTTGTCCGAAATGGAGATGGAAACGTCGCTGAAGGAAATGTCTTCGAGCGGCATCTCCGCCAAGCCATAGAGAAATCCCGCGGCGTGTTTGACTTCGCGCGCGGTGATGTGACTGAAGTGAATGCGGCGCAAACGCGGTGTGCCGTCATCAACTGAACGAGGATTTTTATCGGAGATGTCTGTATTGCCGCGTACACCAATGTGGTAATAGAGATTCATCGTGAAGGGACAAAGTACGCCGTCCATGATGAGATTGGAAACACGGATATCTTCAATCGCGCCACCACGTCCACGACGGGATTTGATGCGGATGCCGCGATCCGTTCCGATAAAAACACAATTCGAGATGACCACGTTCTTAACGCCGCCGCTCATCTCACTGCCAATGACCACACCGCCGTGACCACGCTCAAGCGTGCAGTTGGTGATAGTGATGTCGCGGCAGGGCGCATAGCGGTCGGGGTGCTCGTGCTCGGTGCCTGACTTGATGGTGATGCAATCATCGCCGACGCTGACGTAACAATCAGAGATGCGTACAAGACGACATGAATCAGGATTGATACCATCGGTGTTAGGTGAATCGGCAGGATTGATAACCGTTACTCCGCGAATGTTCACATTCTGGCAGTGCACGGGATTGATCGTCCAGCTTGGTGAGTTGACCGCGGTAATGCCTTCGACAAGCACGTTGCTACAATCAGAAAAGCTGATCAGGCGCGGGCGGGGATGGGCAAGCGTATCTTCTTCTTTCGCCTTCCACCAGATCGCGCCGCGCCCGTCAATCGTGCCGCGTCCCGTCACGGCGATGTTATTCAGATTTTTCCCTGCGATCAACGGCGCGAATGTGTCCTGGTGCTTTCCTTCCCAGCGGCTGTGAACGATTGGATAGTCGTCGGGATTCTCACTACCGAGAATAACGGCACCAGAGTCCAGGTGTAGTGAAATGTTATTACGCAGGAACAGGCTGCCCATCAGGTATTGACCCGCAGGCAGGTAAACGGTTCCACCTCCCTGCGCGGCACATGCGTCAATGGCTGATTGAATCACGGGTGAATCCAAAGTCTGCCCATCGCCCATTGCGCCACGTTCGCGCACGTTGAAGGTCAAAGCATGTTCCACTTTCATTCGATCAACTCTCCGTTGACACCCGCACGTTCCATCTCGAGTGCGGCAAGGATGAATGGGCCAACGCCTTTGGGGTCGTTGGGGATGATCTTTTCGGTGACATAATATTCGAACGAGCCATCGCGATATGGCTCGCCGCCGAGCCCCGCGCCGCCGCACACTTTTTCGAGAGTGAGCAGGCCCTGCGAATCGATCTTGATCAGGTTTTGCAACAAGCCATGATAGCCGCGCCGCGCCGAGAGAAGATAATCACGCGCGAGATAACCTTCACGCACTGCCTTGGCAAAGGCGTAAACGAACATGGTGGAAGCGGATGCTTCGAGATAATTGCCTGCGCTGTCAGGCAGGTCAAGGATCTGATACCACAAGCCCGTCGCTTCATCCTGGACTTTCACAATTGCAGCGGCGGTCTTATCGAGAATAGCGATCAATTCTGGACGTCGGGCATGATTCTTCGGAAGATGATCCAACACATCGACGATTGCCATCACGTACCAGCCAATGCCGCGCCCCCAGAAATATTTTGATAACCCCGTTTCAGGGTTGCACCAACGTTGTTGTTTGCTCTCGTCCCATGCGTGATAGAGCAAGCCAGTTTTCTCATCGCGTATATGTTTTTCAATCAATGTGATTTGATGAATAACATCATCGAATGTTTCAGGTTCATTGAAACGAAGTGCGTACTCGGTCAGGAACGGTCCCGCCATGTAAATGCCATCCAGCCACATCTGGTAGGGATAGATTTGCTTGTGCCAGAAACCATTGCTGTTGTTGCGTGGCTGAGTCCTCATCTGCTCGCGCAACAGATCGAGCGCTTTGTGATAGTGTTCAGCGCCCGTTCGTTCCAAAGCGCCAAAGAGCAATTTTCCCGCGTTGATCTGGTCAAGGTTATATTCTTCCACGCGATAGGTGCGGATGGTTCCATTGGGTTGGACGAAGTGATCAATCCAGTCGGCGACGAATTTGAGATAACGCTCTTCGCCTGTCGCTTCGCCCGCTTTCTGGATCGCCATGACCTGTAATCCATGTTCGTAGTGCCATTGGGCGTCGTTCAACGTGTAGCGTTGGAGCGTGGATTCGACCATGCGGACAGACCATGTGTTGAGTTTTTGCGCAGATGTTTGCTTCATTAAGCACCTGTGTACTTATGCCACTGCCAACGAGGGCAGATATTCTCTGTTGACTTGCAACATTTTGTTGAAGAGTTCCCAGGCGGTGTCAATGGGCAGGTGATTGGTCGGGTCATTGAAGAATGCCTGAAAGGCAAGATCGGATTTCTCGGTCAATGCAGCTTCGATGATGAGTTCCTGATTGGCACTGTGCTGATTGATGAGCGGTGCGATTCCCGCGGGGAGCGCGCCCGCAGTTAATGGGCGGACACTGTCGCGGCTAAATTGCGCGTTGGTCTCGACAACCGCGTGGAGCGGCATGTTGGAGATCTGCCCAACATTTTCCAGATTGACGTTCGTGACCAGGTCACCAAGTCCGAGTAAGGCCTTGATCATGCCAACGCCTTCTTCGCCTGAAGATTCAAGCACGAGCGGCGTGACGCCGTTGATCAGGTCGCGGGTCTTTTGCGGCGCAGTCCTCCAGCGCTTGATGCGATATGAAACGGGCGTGCGGATGATGCCCCAGTTGAATAAGATTTCCGGGGAATGAATAAATCCCGGTAAAAATTCCACAAGATGACGGTCGCCTGCAGCGGCGAGTATCCCGAAGCGCTGGAACAACGCGAACTTGACCTGTTCGGCGCTGTGGAACCAATCGTTCCAGCTTTCCACTTCTTCCTGTGTGTAGGTGCGGAACGTGCCTGGTTTGTCGAGATGTTGTCTTAATATTTCCAGCAGATCGTGCCCCTGATAGGATGCTCTATCGACCCAGGTGAAGTGGTTGATGCCCAGCACGTTGACTTGAATTTCACGCCTGGGTGGCGCTTCGATATCCAGGTATTGCGCTGCAACCCGGGCAAGCATACGTTGTGTTGAAAAAACTTCGTGGCAGCATCCAAAGACCTTGAGGCCGGGCACAACGCGCGTCAATGTCCGCGTGCAGATGGACATCGGGTTGGTGTAATTGATGATCCATGCGTTCGGGCAGAATGTCCCCAGGGCTTCGGCAAAGCCTTTGTAGATGGAAGCAGACCGAAGTCCACGAATGAGACCGGGGGGGCCGGTGGTGTCGCCAACCGGAAAGAAGAGACCGTATTCTTCCGCAAGTGCGATCTCATCACGCATCAATTCCAGAGAACCGGGTTGAATGGAGATGATGACAAAGTCCGCTTCGTGCAATGCTTCTCTCAAAGTGGATACAGCGGTGTAAAGCCAGCGCGAAACAACGCCAGGTTGACCTTGCATCCAGTTGCCCAGTTGTTCGTTGAGGTGCGCGGAATCCATATCGATGTCGTAGAGCACGATTTTGCCAGTAAGGTCGGGGCAAAGCGCGAGATCGATCATCAACTTGCGCGCCCACTCGCGGCTGCCGCCGCCGATATAGGCAATTTTGAGAGAACCAGAAATAGTCATGGAATGATTATTTGAAAATAAGGAGATTGCTTTGGGCTGTTGCCCTCGCAATGACGTGTCAGAGTAAGGCGGGCGGTTGGTCGCCGCCCGCCTTTTTTCAAGCGCTGGTTACTTTAGTAGTCCAGCATCGGTCAATGCTTGTTTTGCGGCGGCTTCGTAATCGGCGGCACCCAGCGCGTCGAGGCCGGCGAGATATTCAGCCCATGTGTCGTCATTAAGTTCCTTTTGCCCGAGCACGAACTGCAGGATGCCTTCGCTGTAGAAGCGGTCGAAGTCAGCGGCATTGGCAGGCGGCAGGATGACCTGGACACCGCGTCCATCCACCCATGGCTGGCTCTGGAAGAACCCGAGGAAAGTCATCGGTTCCATCAAGCGTCCATTGATCGTGTTATAGGTGGGATAGCGGGCGATAATTTCCTGTTCGGAATTGTAGTAGACCAATTGATTGCGCATCTGCGTGAACGGCTGGCGCTCAGGGGCAGTGTATGCTTCCACAGGATCAAGACCTTCTGTGGAAATATTGCCATTCGCATCGATGATGAAGTTCACACCTTCCTCACCAAAACCAAGCAGGTAATAACCATCGGTTGCCATCCACTCGAGCATGCGGGCAATTGCTTCGCCCTTGCCTTCATCAACAGCTTTTTGTGAGATACCAAAGATCTGACCGCGTCCCGTGTAGACACCATAGTACGCGTCGCCATTGGGACCTTTCGGGGCGGGTAGTGGAATCCACTCTGCATCGGGGAAGTTCGTGTCAAAGGGTTCGTAGTTGGATTTGTTGGTCAGTGCGGCGAAGTCCTCCCACATGATGCCGAACGAACCCTGTTTCCAGCGCGCGCGGAAGTCGTCGCGCGTCAGTGTGGGCCAATCGGGATCGATGACCTTCGCATCCACCAGGGACTTGAAGTATGCCAGTGCTTCGGGATATTGATCGCTTCTGACGTTGAGTCCGAAGTTGGCGGGATCGGCAAAGTTCCATACACCTGGAACACCGTATGCGCCCATAATGAAGTCAAAGCGATTGCCAAGACCCTGTCCATTGATGAAACCGCCGATGCCATAAGTATCGTTCTGGCCGTTGCCGTCGGGATCCTGTGTGGTAAAGGCTTGTGCAACTGCCAACAACTCTTCAGGCGTAGTGGGGGCTTCGAGCCCAAGTTTGTCAAGCCAATCCTTGCGGATGACAAAACCCTCGCGCCTCGGAAGGGGAGGCGGTTCGGGCAAGCCATATTGATGACCGTTGAAGGTAACGAGATCGATCGCCAGCGGATCGTTATAGTGCAGTTTGGCGCGCTCTGGCATGAGCGGCATCAAATCCTCGACGGGAGCCATCAAGCCCAGGTCAACAAGCCGAAGCAGTGCACCGCGATTGTCATTATTGGCACTGACCATTTGAAACAGGTCAGGCAAATCGTTGGCGGCCGCGACGGCATTGATCTTCGCCTCTCCGTCCTCGCCGGTTGGCACGATTACGTAGGTGAGGTTGATGTTCAGTTCATCACGGATGACTTGATACGCAATCCAATCGTCGGGCGGCGCACCGGCTTCGGTCACGGTAGCCTGCGCCCAGAGCGTAATATCAACGGGCTCTGGTGGAGTCGTCGGTTGCGGGACTGCTGTTGGTTCAGCCGGGGCTTCTGTCGCCTCCGGCATGGCTTCTGTTGTCGGTGTCGCAGCGGGAGCGCACGCCGCAAGTACCTGACTTAACACCAGAAGAGATACAACAAAGATCATTTTCCAGTTTTTCATCTTCTTCTCCTTTATGGGTTTTGTTTGAAAGAGAACATTGTTCCCTTTATTCCGGAATTAAGAACTAGACTGACTTGATCGTAGTATGTTTATTCCTTGACACCTCCTACCAATGTACCTTTTGTAAAATAGCGTTGGATCCAGGGATAAACTAAAAGCATGGGGATCATGGTGATCAATACGCCCGCTGCTTTCAACGACTCGAGAGACGATGAACTGAATGCGTTATATTCCACGTACTCATTGAAACTCGCTGAAATGAGAATGTTACGAAGCAATACCGGTAAAGGCATGAGTTTGCTGTCATTCAAATAGAGGATCGGAGTGAAGAATTCATTCCAGAAGTAAACGGCGTAGAAGAGCCCAATGGTCAGCAAGATCGGCTTTGATAACGGAAGTATGATGTGCCACAAAACCTGTAATTCATTTGCACCGTCGATACGGGCTGCATCCTTAAGTTCTTCAGGTAACCCTTCAAAGAAGCTCATCATCACCAGCGTGTTATAGACGCTGACCGCAGGCGGCAGGATGATAGCAAGAAAATTGTTCGTCAGTTTCATACCCGTGATCAACAAATAAACGGGGATCAATCCAGGGCTGAACAAATATGTGAACAGAACAAGCGTCATGATGAGTTTGCGCCCGGGCAAATTGCGTGTGGAAAGTCCGTACGCAAGAGGAACGGTCAGGGTCAAACTGATGCTAACGCCTAGAAGGGTGATGATCACGCTGTTCAACGCAGCTCGGGGAAAAAGGGAATGACCTAAAAGTTGCCTGAAAGCTTCGAAGGTCCATCTGGTTGGGGAAAGGAAGAAGGGAACGCCTTCACGCGTATAAATATCGAGTGGGATGAAAGCTGTAACGATCACCCGCCAAAATGGAACCAGGATGACGAATAAGATGAGGGTAAGAAAGATCGCGAGTCCAATTTGAAAGATCACAGCGTCACGGGTTTTGGTGTGCAACATGGCAATACTCCTAGAAAAGACTCTGTTGCGCCACGCGTTTGGCAACCCGGTTTGCAACAAGGATCAACACCAAACCGATCACACCCTTGAAAAATCCTACCGCGGTTGCAAGGCTGAACTGGAATTGTAGAACGCCCTGACGGTAGACCCAGGTATCGATGATGTCTCCCACGCTGTAGACTGGCACAGAATAAAGCACAAAGATCTGGTTGAAACCCGCTTCGAGAATATGCCCCATACGAAGCAGCGTGACCAGGACAATAACGGGCAAGATGCCGGGGATGGAGATGTACCAGATGCGCTGGAGAGGTGTCGCTCCATCCACAGCGGCGGCCTCGTACAAATCCGGGCTGATACCTAAAAGCGCTGCTAGATACAGGATGGTGCTCCAACCAGTTTCCTTCCAGACATCCGAAAGGATGACTACCCAGCGGAATGAATCCGGCGAAGTAAGAAATGGAATCGGATCACCCCCAAATCTTTTGATGATCTCATTAATCAATCCATTCCCCGGCGAGAGGATGACCAGCAACACACCAAACATGATGACCCATGAAAGGAAGTGCGGCAGGTAGATCATTGTTTGCACGAAAGTGCGGAAGCGCACAAACCAGGTCTCATGCAAAGCAATCGCACAGATCACTGCCAACGGCAAGCCCAGGACAAGTTTCGCCAGGCTGAAAATGATCGTGTTTCTGATGAGATCGGTGAAGTAGAACGAATTGATGAATGTCTCGAAATGCTTGAAGCCCACCCACGGACTTCCCATCACACCCAGCAGTGGCTTAAAATCCTTGAATGCAATCTGTGCATTCCAGAGCGGTCCGTATTTGAAAATCAAAAAGTAGATCAACGTTGGTAACATTAAGAAATAGAGCCAGCGCTGCCGCCATATAGAACGGAACAAGTTTCTGAAATTGAACCTATCGGTGAGTGCTAATTTTGAAGGAAGTGTTTTCAGTGTCATTTTTTTCTCCGATGAAATGGATTTTGGGTTGATCAGAGCCAAAACCAAGTTCACCTGAAGAGATGATGCAAATCACCACAATTGGCATCTTAGCAGGTTAGGGTTGGATTTTGGCGCTGCACACTTGGACAAAAAAGACCTCTATGGTGACAACGCCCATGATTGAGCAATCCATAGTAAACTTATTTTAACAAGAGGTACTTACAGCCATGCAAAAATCCCCAGCCACTAACCGACCCACCCTGGGATTTCTGCTTGCCAGCCTTCACACAGGCGCGAGCCTGGTCATTTGGCCCAGCCTGCTGGATGCTGCCGAACGCCATGACGTGAACTTGATCTGTTTTCCCGGTGGGCGTCTCCAGGCCGCGGACTCCTTTGAAACTCAACGCAATGCGATCTTTGACCTGGCGAGCCACAAATGTCTTGACGGATTGATCACCTGGTCATCGTCTTTGGGCGGCGTATTAGGACCGGCTGAGATCAGGGCCTTTCATCGACGTTACCAATCGCTCCCGATGGTCAGCCTGGCACAATTCATGGAAGGCATGCCAACCGTCTCTGTGGATAGTTACCTCGGGATGCGCGCCCTTCTCGCCCATTTAATTGAAGAACATGGTTTCCGCCGCCTTGCGTTCATTCGAGGACCTGAAGAACATTACTACGCCCAGGAACGTTACCGCGCCTATCTCGATTCTCTCCAGACCCTTGACCTGCCTCTCGTGCCCGAGCTTGTCACCCGTCCCCTGCCCTGGGAGGCGGGAGCAGAAGCGATAGGGATCCTGCTGGACGAGCGCGGTCTCAAGCCGGGGGTGGACTTCGAAGTGGTCATCGCGGTGAGCGACATGATGGCCTTATGGGCGATGAAGACCCTGCAAGCGCGTGGCTTCGAAGTCCCTGCTGATGTCGCAGTGACAGGGTTCAACAACTCTATCGAAGAACGTCTCGCCACCCCACCACTCACTACAGTTGACCTCCCTTTTTATGAACAGGGTTCAAAAGCGATGGAGGTGCTCCTGCAACAACTCGCGGGCGAGTCCGTCCCTGCGTTGAGCACGTTGCCGTCGAAGTTGATCGTGCGGCAATCTTGTGGTTGTCTATCAAAGGCAATTGCGCTTGCATCCTTCTTACCATCAGAAGATAAATCAGGGAAAGGGAAGATAAATCTCGAAGATGTGCGAGCAGGCTGCGTGTCCGAGATAGAAGCAGCGATGGAACTTGATCCAGAAAAAGCAAAAGAGTGGCTGGGATCCGTTTTCGACGTGTTCGTTCATGACATCGAAGAGTCATCGCAAAAATTTTTGTTCGTGCTGAATAATGTACTCGATCAGGCCATGCATTCGGATTATGATATTGTACATTGGCAAAATGCAATATCGATCTTGAGACATTGGGGCCTGCAATACGTTCCAAAGTCAAAACAAGTGAATGTTGAAACGCTCATATCACAAGCGCGCGTTGTAGTCGAAGAGGCTGTTCAGCGTTCGCAGGCGTATGCGCAATGGCAGGCAAAGCGTGAGGCAGAGAATTTACGCGAAATCAACCGAGCGTTGCTGACGACATTCGACGTAAATCAACTCACTGATGTGCTGGTAGAACGCCTGCCCGCGCTTGGAATTCCGAGCGCATACCTTGTAACATATGAGCAGACGACCGACGCAGAAGTTCCAAAACACGCGCGCTTGATGCTGGCCTATACCGACCAGCAACGTGCGGATATCGAACCAGGTGGCCTGCGTTTTTCAACGCACCACGTTATTCCACAGGATTTTCTCCCACAAGGTCATCGTTATAGCCTTGTAGTTGAACCGCTTTACTTCCAAGACAAATCATTGGGATATGTTGTTTTCGAAATCGGTCCGCACGATGGCAACATCTATGAACTCTTGCGCAACAACTTAAGCAGCGCATTGCAGGGGGCCATGCTGTTTCAGGAAATCCAGCAAGCCCGCCTTGACGCCGAAAAAGCAGACCGCATCAAGTCTCGTTTGCTTGCGAACGTCAGCCATGAGATGCGCACGCCGTTGAACATCATCATGGGCTATACACAGGACGCGTTGCGAACCCCAAACAAATATGGAGATGAACTCCCTTCTTCATTGTTGAGCGATATCTATCAAATTCACAGCAACGCCGAGCACCAACTGCGCGTCATCAATGATCTATTGGATTTGTCACGCGCCGAAATTGACGAACTCGACCTGTCGCTTGAACTGCTTGACCCACATCAGTTGTTGCTGGATGCATTCCATAGTCTCGCGGACCAATCCACATCGCCGGATATCCAATGGAAAATTAACATTCCAGACCGTCTGCCACAAATCAGAGCCGATGCAGTTCGATTGCGTCAGGTGTTTTTGAATTTGTTGAGCAACGCAAGAAAATATACAGAGAGCGGAGAAATCACCTTGGGCGCAGAGGTCGCGCCACCGCAAATCCATTTCTGGGTGTCTGATACGGGTCTTGGCATTGACCCTGAACAACAGGAGCGTATCTTCGAACCATTTGTGACGATTGAAGAGAATCGCCGTATTGCCGGCGGGATTGGGCTGGGACTCTCCATCACACGTCATCTCGTCGCGCTGCATGGCGGGACGATGAGGCTGGACAGCCAACCCAATCGGGGTTCCACCTTCCACATTTACCTGCCACTCCCCGCCCTCGACCAGACAAAACCTGCGAAACTGGATGGTCTGTCATCCGTATTGTTACTCATTTCATCCCATGATGAACCGACAAAAGAAATCATTGAGCTGTGCCAGCGACAGAACCTGGAAATCTTCCAATTACGTGACAGTGAAGATTTGGAAACCGCACTGAGCAAAACAAAACCTGTTGCCCTTGCGTGGGACTTGTCCAATGCAAAACCAAGTGACTGGGCCCTCGTGCGCCGCCTGCGGCATTACTCAAATCTGAGTCAAGCACCATTCATTCTCTACGGACAGCTCGCCGATCCTTCGACAGCCCTTCGGCCCCCTCACGGGGACAGGCAGGCTCAGGATGGCAGCTCAGGACAAGTAGGCATGACTGGTTTTGTTATTAAATCATCGGACACGAAAACACTACTCGACGCGATCATTGCAATGAGCCCCACACAAGGAACAGGTCCGATCTTGATTGTAGATGACGACCCCCAGGTGCGAGAAGCTCATAAGGCATTGGTGGAAGAGGGTTTACCCGGTTATCCCATCCGTTCGGCAGAGGATGGCGAAGCAGCATTAGCAGTGATGGAAAAGGAAGTTCCGGCCTTGGTTTTACTGGATCTTGTCATGCCGAACTTGAGTGGCGCGGATGTACTGGATCAAATGCGTGCGGATGCAAAGCTCCGGCAAGTGCCAGTCATCATCTTGAGCAACAAGATGATGACCCTGGAAGATGTAAAACGAATCGAATGTCACACAAGTGTGACATTGCAGAGCAAAGGAATATGGTCAGACGCGGAAACGATCAGCGCAATGAACCGCGCTATTTTCGGTACAGACACCCTCCCTGTGCATACAAGCGGACTCGTAAAACAGGCCATCGCCTATTTGCATCAAAATTATACGCGCTCAGTATCGCGCTGGGAAATCGCCGATGCCGTCGGTGTCAGCGAAGATTATCTCAGCCGCGTCTTCAATCGTGAGCTAAACATTTCGCCCTGGGATTATCTCAACCGCTATCGTGTGCTGCAATCCAAAAACTTACTTTCACAAACAACCGACACCGTTGGTGTAATTGCCCGCCAGGTGGGATTCAAAGATCAGGCCTACTTTAGCCGTGTGTTCCATAAAGTCACGGGAATGTCACCGCAAGCATTTCGCGAAATCTCTTAAGCCCCATCACCAACTTTGGACAGTACTCTCGAAGGACACTGGGACGGTGTGCAAGGCCTCCGCCGGAGGCACGGTCTGGATATCATCATTCCCCGCACTATTAAATTAATACTTGTCCTCTACCTACTTCCCCTTCATCAATTACTGTCTTCCCTTCAGGTATCTTCATGATGGCGTCTGCGGCGGCCATCATCTGCAAACGGCTGGGTAATTTCAACGGATAAAACAAAGGAAGTTCAAGCGTTTCTTTCAGTCGTCCATGCACGAACTGTGTCCAATCTGATTGTCCGCTGACGGATTCGGCCAGCCGCATATTCCGGACAGGCAGGCCTGGTTCCCGCGCGCCAGACATTTTTCGCAGCCCCGGCAGCGCCAACTGCAAAAAAGCCATGTGATTGGATGGCGGGCCTCCCGGAAGGCAGAAAACCGGTTTGCCCGTATACAGGCCAAACGCCACCGCCTTGCCCGGCCCAATCCGCACCCGGTGATAGACTTTCTCCCAGCCCAGTTCATCCAACAAACGAACCACCAGGTCACGATCGCCGCTCCAGGCCCCGCCGCTAGTCAGGACGGCATCATAACCCTGCAAGCAGGTGAGTAGTTTCTCCCGGATCAACCCGGCATCATCCCCTACCACGAACGTTTCAACAGCAAAGCCATAGCGCGCGCACCACGCCGCCAGTGTGACCAGGTTGCTGGCATACAATTTGCCGGGTGACAGTGGCTTCCCCGGCGCGACCACTTCATCGCCGGTCGCCAGGATTGCCACCCTGGGCAATCGTACAGCCGGAATTGATTGAAAACCAGCCGCCGCAAGCAATCCCACAACCGGAGGGTCGAGCTGGACGCCCTTTTCAACTAACAATTCTCCACTGCGGACATCACTGCCTCTGAAAAGAATATTCCGGCCTGGATAGGCATCATTGGTTACAAGAAGCGTTTCACCAGACAGTTGCGTAAACTCTTCGGCAACCACAGCGTCGGCGCCATTCGGGATAGGAGCACCGCTTAAGATACGAACAGCTTCACCTGGCAGAATTTGCCCCTGCCACGAGCCGCCAGCTGCAACTGTTCCGACCAAACGCAGGGAAACGGGAACGCCCTCGTGAGCTGTGGCAATATCATCGGAATGGATTGCATAGCCGTCCTTGAGCGAGACATCCAGCGAAGGTGAGTCCACCCGACCATTCAGATCGCAGGCACTACTCCTACCTACAGCTGAGACCAGTGGCACATCTTCTGCTTCGAGCGCTTGAACGCGTTCGAGCGTAAACCGATAGGCTTCGTCATAAGAAATCATAATTGCTTTAGGAAACGAGTCTCGATCAAATCCGCAATTCCCTGCACATCATCCAGAGCGAAGTGAGGCACGCCCAAGTCAAGCGGGAAATCTGCCGCCACAGCAAAACGCTGTTCCTGACTGCCGATCAGTTCCCGGTTGTTCGCAGCCCGCACAACTTCCAGAGATGGTTTTTCGGCCTGTTTATATCCCTCGACCAGGATCAAGTCCACGTCCGAGATGCCTGCGGAAATTTCATCCAGACTGAGTTCATGCTCGGTCTTGCGATAAGATGCAATTTTATCCGGTGAAGCGATGATTACGTGGTCACTGCCTGCCTGTGCAAAGCGCCAGCTATCCTTGCCAGGTTTGTCAATGTCAAAACCAGGATGGGAATGATGTTTGATAGTTGCCAGTTTGTAATTTCGGCTTTTCAGTTCGATGACCAGCTTTTCCAACAGCATAGTTTTGCCGCAGCCTGATTTGCCAATAATGGTCACAAGGGGAATATACATTATCTACTCTTAAGACATAGAACTGAGTGAATTCAACTGCCTACTCGTGTAAGCCAGGTGTTAGGGTTAGATATGCAACCTAGTGCCCGGAGAGCATGACAATGATTGATGAAAATACAGTATGCAAAGGGAAATCCATCAATCAAAATTACCTCGTTCGGGCACTAGAAGATCAGAACCCCCCCCAATGTCAGGGAAACGGCGACTACCAAGACAATTCGATCCCAGGCTCCAGCTCGAAGCGGCATTGCCCGGCATTGCTCGGGGCTAAAGGCGCGCCCCTCGGCGGCCAGCGCAATTTCCTCGGTCCGGCGTAGAGCGTTGGTGATGATCGTCAATAGCAGCAGACGAATCCCACGCCAACGTTGTTTCCGCAGTCCACCCCGCATCCACAGGCTGTGCCAAGTATTTATGGCCG
>Ga0105100_10001324_pt1 | contig 14597 bp, 15 predicted proteins | sample PPLLak12cMay2015_2_FD_87033 | JGI IMG/M metagenome (GOLD analysis project Ga0105100, IMG submission 87033) | Freshwater sediment microbial communities from Prairie Pothole Lake near Jamestown, North Dakota, USA - PPLs Lake P8 Core (1) Depth... | ecosystem: Environmental > Aquatic > Freshwater >...
CAGATGCAAGGCACCCGAAATTCCGAAGAGTGAGGCGTACATAGAAGTACGCTGCAACGATGAGGAATGAGGGTAACGCCGCAGATGGGCGTTTTTCAGCATCCTGTTAAGCGCACAGGAGCGCTTCGTCCTTAAGATCAGCCCCGAACCTTTTGACCACTTCCTCCACGGTCAGGGCCCTTTTCTCATCCCCCTGAATGTCAAATTTGACTTTTCCTTCGTGGAGCATGATCATACGGTTTCCGTATCGGATCGCCTGCTGCATGTTGTGGGTGACCATGATGGTGGTGAGATGGTTCTCTCTCACGATTTTCTCTGTCAGCTCGATGACGCGCTGGGCGGTCTTGGGATCCAGTGCTGCGGTGTGCTCGTCCAAAAGGAGCAATTTCGGAAGGGACAGGGTCGCCATGAGCAGTGTCAAGGACTGCCGTTGCCCGCCGGAGAGAAGACTGACGGAGTCCTTTAATCGTGTTTCGAGGCCAAGATCGAGCCCTTTCAATGTTTCTTTGTAGAATTCCCGCCGCGATTTCGTGACCCCCCAGCGAAGCCCCCGCGACTTGCCCCGGAGATCGGCCATGGCGAGGTTTTCCTCGATGGTCATGGTTGAGGCTGTGCCCATCAGAGGGTTTTGAAAAATCCTTCCAAGAAACTTCGCCCTCCGATGTTCCGGGAGGCGGGTGACGGAGGTGTGATCGATGAAGATCTCGCCTTCGTCGGCCGAATAGGTCCCTGCAACGAGATTGAGGAAGGTCGTCTTGCCGGCTCCGTTGCTGCCGATGACGGTCACAAAATCCCCTTCCTTCACATGGAGGGTGATCCCGTCGATGGCGATCTTCTCGTCGATGGTGCCTTTCTTGAAAACTTTTCTGAGTTTTTGAACTCGAACCATAAGAAAATAATTTAGGGATTCCGAATTGAGGAATTGCGAATTACCCCCAATCCCACAGTTCCTCAATCCCCTAATTCCTCAATTCCTCAATCTCTAAACTCCTCTCAAATGAAGCTTCCCTTCCTTTTCTCTTTTGAGGGCTGGAATGCCCAGGGCCAGAATCACCATGATCCCGGTGGCCAGTTTCAGATCCGTGGGCGCCAGTCCCAGCCTGAGACCTATCGAGATGATCTCCTTGTAAAGGAAGGAGCCGATCAGAGCCGCAAGGGTCATTCGTTGCACCGTGTGCTTGCCCAGGATCGCCTCGCCGATAATGATGGAGGCAAGACCTGCCACGATCATCCCGATGCCCATGCCTACGTCCGCAAAACCCTGATCCTGCGCGACCAAAGCTCCCGAAAGAGCCACGAAGGCGTTCGAAATCCCAAGCCCCAGGATCGTCGTGTTGTCCGTGTTCACCCCCAAGGCGCGGATCATCTGTTCGTTGTCGCCCGTGGCCCGCATGGCAAACCCGAGCTGGGTGTGCATGAACAAATCCGTCAGGATCTTCACTCCGAAAGATACGACAAGAAAAAAAGCAATGATCGGAATGAACCGGTTCACAGGCAGGGTTTCAAGCGGTGTCAAAAAGGTATCCACCGTGAGCAGCTGGATGTTGGATTTACCCATGATCCGCAAATTGAAGGAATACAGGACGGTCATCATCAGGATGCCGGCAAGGAGACTGTTGATCTTCAGCTTGGTGTAAAGCACACCGGTGCAGCACCCCGCCACAAAGCCGGCGATGATCGCGAGGAGGATCCCGTAGACGGGTGGAACGCCTTCCACAATGAGGCGGGCGACCACTGCAGCGCCAAGGGGGAAACTCCCGTCCACCGTGAGGTCGGGGAAAGAAAGAATGCGAAAGGTGATGACGATCCCGAGGGCGACCAGGCCGTATGCCAGACCCTGCTCAAGAGAGATGGGGATGGTTCTCAGAAAACCGCTCAGGATCGAATCCATGCAAAATAGAGGAGGGGAGGAGACCCCCCCTCCAGTCCTCTCCAAGGAGATTACTTTCCTTTTATCACATTGCCCTGCTCATCCCAGAGCTTGTTGGCGGCTTTTTGAGCCATGGCTTTGTCGATTTTGGCTCCCTGAATCTGAGCGGCTTTCAAGTTGATCCAGAGGCTGTAGCCGGAGGCCATGCCTGCAGGGACTTCGCCTGGTTTTTCGCCCTTGAGGATCTTTGCAGCCTGTTTGCCCGCGGTGTATCCGATGAGGAAGTAGTCCAGCCCGTAAGCGGCAATGGCTCCCCTGGGCACGCTGCCCGTGTCGCCCACGAAAAGAGGGATCTTGTTTTCGTTGCAGACCTTGACCACGGATTCAAAGGCGGAAACGGTGGTATTGTCGGATGAGATGTGTAGCGCTTGAACTCTGCCCACCAGGCTCTGGGCCGCCTGCATGACATCAGCGCTCGTGGCCACATGGGCTTCGATGAGCTTTCCGCCCATCTTTTCCACCGCCTCTTTCATTTCCTTGATGTGGAAGGTGACATTCACGTCGCCGGGGTTGTAAATGGTTCCCCAGTTCTTGACGTTGGGGAGGAGTTCGGCATATTTCTGGCACTGGAGGGCAATGGGCCAGCGGTCGCTGACTCCGGTGATATTGGTTCCTGTCTTTCCCATTCTCGGGACAATGCCGGTGGCCACAGGGTCTGTCACTGAAGAGAAAACAACGGGGATGGTCTTGGTGATCTTGGCGGTAGCTTGAGCATTCGGTGTGCTGATGGCGTGGATAAGATCCACTTTGTCGTCTTCGAACTTGCGGGCGATAATGGCGCAGTTTGCCTGATCACCCTGTGCATTCTGACGGTTGATGGTGAGGTTCTTGCCTTCCACAAAACCTTCTTCTGCGAGAGCGGCTGCAAATCCCTTGCCGTCGTCGTCCAGGGCCGGATGGGATACAATCTGGTGCTCGCCGATGCGGATCATTTTCTGTGCCGAAGCTGCAGACCCGAAGACAAGACCCAGTGCCAGACAAATCGCCAAAACAAGCAGTACCCTCTTCATTGTCCTTCCTCCTTCTTGATGGTTAAAAAAAGAAAATCCGGAACACCCCTCAACTGAAACAGACAAGAGCGAGCCTGACTACCGGTTCGCTCCTCGGCTATCGGTTTTTCGTGTTTCTAGCGTAGTGTCTCAGGGATGCCTATGTAGAATTGTCCTTTCGATCCCGCTCAGCGAGCGGGAGAGAAATCTTGTGTTGATGTCGGGTTATTAAGATCTCTCCCTCCGGTCGAGATGACAAACGATTATTGAGACACTACACGAGTTCAAGGAGATCGTTAAGAAGGCAAAGTCACTGAAAGCGAAAATGAATTTAGATGATAACTGCTCACAGTGTCAAGGTAAATTGCCCAGAGCCTCTGCCAAGGCTCGGATAAATTCCGGATTGGTGCCGCAACACCCACCGATCATGTCAGCGCCGGAGTTCTTTATCTCCATCCCGTCCTTTGCGAACTCGGCAGGGGTTTGCTGGTAGGAAGTGACCCCTTTTTGGGTGACCGGCTTTCCGGCGTTGGGCTGAACCAGGATCGGCTTCCTGGTGGCTGCGCGAAGTTCTTTGGTAAGATCGATCATGTCCCTGGTGCCGAGAGAGCAGTTGGTCGCGATCACGTCCGCTCCTGCCTTCTCGAAGGCGGAAACAGCCTGGTTCACTCCTTCACCCATCATGGTGAAGAAGCCCTTCTTGGTCCGGTTGAAGGTGAGAGCGGCGATAACCGGGGCCTCACCGAGCCTCTTTGCAGCGCGCAGGGCTGCAAGCGCCTCCTCAAGCGAGAACATGGTCTCAATGCTGATGAGATCCACACCCCCCTTGATCAGGGCCTGTGCCTGCCTGAAAAAAGCCTCCTCCGCCTCTTCGAGTACCAGGTCTCCCAGGGGTATTATGAGCTTTCCGGTCGGGCCGACATCCCCTGCAACAAACTTCCCGGCAGGACAGGCTTCTCTTGCGAGCTTTGCCGCTTCCACATTGATCTTTTCCATTTTATCGGCCAAGCCCCTGTCGGCCAACTTGACGGTATTGCCTCCGAAGGTGTTGGTATGAACCACATCAGAGCCGGCCTCGTAATATTTCCTGTGGATGTCCGTTACGAGAGAGGGCTTTTCAATGTTCCACAACTCAGGGCACTCACCTGCTTTGAGTCCTGCTGCCATGAGCATGGTTCCCATGGCGCCGTCAAAAACAACAGTCTTCTTTTTTACAAGGTCCAGAATGCTTGTCATCGATCATCCTCGAAGGGTGCAATCCGCGTATTGCGGGCAGCCTTTGCATGAAGAGGTCCCTTTCAGTTTTCCCCCGAACCTGACCAGGAAGGAGAGAGACTTTCTCGGAAACATCATATAAGAGGAGGTGAGATGTATCCCCAGATCACGATCCGCAAGCTTTTCGAAAATCCACTTCTGTGTTTCCAGGTCTATGCCCCGGCACCCCGGAGTCCTTCTCAATCCCGTCTTGAATCCTTTGGCTTCAGCATCCTGTCTGATTTTATCCCACAGCATATTGCCGGCTTTGGTCATAGCGACGGAACCGGCGGTATCCAGGATATACGCTTCGACGGCCTTCCCCTCGTCAAAGAGTTCTTTGATTTTGTTTTCGAGCTTCAGCCCCAGGGTGGCTGCCCCGGCATACTTTAGAACCGCTCCTTTGAGAAAGGGCGGAAGTTCGTTATCCCCTTGGATTCCTTTGAAGGCCAGCCGCGGTTCAACCAGGCCTCCCAGAAGCCCGAGCACCTCAAGCACCATGTCCAAGAGCCTGGGCTGAGGCGGGTCCTTGTAACCGAGCTGCTTTAGAAGGTCTTCCCTGGATACCTTAATGTTCAACGTCCGAGCAGCCCCTTTATTTTCCGCAGGCCGTCCGCCGCGTCCATGCCGTAGGCGTCAGCGCCGATTTCCTGACAGAAAGCTTGGTCCAAAGGCGCTCCGCCGACAATGACCTTGAAAGGGAGCTTCTTCGCCTTGATGAGACTCACCACCTCCCCCATGCTTGGCATCGTGGTGGTCAGCAGGGCGGACATGGCGATGACATCCGCCTTCACCTCTATGGCTTTTTCAACGAAGCGCTCAGGGGTCACATCCACACCCAAATCCGCGACCTTGAACCCTGATCCTTCAAGCATAATGGCCACTAGATTCTTGCCGATGTCATGAATGTCCCCTTTGGCCGTTCCTATGACAACGGTGCCTTTTTCCGTGTGGTTCGTGGAGGAAAAAAGGGGCTTGAGGAGGTCCATGCCTGCTTGCATGGCTTTGGCCGACCAGAGGACCTGGGGGATGAAAAGCTCCCCTTCGCCGAATTTCTCTCCCACAACATCCATGGCGCCGATGAGACCTTTGTTGAGAATGTCGTTCACCTCGGCTTTAGAATTCAGGGCCTGCTGAACAAGGCTCGCCGCATCGTCTACCTTTCCTTCCATCACAGCATCATAGATCTCTTTGATGATATCCACGGTCATCTCCTTATCTTCTTTTCTGCCTCGGTCCAGATCGCATCCAATTTGCCTTTGACCGCCTGGGCCAACGGTTCCGGCTTGTGGGTTTTCAGAATCTCAAGAGCTTTCTCAATCAGTTTCTGATCCACTGTCTTTTTCCCCTTCTTGATCCAGTTCGGCAGGTTCTCCCGGTTGAAGAAGGCCGGCCGCCAGTGCTCTTTCCTGAAGTGATCGAGGGTGTGTTTCTCGCTCAGGAAATGACCGCCGGGGCCGACTTTCCGGATCACGTCCATGGCAAGGTGTTCGTCATCGACCTCAAATCCCCTCATATACCGCTTCACCATGGCGATCACTTCGTCGGCAAAGAGGATCATCTCAGGGGAAGCCACGAACCCCTGGCCGATGTATCCGCAGTCGTGGATCAGGTTGCACCCGTCCAGCGCGGCATTGAGGAGGGTGAAACCATACTCCGCTCCTGCCTGGAGATCCGGGAACTGGGAGTCGCTGCACCCGGCGGTTCCCCAGATGGGAAGCCCCAGGTAATGGAAAAGATCCGCATAGGCGGAGTGGGTGAGACGGAACTCGGGCGCCGTGTAGGAGATGGTGGCCTTGAGCATATCCATGCTGCTGGCCACAACGCCCGTGATGATGGGAGCTCCCTTGTTGACGAGTTGATGGATCACAAGGCCGGAGAGAGCCTCCGCCACTGACACGACAAGCGCCCCTGCCAGCGTGACAGGACCGGTGGAGCCGGCCAGCAGGGCAGGGGTGTAATTGATGGGAACCCTGTTTTCAGCACAGCAGATGAGCTTGGAGACGGCTTCCTCGGAGTGCGTCAGCGGCGATGTGGGCTCCGAATACTGGACGAGGAAGGGATACCTCGCCAGATCCTGCCTGCCTCCTACAACCGCAGAGGCCATATCCAGGATGACCTGCAAGTCCTGCAGAGATCCGGCTGTGTAAAAGATGGGCTTCACACTGTTTTCCACTTCCAGCTGAAAGCACCGGATGTAGTGAAGTCCCGGAGGGATATCCCTCGGAAGGCCGTAGGAGGCGACGAAATCGATGTTGGGTGCGGCATCACTGATGACCGTGCTCGCCACGATGTCATCCGCCTTGGTGTCCCGGATCTCCCGGGTCACGAGGTCCACGGTTTTGGGAAGATCCGTGCCCGTGCCGAAATAAATCCTCCTGCCCCCCAGCTCCATGGCCGGTTCTTTCTTCCGGTTGTAGAGGGTCACATTCGAGGGAGCCGACTGGACAGCGGCTTCCACAAGAAAGGAGGGAATCTCCACAACGTTCTTGTCTTTTACCCTGGCGCCATTCCCCGCCAGGATGTCCACCGCCTTGCTGAGATTAACCCTTACGCCCACCTCCTCCAGGACTCTCAGGGCCGATTGATAGATTCTCAGGATCTGGGCTTCATCGAGGAGCCTAAAGTGGGGTGCACATCGGTTGTTCAATCCTGTCTCCATATCCACCTCGCGCGGTTGTCGTTAAAAAACTCGGCCATCCTATCCCACGCGCTCGGGAGAGTCAAGAATTGGAAAAGAAGGGGGGTTCAAAGATGGCTTGACATTTATGCATACCTAAAATATATGAGCAATATATTTCATATATGAAAGAGAAACCGAAAAATCGCAGATCGAAAGTCTACGACGAGCTGAAAAAAAGGATCATTTTCGGCCGCTACAGGCCGGGCTCCACCCTGGAGGAAAAGAAGATCTGCAAGGAGTTCCGCATCAGTCGAACGCCCTATCGAGAGGCTCTCATGAGGCTTGAAGCGGAAGGTCTGGTGGTGATCAAGCCCAAGACCGGAGTGGTGGTGCCGCCCATCGATCTCAATTCGCTCAAGGACGTCTTCGAGATGAGAACGGTCCTCGAGGCGGTCGCTGCAAGGATGGCCTTCAAACGGATACAGCCCCACCAGCTGGAAGCTCTGAAGAAGGTAGCTCACCGGATCAAGTCCCTTTCTCCCAAAAGTGAAATCTTCTCCTATTTGGAGCTTGACGCTCAATTCCACAGCATCATCCAGAACGCTCAGGGAAACCAGGTGCTCAAGGAAAACCTTGCCACTCTCTACAACCAGTGCATGCGTCTGTGGAACTCCATCGAGGATCAGGATCTGATCAAAAACCTCATTATTTCATCTGTCCGTGACATCAGCAAGATCTATGATTCCTTCACCGCCGGAGATGTCGCCGCAGTTGAGAGAGGCATCAAGCAGCATTTTGCAACCTACTTGCACACCCTCATTGCCCACCTGATCGGAGGACTAGGAGATGAGTTTGTACCGAATCAAGAATAGGAAACAGTGCTGGTACGGGGAGTCCATCGGCATCTTGATTCTGAATGCCAACTACCCCTGTGTGCCGGGAAACGTAGGGAACGCGTCCTCCTTCCCTTTCCCGGTGAGATACAAAGTGGTCAAAGAGGCATCGATCGAACGGCTGCTCGCGAAGAGAGATAAAACCCTCCTGAAGCCCTTTGTCGACGCGGCTCTTGAACTCCAGGAAGAAGGCGTGAAAGGGATCACCGGAGCTTGCGGTTTCATGGCGCTTTTTCAGAGAGACGTTGCAGAGGCCCTGGAGGTGCCCGTGTTCCTCTCGAGCCTGCTTCAAATTCCTTTTATTTACCAGACCCTGCGGCGAAACCAGAAGATCGGGATCATCACGGCAGACTCCACCTCGCTCACCGCCGAGCATTTCACTGCGGTAGGTGTGAGTCCGGAGATCCCTCTGGTGATTGCGGGAATGGAAAAGCAGAAGGAATTCAGCGAAGCGGTTCTGAAAGAAAAGGGTACGCTCGACTCCCGGCTCATCGAGCGGGAAGTGGTGACCGTTGCCAAGAAGATGGTGAAGAAAAATCCGGAGATCGGCGCCCTTCTTCTGGAATGCAGCGATCTCCCGCCCTATGGCCATGCGATCCAGAAGGAAATCCAGCGACCTGTCTTCGACTTCTACACCATGATCCACTATGTGCATACGGCTCTGGTGAGGAAAGAATTCCACGGCTTTATGTGAGGGAAAAGTCGAATGTTCATCGATGTCCTAATCGTCGGGATCATGGTGGGAGCGATCTACACGCTGGTCACCATCGGGTACAGCATGGTGTACGGCATGCTGAAACTCATGAACTTCGCCCACGGTGACGTCTACATCTTCGGAACGCTCCTCTGCTACACCCTTCTGGCCCAAGCGCATCTCCCCCCGCTTCTGGGCATCCTGATTGCCGCGCTGGCGGGCGGAATCCTGGCCTCCATGGTGGAGTTCTTTGCCTATCGCAGGCTGAGAGCGGTCCAGCATCGCATGATTTCCATGATCACCGCTTTAGGCGCAGCCTACGTGATTCAGAATTCCTCGGAGCTGAAGTGGGGAAGCCAGGTTCTCCCCTTTCCCTCGCTCTTCCCTTCTCAAATCATCACCGTCCTGGGTTACCAGATTTCCGTGACTCCCATCCTTACGCTCGCCATTGCCATTTTCTTCATTGTGGCGTTCAACCTGTTCTTGAATCACCACAAAATGGGAAAAGCCATTTTATGCGTGTCCCAGGATATCCCCACGTCGAGCCTCATGGGCATTCCGATCAACCGGATCATCTCCATGGTCTACTTTCTCGGGGGCATGATGGGCGTGCTGGGGGGCATCCTTTACTCGGCATCCTACAATGCCATATCGCTCGGCATGGGTTTCCGTGGGACCATTGTGGCCTTTACGGCGGCGGTCATCGGCGGGATCGGCAGCATGAGCGGGACTCTGATCGGAGGCATGATTCTGGGCATTTCAGAGAACATCATCAGCGTTTATGTGTCCAGTTCCTACAGGGACTCCATCATGTTCCTTATCTTGATCGTCATCCTTTTGATAAAACCTACAGGCATTATGGGCAAGGTGGAGCAAGAGAAATTGTGAACAGAGGAAAAGGTTGGGAATGGCGGTGAGGATCAACAAAAGTCGACTTCTTGTGTACGCGGGTACCCTGATTGTCGCCATTGTGCTGCCCTTTGTGGTGAGTGACGCCTATTTCATCGGCATCGTCAATTTCATCGTCACCTACTGCATCCTCTGCCTGGGACTGAACCTGATTCTGGGGTACACGGGGCTTCTGTCCTTGGGCCATGCCGCCTTTTATGGAATCGGGGCGTACACGACGGCGATTCTCATGACCAGGCATGGGTTTTCATTCGTGCCGGCCCTGATCCTTTCAGGGGTGCTTGCCTTGTTCTTCGGATTTCTTCTGGGACTGCCCACGCGCAAGGTGAGGGGAGACTACTACTGCCTGCTCACGATCGCTTTTGGCGAGATCTTCAGGCTGGTGACCCAGGCCTGGATCGGCTTCACGGGCGGCGCCATGGGCATTGTGGGAATTCCTATCCCCGAGGTGCTGGGGTGGAAAATCCAGACGGAGGTCGACTTCTATTTTCTGGGATTAGCGCTTCTGGGGTTCACTTATGGGACGCTGAGCCTCTTGACTCGATCGAAGTTCGGCCGCGCCTTTGTGGCTATCCGGGAGGACGAACTCGCGGCCTCGGTGATGGGCATCAATACGCCGATGTACAAAATTCTGACCTTCTCCATCGGGTCCCTCTACGCGGGGTTGGCCGGCAGTTACCTTGCCGTGTATCAGACGACCGTGACGCCTTCCAACTTCAGGCTCGAAGAATCCTGCCTCATGATCATCATGGTGATCGTCGGGGGCATGGGAAATCTCGCAGCCACCTTTCTGGGGGTGACGGTGATGGCTGTGGCCATCGAGTTTTTCCGTCCTCTTCCCGAGTACCGGCTTTTGATCATCGGGATGATCATGATTCTTGTCTTGCTTTTCAGACCCCAGGGGCTCCTTGGGGCCTCGGCTTTCAAGGACTAGGACGACGAATGGCTCTCCTGGAAACAGACAGAGTGTGGAAAAAATTCGGCGGGGTCACCGCGGTTCAAGACATCGCCCTTTCCATTGAAAAGGGCGAGATTCTCGGAATGATCGGGCCGAACGGATCCGGAAAAACATCTTTCATCAACCTCCTGTCCGGAATCTATCGACCGGACAAAGGACATATCACTTTTGCCGGTGAAGACATCACCGAGTTGCCGGCCTATCTCATTACGAAAAAAGGAATTGCGCGGACCTTCCAGAACTTGAGGGTCTTCCCCAACATCTCGGTCCTCGACAACCTCCTCATCGGAAGACACTGCAGGGTGAACAATTCCCTGGCGAACATCTATCTCAATCCCTTTCTTTCACGCAGGAGGGAGAAGGAAGCCGAGGACCGCGTGATCGAGTTGCTTGAATGGGTCCATTTGGGAGACAGGAGAAAAGAACTGGCCAAGAACCTTCCCTATGGGGAGCAGCGACTCCTTGAGATCTGCCGCGCCCTGGCATCAGAGCCCCGACTGCTGCTCTTGGATGAACCCTGTGCTGGAATGAACCCTGTGGAAATGGACACGCTCTCCGCTTTTTTGAAGAACCTGAGGGAGAGGGGGACCACGCTCTTTATCATTGAACACAACATGCGCTTTATCATGTCCATTGCCGAGCGAATTGTCGTGCTGGATGCAGGTGCCAAATTCAGAGAGGGAACGCCCGGGCAGATCCAGAAGGACAAAGAGGTGCAGAGAATTTACCTGGGAGAAGAGGAAGAGGCGTGATGTTCACCGTGGAAGGGCTTCATGCCCAATACGGAAAAATCAAGGTGCTCCATGATGTGTCTCTGGAGGTGAAGGAGGGGGAGATCGTGGCGCTCCTTGGAGCGAACGGTGCTGGAAAGAGCACCTTCCTGAAAACCGTTTCCGGCCTTGTTCGCGCCACAAAAGGAACCGTCGTTTTCATGGGAAAGCGGATCGAGAATCTCGCGCCGGAAAAAATCGCTAAGGCGGGTATCTCCCACGTCCCCGAAGGAAGAAAAGTGTTTTCCCTCGCCACGGTAATGACCAACCTGGAGATGGGAGCTTTTAATCGGAGGGATAAAACCGAAATCAAAACAGATATAGAGAAATACTTGGGGGTCTTTCCTGTTCTGGGGACCCGTCGCACCCAAAGGGCAGGGACCCTCAGCGGCGGAGAGCAGCAGATGCTGGCCATTGCGAGGGGTTTGATGGCGAGGCCCAAGTTCTTGCTCCTCGATGAACCGTCCATGGGTCTGGCGCCTTTCCTGGTGAACGAGATCTTCAAGATCATCAAAGAACTCCACCGGGAAAACATTTCCATCCTCCTGGTGGAACAGAATGTGAAAAAAGCGCTCAAAATCACTCAGCGCGCTTACGTGATGGAACTCGGGAAGATCCCTTACCAAGGGACATCGGAAGAGCTCTTGAGATCGGATGTAGTCCGAAAAAGCTATTTAGGAGAATCTTAGGGAAAATCTTAGACGGGCCTCCAGGAAAGGAGGGGATGGAGGCTGGGGCACAGGTTTTGGCGATCTGATCTTATCTCTCAATGTACGCTATGGAATGGAGGAGTAAAATGGGCAAGAAACTGCTTGTGATTATGTTGACGGTGTTCGTGACATTCTCTCTGGCTTTGGTCGCTGCGGCCGGGGATGGAATCGACAAGAACAAGAAGATGATCAAGCTTTCCGGTTTTGACTCGGTCACAGGAAAGTACGGAGACTATGGAACAGGAAACAAAAGAGGCCAGGAGGTCGCTATTGAGGAAATCAACAGCAAGGGAGGGATAGCCGCGGGTCCGCTGAAGGGCTACAAGCTCAGCCTGGCCTTCGAAGACGACAGGGGGGATCCCAAGGAAGCGGCCAATATAGCGAAGAAACTTTCTTCAGGGGATTACCTTACGGTGCTGGGACCGACCATGAGCTCCTGCGCCCTGGCCGCCACCCCGGTGTTCAATCGCAGTGGAGTTCCGAATATCATCACCTATGCCCAGGCGATCACCATCACGGAACAGGGATTTAACAATATCGCAAGGCTCACCTACACCACAAAGAGCGTGGCCATCCACATGGCGGAAAAGGTGAAGGATGAATTCAAGAAGAAGACGGTCTCCATCATCAGCGAAAACCAGGATTACGGGCAGCAGCTGTTGAAAACATTCAAGGAGAAAGCAAAGGAACTGGGAATCGAAGTGGTGAGTGAAAGCGTTGTGGTTCCCGGTCAGGATGTGGATTTCAAGTCTGTGCTTCTCCAGGCCAAGGCGAAAAATCCGGACATGCTGCTCATTTTTCTCTGCTACAATGAGGGCGGTTTATTGCTCAAACAGTGTCGACAAATGGGCTGGAACGTGCCGATGTACGGGCCGAACTCTCTGACAGAAGCCAAGTTTTTCGAGCTGGCAGGTGACTTGGGAGAGTTCCATATTGTTCTGTCTCCAACCATGGATGTGAACCGGCCCGACGCAAAGAATCTTCTGACTCTTTGGAACAAAAAATACGAAGGTCTTCCGCCCATGGCGGCCATTTACGGTTACGACGCTGTGACCGTGGCCCGGGCAGTGATCGAGGCCGGTGGAGTTGACCGAAAGTCCTTTGTGAAAAAGCTGAAAGAAGTCAAGGTCAATGGGATTGGAACCCCGGTCTACGAGTTCGACCAGACCGGTGAAGTCAAACGGCCCGCTCTGATCACCATGACCGGGGCGCGGTTTGCTAAAGAAAACTTGAAGTAACGAAACACCACTGTCAAACCCAATCCCCCCTTGCCCCCCTTTCGTAAAGAGGGGCTGGGGGGATTTCGATCAATGTGAAGGAACGGAAGCATGTCGAAAAGAGAATTGTACGATGTGATCATTGTAGGCGGCGGCATCATGGGATCCGCCACCGCCTACTATCTGGTAAAAACGGATCCGAAGCTCAAAGTGGCCGTGGTGGAACGGGACCCGACCTACGAAAGGGCCTCCACGACCCTCTCTATGGCCAACATCCGAATTCAGTTCAGTCTCAAGCAGAATGTTCAGGTCTCCCAGTATGCCTTTGAAGTGCTCGATCGATTTGAGGAAGAGATGAGGGTGGATGAGGACAAACCCAACATCGCTTTTCACCGTGAGGGGAATCTTTTCCTGGTGAACGAACAAGGGCGATCGGTTGCAGAGAAGGCCTTCGAATTGCAGAAAACGCTGGGCTGTCCCATCGAATGGTGGTCTCCGAAAGAAATCGTGGAACATTATCCTCTGTATGAGGTGTCGCCTTTCTTGGGAGGGACCTTCGGTCCCGAGGATGGTCACCTGGACGCCTATGCGGTGCTCATGGGTTACAAGGCCAAGGCGCGATCTCTGGGTGCGGAGTACATCAAAGATGAAGTGGCGCAGGTGCTGGCCAAGGGCAAAGAGGTCACCGGGGTTCGGCTGGCATCCGGTGCGGACCTTTCCTCTAAAGCCGTTGTCAATTGCGCCGGAGCCTGGGCCAGCCAGGTCGCGGGAAGTGTCGGTGTTCAAATCCCGGTGCAGCCGGTGAAAAGACAAGTCTATGCGTTGGATACGGCGGTCAAGCCGCAGGGCCCGCTTCCTCTGACCATCCTTCCTTCAGGTCTCTACTTCCGGACAGAGACCGGAAACCTTATCCTGCTCGGGTGGTCCTTAGACGATGATCCGGTAGGTTTTGATTTTACGTGGGATCAAAAGCGGTTTATCGATCGGATCTGGCCCGTGCTCGCTGAGTTTGTGCCTGCTTTTGACACCCTCAGGGTCGTCAGGGGATGGGCCGGCCTCTATGCGGTCAATACCCTGGACAGCAATGCCATCCTCGGCGAGTGGCCTGAGCTCAAGGGCTTCTACCTCGCCAACGGTTTTTCCGGTCACGGGCTCCAGCAGGGCCCTGCAGTTGGCCGCTACCTCTCCGAATTGATTCTAGACATCAAGCCTGCACTGGACCTCTCCATTTTCACTCCTCTGCGGGTGATCGAGAACAAACCCTTGAGTGAAGGGGGGATCGTCTAGCCGCTGGTTCAAAAGCAAATTGTGAGATGCTGTCTGATAAGTATATAAATCCCTCCCCTTTATCCCCTCACCTGGGGAGGGGGAGCTAGTTGTCGGAGAGCGTCATGAGGCCACTTTTCCAGACAACCGTCTTGTTTGTGTGCCTGCAAACGCTTCCCCTTTGGGCAGCTCCATCGGGCATGCCGGACCAGCCAGGAGCATTGACCGTGAAGACCATCGAGGTTCTTGACCTCAAAGATCAACACCGTGGGGGTCGCCGTGTCCCCATAAAGATTCACGTTCCTGAACAGCAGGGGAAATGGCCCGTTGTTGTTTTCTCACACGGAGGGGGCGGAAACTGGAACGCTAATTTCGCCCAGGCCA
>Ga0105100_10001325_pt1 | contig 14595 bp, 17 predicted proteins | sample PPLLak12cMay2015_2_FD_87033 | JGI IMG/M metagenome (GOLD analysis project Ga0105100, IMG submission 87033) | Freshwater sediment microbial communities from Prairie Pothole Lake near Jamestown, North Dakota, USA - PPLs Lake P8 Core (1) Depth... | ecosystem: Environmental > Aquatic > Freshwater >...
CGACCAGCAGGCAGGACCCGGTCACTTCGCCAGCCGCACCCATGAATGTCAATCGCATCTTGTCCTGCCCGAAATCCGTGAATTCCAGTCTAGGGACAGCAGACAGCCAAGTCTGCGCGGAAGGTATGCTTCTTTGCGCTATGCCAAGCATCGTTCTCGCGACGCTGAATACGCGCCATTCGCACGCTGCGCTCGGGCTGCGCTACCTGCGCGCCAACCTCGGATCGCTGCGCGATTCGAGCGTGATCCGGGAGTTCGTCGCCAGCACGCCGGCCGATACGATCGCGCAGCGCCTGCTCGCCGAGCAGCCGCGCATCATCGGTTTCGGCGTCTACATCTGGAACGTCATGCAAACGGCGCGCGTGGTCGCACGCCTGAAGGAACTCGCGCCGGAAGCGGTCATCGTCATCGGCGGGCCCGAGGTCAGCCACGAAATCGACCAGCAGCCGATCTGCCGGAGCGCGGATTTCATCGTCACCGGTTGGGGCGACATCACCTTCGCGCGCCTCGCGCAACAACTGCTGGTGGGCCCGCGACCGCTGATGAAGGTGCATGCGGGCGAACAACCGCCGCTCGACCAGCTCGCGCTTCCCTATGGCGAATACAGCGCTGCCGATCTCGCGCACCGTTATGTGTATGTCGAGGCGTCGCGCGGCTGCCCGTTCAAATGCGAGTTCTGCCTGTCGGCGCTCGACCGCACCGCGTGGGCATTTCCGCTGCCGCCGTTGCTCGCCGAACTGCAGCGGCTGTACGTGCGCGGCGGCCGCCAGTTCAAGTTCGTCGACCGGACGTTCAACCTGAAAGTCGCCTCCGCTGCGGCGATCCTCGAGTTTTTTCTCGGTCTGATCAGCGAGCATCCAGAGGATCCGCCGTTCCTGCACTTCGAACTGATTCCGGACCACCTGCCGGAGCGGCTGAAGGCGCTCGTCGCGCGTTTTCCCGCCGGCACACTGCAGTTCGAGATCGGCATCCAGACGTTCAATGTCGACGTCCAGCGCACGATCTCGCGCCGACAGGACAACGCGGCGGCCGCGGCCAATCTGTGCTGGCTGCGCACGCAGTCCAACGCGCACCTTCATGTCGACCTGATCGCCGGGTTGCCGGGAGAGGACCTGGAATCGTTCGCGGGCGGGTTCGACCGCCTCGTTGCGCTTGCGCCGCACGAGATCCAGTTCGGAATCCTGAAACGGCTGCGGGGTACGCCGATCGCCCGTCACACCGCGCGCTACCAGATGCGCTACAACCCGGAGCCGCCGTACAACGTGCTGGCAACCGATCGCATCGACGAGCCGACAATGCAGCGTTTGGCACGCTTTGGCCGCTACTGGGACCTGGTTGCGAATTCGGGCCGTTTCAACCGCACGCTGCCGCTGCTGCTCGGCGCGACGCCCTTCGCAAGCTTTCTCGCGTTTTCGGACTGGCTCTATCGGGCGCTTGGCCGCACGCATGCGATCGCGAACGAACTGCTGTACGAGCGGATGCACGAATGGCTCGCGATGAGCGGCGACGCGGAACTCGCGACACAGGCGCTGACCGAGGACTATGTCGCCTCCGGCGCCCGCGGCCGACTCGCTTTCGCCCGGCCGGACCGATCGAACCGCCGCCTGCCTTCGATGTCGCGCGCGACGCCACCCCGACAGTCGCGGCGGCTGCGCGCCTAACCGCCCGGTTTCATCGCATCGAATCCCGGCTTCGTCGCCGGCCGCGCGCCGGCGGCGTTGCGCCGCGCTAGCTTCGCGGCACCCGATATCCGAGGGAGACACGATGCGTTCGATGTTGATGATGCTGGCGATGATCGCGGCCTCCGCACATGCTGCGCCGATCGACGCCGTGCTCGATGCAGACCGCGCCTTCGCCGCGGCCGCGAAGCAAAATGGCGCCCGCGCGGCCTTCGTCGAGTTCGCGGCGCCCGACGCGATCATGTTCCGGCAGGGCGTCGGCCCGGTGAAGGGCATTGCGGCGATCGGCCAGGCGTTCGCAAGCCCGGAAACCGCGACCGCGGCCTGGGAACCCGAAGGCGGCGAAATCGCGGCCAGCGGTGACCTGGCGTACACATGGGGTTACTTCGCGTGGACTGCGGTGGCCGGGCCCAACGTGGGCAAGCCGCCGGCGACCGGAAACTACGTGTCGATCTGGCGCAGGCAGCCGGATGGCCGCTGGAAGTGGGTGATCGATCTGGGCGTGAACGCACCTCCGAAGGCGCCTTAGTGACCGCTTAGCCGACTATCGGCCGGGCACAGGTTTCGCTATGGTCGATGCATGTCCTGGCAGTGTGTCGACACGATTCCGATCCGCGTCAATGCAAGCGTTGCGCCGGCCCGTGCCGACGCGATCCGGGCGGCGCTGCTCAGGCGGGCGGTGCCGCTGTCGCGCATCGTCGACGGGCGGCTCGAACCCCTGGCCACGGCCGGATTGGTGGTCGATGGCCGACGGACAGGATTGCTGACCGCGGCCCACATTTTCGAGCGTGTCTCCGCCGGTGACATTGCGATTCCGCTGCCGCGCGATCGTGCTGTCGCACTGCTGCGCGCAGCGCGTGTGCGCGTTGTCATGCACGCGGTCAGCGACCTTGCCGTGCTCTGGATCGATGACGCGCTTGCACGGCGGCTCGCCGCGAACTGGGAGGCGTGTCCGTTGCCGCATTGGCAGGCGGACGAAGCGGCGGTCGCGACCTACGTCGTCGCCGGGTATCCGTCGGCGAACGTCCGTCGGATCGACGGCTGGATCTATGCCAAGCCGGTGGTGCTCTTTACCGCGCCGATCGAGGGCGCGTGCTTCGCCTATGCGCGCACCGCGGAGCGAACGGACGGCGAGATGATTCACACGCCAGAACTCGACGGCGTGTCGGGCGCGACCGTCTGGGGAGTGACCGAAGAGGGCGACGACGGCGTCAGCTGCCTGTTGCGACCCGCCGCGGTTCAGGTCGCGTTCCAGCACGGCCGTCATCTGCGCGCCGAGCCGATGGCGGATGCGATCGATCTGCTGACGATCTAGCCCAGCGCCGAGCCGAGGTACAGCCAGAGCGGCGCGGACAGCAGCGACAGCGGGATCCCGAGGCCGACCATCAGGGACGCGAGCGGCGCGTCGAGCCGGTAGTTGGACGCGACGACGGCGGCGCCGATCATCGGGCCCATCGCCGCTTCGAAGATCGCAATCTCGCGCGCCAGCCGCGCCTGCTCGCTGTCCGGCTGCCACAGCAGCAGGCAGGCGAGCAGCACTGCCAGCGGCCCGAGGATCAGCTTGTAGCCCAGACCCAGGGCCAATGCGCGGGCACGCTCCCGGATCGCGCCGAATCGAAGCTGGCAGCCCACCGAAAGCAGCGCGATCGGAGCGACCGTTGCTCCAAGCCGCGCGAGCGCATCGTCGAGGGCGGGGGCAAAGCTCACCGGCCGCAGCGCAAGGGCCAGGGCCAGCGCAATGAAGGGTGGAAAGCCGAATACACGGCGCAACAGCATTCGCCAGGTGGCGCGTTCACCGGAACAGGACGCTGCCAGCATGATTCCGACCGTCGACAGCGCCAGATAGGAGCCGAGCTGGTCGATCACTATTCCGTAGGACATGCCGTGGGCGCCGACGTGCGCTTCGATCATCGGCAGGCCGACGAACGAGGTGTTGGCCAGGCCGCCGGTGAGCACCAGGGCGCCGACCGTGCGCGCCTCGAGACCGGCCCGCCGGGCGACGAGCGCGAAGAAGGCGCCGGCCACGCCCAGCATCACCCAGGAGGTCAGCGCGGCCTGCAGGAAGGAGACGTCGAGCGGGGCCCGGTGCACGTGGTACAGCGCCAGCGCGGGCAACGCGACATTGATCACATAGGCATTGAAGGCCGCGGGTGCACTATCACCCAGGCGGCCGCTCAATCTCAAGGCGATACCTGCCGCCAGACAGGCGACCAGCAATAGAAGGGCGGCCATGCTTGGTGGCTGCGCTTAGTGGCCGCGGACTGATCGTCGGCGTCCGGCCCAGTAGCACCAGACGCGTCAGAGTTCAGGCAGACACTTCGTACGAAAAGACGTTGCCGGACGCCTCGTACTTGCCGGCCGCGTGGTCGACGACAATTGGCTGGGTCGCGTGGGCCGCGGCATTCTCGATCTGGGTCGCGGGGGCGGCTTGTGTTTCGTTGCTGATGCGCGCGTCGCTGTTGCAGCCCATGATTGCGATCGCGAGAGCCGCGACGGCGGCGTCGCGAATCGCTTGGTAGTGGTTCGACGTCATGGCGATCTCCTTGACCTTTGGTTGGCGCGTCCGGCTCCGGTCGCGCACCTGATCCAATCGCGGATCAGGTGCAACGAAACTTAAGGGTCGCAGGCGAAGGAAACGAGGGGACTACTCGGCGCTTCGCGTGCCGAGAATTCGACAGAGTGGAGTCAGGCGTGCGCCCAGCGCGAGTGGCGCGGCAGGGAGCTCTGGAGGAAAGCCATCTGGTCGGCGAGGATGCGCCGGTTGCTCAGGATGAAGCCTTCGCTGCGGCAGACCGCATACGGGACGTAGAGCAGCGGCATATTGGCTTCTTCGGGCCGGCGGTTGCCCTTGCGCGTGTTGCACGAGCGGCAGGCGGTGACGACATTCGTCCACATGTGGCGGCCGCCGCGGGACACCGGCACGATGTGTTCGACCGTCAGATCGCTTTCTGCGAAATGTGTGCCGCAGTAGGCGCAGACGTGGCGGTCGCGCACGAACAGGCGGTGCTTCGTGAGGCCGACATGCGCGTGGCCGAGCGGGATGCGGTGGCGCCCGCGGATCATCAGGATCGAGCTTGTGATGAACTCGGAGCGTGCGCCGGTGGACTCCTGGACGCCGCCCGCCATGCCGAACAGGTTGTCGCCGAGTTCGGTCACGACCTTGCCGGCTGCGTAGTAGCGCGCAGCACGCTGCATCAACGCCCACCGGACCGGTTGCCCGTGGGAGTCGATGATCAGGATCTTCGGCGAGAACTCCGACGCGTACAGCATGGCGTGGCGGATTGTGCCACGCCGGCAAGTACGGTGCGGGAGGGAAAGAGCCGCGCCTCAGGGCTTGTTCAGGCCCTCTCCGAACGCATCCACTCGCTTCGGTTGAACGGCACCTCGGTGCCGTCGTCCCGCACAACGATCACCTGTGTCTGGTCGCGGCTCACGTTCAGTCGGCCGCGGCTTCCGTCGCCGAGGTGCACGACAGCATCGCCGTCTTTCAGCCCCTGGCGCGCGAGATCGCGCAGCAACGCGAGAACATCCCGGTCGTGCGCAATGCGATCGAGCTTCTCTTGCAGGGACAACGGATCGCGACCGGTTTGTGACTTCATCGTGCGGAGGACTGAAGGAACCCAAGCGCACGATTCTCCGTCGCGCCGCGGCTGCGGCAATTCGGTCTAACCCGCTGCGGGCTTACCCGTTGCGCCCCGAATCGCTCAGTTGGCCCTAGTGGCGGTCGCCATTGCGGATCGCCCATGGGTCCAGCCCGGTCTCCGACCGCTTCACGATCCCGGCCGGATCGAAGTAGACGAACATCGCGGCCTTGAAGCCGCCGTGAGTGAAGTAGCGGTACATCCAGGCTGACTCGTTCATCAGCTTGAACTGGTAAACCTCGGCCGGCGGGCCGAAGTCGCGCAGCACTTCATCGCGCGTCGCCTTGCCCGATGCGATACGGGCGAACGCCTCGTCGCTCATCATCTGCTCGACTCGCACCAGCCTGCCGTTCGCATCGAAGTCGGCGTTCCACACCGACTGATTGAACGGTTGGCCCGAATACTGGAGACGCGAGCCGCCGCCGGGCAGAGCGATTCTGGCGGTCGGGCGCCCGAGCGCCGCCCGGACGTCGGCTTCCGGCGTGCCGAGTTGCAGGGATTGGGGCGTCGTGCAGGCAGCGAGCACAACCGCGAGGAAGACGAGAGCAGCACGCAACATCGGACAACTTTCCTGTGGAGCGCTAGGCTAGGCGACCTTGGGGCGCGGAGTCGAGACCATGAAGTGGGTAACGAGAGTACTCCTGACGGTGGCCGTGATCGCCGTGCTGGTATTCGCGATCGGATTCCTGCTGCCATCGGGCTTCAAGGTGCAACGGTCGATCGAGATCGGTGCGACCCCGGAGCGGGTTTACGCGCTCATCGCCGACCCGCGCGAGTGGAAGAAGTGGACCGTCTGGAACCAGCGTGACCCGGCGATGACGGTCAGCTACAGCGGGTCGCCGGCGGGCGCCGGGGCGAAGTGGACCTGGCAAAGCAAGACGGAGGGCAACGGCGAGATGGAGTTCACGTCGGCGGTGCCGAACGAGCGGATCATCTACTCGCTCAATTTCCCGGACTTTGGCATGCGTTCGACCGGCCAGATCAGGCTCGAACCGGCCGGTGCCAACACCCGGGTGACCTGGACCAACGAGGGCGATGTCGGAGCCAGCCCTATCAACCGTTACTTCGCGTTGACGATGGACCGCCTGGTCGGCCCCGACTTCGAAGCCGGCCTGGCAAACCTGAAGGTACTGGCCGAACGCTGAGAGGAGCATCGCAGCGCGCTGCTGCGTTGCTCGCGCGCAATCACCGGCTGGCTGCGGGCTTTCTCGGTGTGTTCACCCACAGAACCGTGGTCCCGAACTGCTTGGCCCAGTGTTCGACGTAGGCTATGTATTCGAGGTCCATGTCGTCTTCGGGGCTATAGGATGAATTCATCGTGCTGCAACCGCCGAGCACACTCAGCGCCAGCGCAGCGATCAGGACTCTGCTCATGAAGGCCTCCTTCGACGCCCAGGGCCGCGACGGGCGCGTGTCAAATCTACGGCGCTGGCGCGCAATCGCAAGTGGCCTGCGACGAACGCCCCGCGTCGCCGACGAAGTCGAGCGGCGATTGCACGGCGCACGGTCCGCGTGAGCTCGCTCGCAACGCGCGCGCTCGTCGTCACGACCGCGATTCAGGCTGCGGCGGCTTGCGCGGCCTTGACCATCCCTTCCATCGCTCCGGTCATTGCCGCCGATCTCGGGCAGCCGGCGTCGATGGTCGGCACCTACCTCTCGCTGCTCTACGTCGGCGCCTCGGTCGCCGCGTTGGCGAGCGGGGGCGCTGTCCTGCGGCTCGGCGCGATCCGGTTATCGCAGGCCTGCCTGGCGGTGTGCGCGATCGGACTGCTGGCGACGCTGGCAATTGCCGCCGGGCTGGGCGCCGCCCTGTTGATGATGGGCGCGGGAGCCGTTCTGATCGGGCTCGGCTATGGCCCGATCACGCCGGCATCGAGCCATGTGCTCGCGAAGTCGACGCCGCCGCACCGCATGGCGCTGACGTTTTCGATCAAGCAGACCGGCGTTCCCGCGGGAACGGCGCTCGCCGGACTGATCGTGCCGCCGCTGACGTTGGCTTTCGGCTGGCCGGTGGCGGTTGCGGCAATCGCCCTCGGCTGCATTGCGGTGGCGCTGGCGGCGCAGCCGTTGCGCGCGTCGCTCGATGGCGATCGCGATCGAACCGCGAAGTTATCGGGGCGGGCGCTGATCGCCGGCCTGAGGCTCGTTGCGAGCGAGCGCGCGCTGCAACTGATGGCGCTCGTATCGTTCGTCTATGCGGGCATGCAGATGTCGGTGTCGGGCTTCATCGTGGCGTACCTGCATCTCGAACTCGGGCTAGGCCTCGTGGCCGCGGGAACGGCCCTGACCGCGGCCAATGTTGCCGGCGTCGTCGGCCGCATCGCCTGGGGATCGGTTTCCGATCGCACCGGGGCACCGCGCATCGTGCTGTCCGTCATCGGGCTGCTGATGGCCGGCGCAGCGCTGGCCGCGGCGCTCTTCTCTCCTCAGTGGCCCCTCGCGGCGATCTTCGCAGTAGCGATCGTTCTTGGAGCCACCGCGATCGGCTGGAACGGTGTCTACCTCGGGGAGGTTGCGCGACTCGCACCGGCAGGTCTGGCCGGGCAGGCGACCGGTGGCTGCCTCTTTTTCACTTTCGTCGGCGTCGTCGTCATTCCATTCCTCTTTGGCTGGCTGCAGCGCGTCACAGGCAGCTACGCAGCCTGTTTTGCAGTAGCTGGCGCGATCTGTGCTGCAACCGCCGTGCTACTGCTGATCGCGAAAGGGCCGCCGCCCGAAGTGGAACCCTCTCCCGTGCAATGATCGCCGCATGAAGCCATCGGGACTCGTCCTGCTGACCACTTTCCTGCTCGTTGCAGCGTCGGCCGGCGCCTGCGACGGGGAGGGCAGGTTTTCGGTCCATCTCAGGGAGCGGGGCTTCGACGAACGCTGCATCCGGCTGGATGCGGGGGAGTTGATCCGCTACCGATTCAGCGCTTCTGCTCCGGTGGATTTCAACATCCACTATCACCGTGGCAAGGAAGTGTTCTACCCGGTCACGGCGCGTGCCACGCGTGCGGCCGATGCGGGATTCAGCGCGCCGCATGCCGACACCTATTGCCTGATGTGGGAACGTGCTGGCGACGGTCCGGCCATTGTCGACGGGTCGATCGACCGCGCCGCGCGCCCGTGACTGTCACGATTTGCAGCAGCCCGCTCGATAGACTGCGGCGATGAGTCCGCCGCGTGAAATCGAACTGAAGCTGCAACTGCCGGAAGGTGCTGCCGACGCATTGCCGCTCGTCCTGCCCCTCAGCGAGGTGCCGGGTCGCACGACGCGTCTCGACGCAACGTACTTCGACACGGCGGATCGGCTGCTGCAGAAACACTCGATGGCGCTTCGCCTGCGCCGCGCGGGTCGGCAGTGGGTGCAGACGCTGAAGACGGCCGACTCGGCCCGGAGCGGGCTGAGCTCGCGACCGGAATGGGAAGCCCCCGCGAAACTGCGCCGCGGAAAGCCGCAGATCGATCTCTCGCTGCTGCAAGACGCGCCGCTGCCCGCGTTGCTGGCAAAACATGCGGCGTCCGGGCCGCTGCGGCCGGTTTTCCGCTCGCGGTTCGTCCGGACTACGTGGCTGGTGGGCTTCAGGAAGAGCCGGATCGAAGTCGCGATGGACCGCGGGCACATTGAAGCGCAGCGCGCTGGCAAGCGCGTGGCAGAGCCGATTGCGGAACTCGAACTCGAACTGAAGGAGGGTCGCGCCGAGGACCTGCTCGCGCTCGCAGTTCGGCTCAGCGGCCGCGGCAAGCGCGCCCTGGCGTTGGTGCCGCTGGTGCGAAGCAAGGCAGAGCGCGGCTACCAGATCAGCAGTGGCGCGGAGATATTGCCGACAAAGGCGGCGGCACGAGGCTTCGTGAATGCGCTCGATCGCGAAATGTCGGCCGGGGCTGCGCTGCGTCGGATCGTCGCGCATGGTTTGTATGTGCTGCTTGCCAATACGGAGGCATTGCATCGGGGCCGCGACCAGGAGTACGTGCACCAGTCGCGCGTCGCTCTGCGCCGGATGAGATCGGCTCTGCGGTCGTTCGACCGCAAGCCGGTTGAATTTCCGGCGCCGCTTGCTGACGAACTGCGCTGGGCGGCGCGGCTTCTCGGCTCGGCGCGCGACTGGGACGTGCTCGCTGAGCAGACCCTGCCGAAGCTCATGGCCGCGGAGAGGGTGGACGAGCCGGTGTTCAGAGCGCTGATTGCCCGGACCGAGCAGCGTCGCAGCGACGCGCACGAGTCGGTCCTTGCCGCGCTGGCGAGCGCGCGCTATGCGCAGCTGGCTCTGCGATTGCAGGCATGGACGCTGACCGCCGCTCCGGACGGTCGAACCCTGTCGCAACTGGCGCCGCGGGCGCTGCGCAGGGCCCACGTGCGCCTGTTCGAAGCCGCGCGTTTCTTCTCCGCGTTGTCTGCGGAACGGCGGCATCGGGTGCGGATTCTCGCAAAGCGCATGCGCTACGCGCTGGACTTCCTTTCCGTCGCACTGCCGGAGACCTCGACGACACGCTACGTAGCGGCGCTTTCGGAGCTGCAGGATGTGCTGGGTGAACTCAACGATGCCGCAGTTGCTCAGCAGGCGCTGCGGGAGATCGCAGATTCGGAGGCGACGCTTGCTGACGCGTCGGGCTGGTTCCGGTCTCGCGAGCAGGACTTGCTTCGGGCTGCTGAAGAAAAGCTCGCCGCGCTCTACGAACTCTCTGGGCCCTGGGAATAGGCCGGATCAGCGCATCCTCTGCGCGCCGATATCCACGTTGACGGTGCCGCGCACCGGCACTTCGACTTCGACGCGCCCTTCGTTGACGAGTATCCAGGGCAAGGGCAGGTTGTCGGGCACGACCGTTATGAAGTGCTGCCCGGACGCCACCGACGGAAACTCGAAACGCCCCTGAACGTCGGTCCGAACTGAGAATCTGCCGTCCAGCACGACGGTCACACTCGCAGCGCCCGGTTCCCCGGCGGCAAAGCGCCTATCGTCGTTGGTGTCCAGGTAGACGATGCCCGAAATGCGACCGGCGCCAGAACCTGGCATCCCGCCTAGCGGTGCCGCAGCGCGTCCGGCTCGCGCTTCGTAGCGCAGGATCAGGACGGCACCCTGTTCGTTTATGCGGTTGGTCGTGGGCACGATTGGCCCCGTGATCGGCGAGAGGATCTGCAGCGGGGTCTCCGTCGTCGCCCTGCTCCGGTACAGCGTCCCGATCAGCTGCAGGTCGGGGAAGATGCGCCATGAAAATCCGAGGCTCCCGATCAGTTGCGTCGGTTGAGCATCACCGCTGCGCTGCGTCCATTGGAGGTTGGCATCGAGCGACAGGTTGCTTGCGATGTCGCCGCCGCCGAAGACCGCGAATCCGAAGTGGTTCGAGCTGTGCTCGCGACCCGTATAGCGGCCCAGGAGCACGGTGGTGTTCAGCCGCGCGCCTGCCGGCATGCTCCAGGTCTGGTTCGCGCTCAACGTCGTCTCGCGTTGCGGCGAGTTCTCGGCAACATAGAGTTGAGTGCGGCTGGTCATCAGCGCAAGAACCTGTTCGACGTAGCCGAATGCCGACCAGGCGGTCTGACCGTCGATGCGCGCATTGCCGCCGCCACCGATTCCGAATCCCTGCCAAAGCTGGTATCGGGCACTTCCGTTTGCAAAGACCGTTGCGTTGCCTGTTTCCGTGGAAAGCGGCACGAAGTAGTCGAACGCGGCGTCCCACAGCCATTGCCGGCTTCCGTAGTTGAGCCGGTAGTACAGACCGTGACCGTTGTTGCCGACCCCCTGGTTGCCCCAGGCGAGATCCTCTCCCAGATGGAACGCACCGAAGCCGTGCCCGTAGCGCCCGTCCTGCACGAATGCATCCGCCCAAGCCCCGGTGTGCGAACCCGTGAAGCTGTTGTCGCTGCCGAGTACGTTGAGCTGGTAGCGCTGCGTGCGATCCTCCCATGCGGTCGCGCCGAACCAGGCGCGCGACTTGAATGGCTGCGCCGAGCCCGCGGGTTGCATCGCGCTAGTGACATCGTCGGCGTCCACATACTGCAGGCCTGCGGACCAGTTCGGCGTCAGCCCCCATTGGCCGCCTGCGGTCGTCAGCCGGCCACCGAGCCGATCGAAGCCTGGGACGTAGATACCGGTGTAGACACCCGGCTCGCCGATGCCGGCCGTGAACTGGTTGCCGCCGCGCCCGCGCCACTCTGTCAGCGCGCCCACCATCGGGCTGGTCGGCAGGAACCACCGCGGCTGAAACCTGGCCAGGTCGATCGCGGGAGAGTTCAGCATGCCGGCACCATTGGCCGCCCGCCAGCCTCCTTCGAACGGCATGTCGCGCTGCCAGAGTGTGGCCACCGTTGCGCCCTCGGAGTTGCCGAACACGCCGTCGAAGTTCCAGACGCCGTGCAGAGGCGTGGCAATGAACGCGCCGACGCCGATTCCCGAGTTGGTCGTCGAGACGTCGTTGCGCTTGTAATTCGAGTACAGGCCGTCCAGGCGGAGTCCGCGCGGATATCCAGTACTCGTCTGCGCTGCAGCGTCGCCGTCCCAGATCTCGGGCTGCAACTTGCCTTCTTCGATCAGCTTGTCCTGGTACTCAGCGCCATTGCCGTTGGGGTTGCCGTTCGAGCCATGGCTCCGGGCAGCCGCGCTGCCGGGCTCCTGCGCGCCGCAGGGCAGCACGGCGCAGGCGGCGGCAAGAATCAGCAGCCAGGCATGGGCTCGCCGGACCATCGAAGATCAGTCGAACCGCTGGTCGAAGGCGATGCGTGCCCGTGACCATTCGAGATTGCCGCGGACGGTGACCGGAAACGCGACCTCGACGGTCTCGTTGCGATCGGACTGCGCCGCCAGCGTGATCAGGCGCGTCTCGCCAGGCAGGATCGGAAAGTTCGACGGCGAGAAGTCGAGTTCGCGGCCGCGCGCATCGACGCCGGACAGAAACCCGCCGAGCCGCCCGTGCGCGTTGCCGGTGTTCTTCACCCAGACCGCCGGGACACGCCGCCCGTCGACCGTCGCGGCTTCGGACTTGACGATCTCCAGGCGCGGCTCGGCATCCCCGATCCTGACGTAGACGATGACGCCGATGCGGCCGCGCACCGGGATCTGGAACGCGCTGCCGCTTGCCACGGCCGGCTCGTCGCCTTCGATCATGATTGCGAAGCGGCATTCGCCGGCGGTGGCCTCCGCGGGTGTCGCGACCTCGAAGCGGTAGCGGATGCGCGCGTTCGCTGCGAGCGAGATCTCCTTGCGTTCGATCGACACCCAGGGGCGGCAACTGCCCGGCTGCAGCGCGTCATAGAAGGTCACGCCCGCATCGGGACCGAGGGTCCAGTCAGCCGTCTTGACGATGAAGCGCGACGGCGACCGGCTGGCGTTCGTGATCTCGAGAACTTCCCGGACGAGCGCGCCCGGCTTGGCAGAGAGCTCGAGCCGCGGCGGCGAGACGAGCGCACTGAAGCCCTGGCCCGCTGCCGGGAGGGTGATCAACGCAAGGCCAAGTGCGGCCAGGCCTGCAGTAATGTCTTTCGCTTTCATGCTTCAGTCGATGTCGATTTCGAAGTGGAAGTTGAGACGGTGAGAACTCGAGAGCCGGGTGCCGTCGGTCTCGATCTTCAGCGCGAGGGTCTCGTCGACGAACGGTGTCGTGACCGGACCCGCAAGGACGAGAACACGCTGCCCGGAAACCAGGCGGCCCGGCAGCAGTCGCCCCTGCGTTGTCCAGCTCACCCGAACCTGGCCGAGTGACTGTTCGGGCAGGACCAGGAACACGCGTCCGCTGCGGCCGATCCACGGCGTGAGGTTGAGCCGCACCTGGACCACCGTCGCGCCTTCGACCGTGTTGTCGCCGCCGCGCGACGGCGCGATGTGCCGCCACTGCAGAGTCGCCGAACTCTCCTGCGGAATCGACGCGCTGTCGTCGACTCGGAAGGTTGCCGCCCCCGCGAGCGATGCGGCGACGCTCGCCAGCAGCGCGATCACTGCAGTGGTGATCTTCCGCGCAGTCATGGCGCGGTCAGCGTGTACGTCACACGCCCGATGAAGGTCCCCGCCGGCACGATCGCCGAGTTCAGGTAGGAGAACGTATGGCAGCTCTCGGCCCACTGGTTGCGGTTGATCGTGCCGATCGTCTGCGTCGCGCCCGTGAATGTGCCGGCCGGAAACGGCTGCGCACCGGAATCGCCGATGCCGCTGCTGGTCCAGCGGATCTGCGTGAACGGGATCGAATCGCCGGCGCCGTTGGTCAGCGGGCCGGAAGATGTGGCCGTCAGCGTGGCGCCCGCGCCGGCGGCATTGTTCGTGCGCCGGTAGAAGCCGCCGATGTACAGCTGCCCTGCGCTGCAAAAGGTGAAATTGTCGTAGAAGCTGTTGGTTGCGGCGGTGTTCGACGCCATCTGCTGCGCGGTTCCGCTGCCGACCGCTGCCGCGGGGACGTTGACCGACACGACATTGATCGTCGGATTCGAGCCGGGCGTGCCGCCGGAGTTGTAGAAGCCGGTGAACGAGCCCACGCCGACCTGCAGATAGATGATCCGCGGCGAGCCGGCGCTGATGTTCACCGTGAACGCCGCGCTCTCCGCGCAAATGAAGCAACTCGCGCCGGCGATGGCCGGCGCGAGCGCGTGTCGTAACCGTTTTTGCATGCCGCCCCCGCGGTCCCGCTGCCTGGCGGGCGTCGTGGCTGCAACGACGCCGGCCGGGCCGGCGCTTACGGCGTCGTGGCGGTGTACAGGACCTGGCCGGTGTAGTTGCCGGCGGCCGGAGTCACCGTGTTCAGGTACGTGTACGTCCACGTGCCGTTGACGTTCACGACCTTGTTCGTCGCGGTGTATGTCGCATTGGCGCCGTTGATCGTCGGATGCGTTGCACCGCCGGTCTCCGCCACGGTGATCTGGGTCCACGGGATCGCGTCCGTGCCGCTGAGCAGGGTTGCCGGTGCAGTGGCGCCGAGCGTCATGTTGCCGTTGTTGCCGATGACACGCACAGTGACAGCGCCGTTGCCGAGGTTTCCGCTGCCGGCGGTCGCCGCCCGTGCGACGGTGTCGCCGACGTTCGCGGCAGGTACATCGAAGGTGATCGTGTCGATGTTGCCGGCGCCGAGGGTTCCGACCTGCAGCAGCACGAACTTCGGAATGTTCACCGCGAAGTCGACCCGCGCGGTGGCTGTGATGTTGGCACCGCCGCCGGTCGTGAAATTCGACTCGGCCCGGACAGCGTGAGGCAGCGATATGGCCGCTGCGACCGCGGAGGCCATTACGACTTTGCTTAACTTCATTTGCTCTCCTGGCTGGGCAGGGCCCGATTCACGTCAGCGTTTCATTCAATTAGGGCTGCACTGAAGCG
>Ga0105100_10001326_pt1 | contig 14594 bp, 11 predicted proteins | sample PPLLak12cMay2015_2_FD_87033 | JGI IMG/M metagenome (GOLD analysis project Ga0105100, IMG submission 87033) | Freshwater sediment microbial communities from Prairie Pothole Lake near Jamestown, North Dakota, USA - PPLs Lake P8 Core (1) Depth... | ecosystem: Environmental > Aquatic > Freshwater >...
GATGACAAATAGAGGTTAGACAGAGCCGTGATGATATGGCTGAAGATGAGGAGAGAGAAAAACACCATCAGGATCATGCCGAGGAGGTGATGGGCGAGCAGGTCACCGATGACTTCCACAGACTGGAAGTATTTCAAGACGCGGAAGGACAGGCCGAACAGGAGAGCCCAGAAAGCCAGCCCGACCACAACCATGAAGGTCGTTCTCTTCCTCCCCTTTCCTGTGGCGTTTGAAAGCGCATTCCTGAACCCCCAAATTCTCGGACTAAGAAGCAGACAAAGGCGTCGCATGGGCGATTCGCTTTCCCTCCGTGAGTTTGAGGAACACGCTCTCCAGGCTGCCGTCCACACCGGCTGCTTTCTTCAGGTCTTCGGAGGTTCCGCGGGCGATGATCTTCCCGGCCTGGATAATGGCGATTTCCTGGCACACCTCTGCGGCGACTTCAAGGGAATGGGTGGACATGAAGAGGGTGGTTTTCTTGCGGGATTGTTCCATGAAGAGGTCTTTGACCAGCCGCGCGCCCCTCGGATCGAGGCCGACCATGGGTTCGTCCACAATGAGAACCTTGGGCTGCGGCAGCAGCGCAGAGCACATGACCAGCCTCTGCTTCATGCCGTGGGAGTAGCTTTCAATCAGCTCATCCCTCCAGTGCGTCAGGTCGAACATCTCCAGAAGGTCGCGAATTCTTGTCTGAAGCGAAGAGGCATGGTCCATGCCGTAGAGTCCGGCAATGAACTTCATGAACTCCATGCCGGTCAGCTTCTCGTAGAGATAGGGGCGGTCGGGAATGAACCCGATGCCCTGCTTCACTTTTTCGGGCTCCTCGGCGAGGTCCATTCCGTTGATGATAATCCTCCCGGAAGTCGGTTTCAGAACGCCCGCCATCATCTTGATGGTTGTGGTTTTTCCGGCACCGTTCGGTCCAAGAAAACCGAAGAGACTCCCTTCCTTCACCTCCAGGTTGAGGTCGTCCACGGCGCGGAGCTCTTTATAGGTCTTCGTCAAATGAATGAGCTTAATCATGTCGTTGGTCCAGGATCTGCACCTTGAGTTCACCGATCCGTCCGGCAATTTCAACCTGCTTGTCGAGGTTGCCTTCGAGAAGCTTGACGTGGCTGGCATCCGCCGGCATCTGGTTCAGGGTCGCGTCCATGGAGATCCACTCGCCCAGGTAGGCTTCTGTCCACGCATGGTAGTAAAACTTGTCCCGCGTGTAAACCAGGCCGATGCAAATCCGCGCCGGGATCCCTGCAGCCCTCAGAAGAGCGGTGAGAAGGGTCGCATGTTCATTGCAGTCCCCTGCCCTGGATCGGAGCACTTCCACGGCACTCGGGATGGAGAGAACCGGTTTTTTTTCCACATTGCGAAAAACCCATTGGAGGAGTTTCCTGGCCACGGAGACGGGGTCGCGGTCGTCTCCTGCGATCCTCTGCATGGCCTCCAGGATGGTCCTATCCGCGCTCTCGATGTTGAACTCCGGCTCCAGGAGCTCTTTCCACTCGGATGGGAAGTCGTGTTTCCCAAGGGTGTAAAGGGACGGGGTAGGAATTTTTTCCTTTTGGATCTCAAGAGCCCCTTCCTGCATTCGCTGGCGGCCGCTGTTCAGCACAGGGTTTTTGCTGTCCACTCCGTCCACTCTCGCTTTCAGATAGGTCAGCCGGACCGGATCCTTCAGGGGACGATCGGGCGCGACGGCGGTCATCTCATAAAGATCGGTCCCTCCCTCGATTTCCTGAGGCGCGCTGGCCGCACTCGATTTAACCGTGGTGAAGCCCATGAACCCTTCTTCTTTAAGGGTCTCTCCGTTTTCGTCGACCCAGAACGTGAGCCGTTTTCCCCAGAGTTCGGTTTCCAAGCGGAACGTCTCGTAAGTCACCCGGTGAAGGGTCAGCCTCTCTTTTCCTGTCACCTTGATCTGCAGTTGCTTCTGCATCAGGGTCGAGGGATCAAGGAAAGGTAAAGGAAAGACGTCGCCCACCTTTATTTTTCGCGAACGGAAGAAGTAGGTCATGCTCGAAGCGACCATGGGGGTTTGAGTGAGCCTGATCCTTTTTGCGCTCTGCGCCCCGGAACTCAGAACGAGGACATCTCCTTCCACCTTTCCCGACATGCGAAAACGCACAACGCCGGAGTTCATCATCAACTGGAAGCTTTTCAGCAAGAGGTTCTCGTCCACCTGGGCCTGGGTGAGCGAGTAAAGGCTTCTGCCAAGGCCCATGAGGTTGAGTTTCAGGAAGAGCTCCTCCTGAATAAAGTACCCTGTCTTGAAAGGCCTGATCAGGCTCACGGTGTAGCCGACCTTTCGCTCTTTGAGATAAATCTCTCGCCATTCCTTGTCTTGAGTTTCGAGGGAGGGAGGGGTGAATTCACCGCTGCCCTTGGACTCTGCAGAGAACTCCGTTTTCCGGATGAGCAGGGTCATCAGGGTCACCCAGAGGAGGACCACAAGAATTCCAAAGCAATGAAAAATTGGGAACGAACGCCTCAAAGGGGAAATCCGATTCCGCCGAGAAGAAGACGGGAATTGGACAGGAGATGTTGAAGCGAATCCGGGGGCAGGCCTGCCCCTTGAGTCACTTTGGCCCCAAACGCTTCCGTCATGAAATCCCCTGGACCGTGGCTGTCCGAGTTCAGGACCAGCCGGGCTCCGGCCTCCAACGCCAGTTTGGCGACGTGGCCGTTGGTCAGGCTGTGCCCTTTCCTGGCGCTGATTTCAAGGAACACGCCTTTGCTGACCGCAAGCTTCACCTCTTCCGGGCGAATAAGGCCCGGATGGGCGAGGATATCGGCTCCCGCTTCGATCCCTGCCCTGTTGGTTCCCGCCGCCACAGGCTCAACGATGGTTTCCCCGTGAATCACGATCAGCCGGGCTCCCATCTCCCTTGCCCTTCGAACCAGGGACGGAATGAAAACTGGCGGCACATGCGTCAATTCAACCCCCGGGATGACTTTGACCGACTGCGCATGGTTCAGTTCCTCGGCGACACGCACGATTCTCGGGACCACATGATCCAGGTTGGAGGAGTCCACGTGGTCGGTGATGGCTGCGGCGAGGTAGCCCATGGCTTCGAGCCTCCGGATCAGTTCCGAAGGAATCAACGCACCGTCGCTGAACAACGAATGGGTATGCAAATCGATCATGGGTTCACTCCCTAAAAATGGACAAGGGGACAGAGATACAAAGGCACAAAGCAGAAAAACCATTCTCCCAGAACCCTTTGTCCCTCTATGCCTTTGTGCCTTTGTCCCCCCAAAAATTCGAAAAGCCCAAGAGGTCTGCCGGAACTCGAATGGTCATGAAACCTCTTGAGCGTGAAAGAGCTCTTCAAGAAATGCCTGGACCCCGTTCTTCAACCGGGGTGACGGCTTCTTGCGAAGCCGTTACATTTTGTACTTTCCGAAATCGTCCGGGTTGAGTTTCTCCAGGATCTCCTGCCACTTTTTGCCCTGTTCGGTTTTATCTTCCGGCTCCGCCTTCAAATCGATCTGGGAGGATTTCTTGATCACGTCTTCGGAAACAAAAATAGGAGCGCCCATCCTGAGCGAAAGCGCAAGGGCATCACTCGGCCTCGCGTCAATGGAGATTTCCTTGCCCTTGTGATCGAGGTAGATCAGAGCGAAATACGTGTTGTTCTTCAAGTCACACACTTCGATCTTGTTTACTTTCACGTCCATGAGGGACATGATGTTCTTGAGAAGGTCATGAGTCATGGGTCTCGAAAATTTAATCCCCTCGAGCTCGCTGGCGATGGCTGTCGCCTCAAGCAAACCGATCCAGATCGGAAGGGTTCTCTCACCTCCTATCTCTTTCAAAATCACAATGGGGCTGTTGGTCAGAGGATCGACAGTCAATCCTGCAATGACCATGGGTCTGAGCATGAGCACCTCCAATGGATCCTTTTAATCTATCTTAGAAACAAGAAATTCCTTTTGTCAACATAATCTCGGGGGGCGGACATTTTCCAGAAAGCCTTTGCGGATAGTCCCGGGCATATGAAAAATTTGATTTGCAGAGTGAAACCGAATTATCTATAGTTTAAAAGATATCCCTTTGAACGATCATGAAATCAGCCGACAAAGAAATTCTCTATCCGTACCTCCTTGAGGACAAGCCGAGGTTCCTGCTGGGGTGGGTGTTCTCTGCCCTTTTCCGGAGAGCCAAGGTCGACGAGAACGCCCAAGAAGGCTTGAAGGAGCTCCGAAAAGAAGGCACGGTGGTCTATGCGACCAAGTACCGCGGCCACCTCGATTACCTTCTCTATCACTACAACCTCAGAAGAAGAGGGCTTCCTTATCCCAAAATCGCCTTTGATCTCAACATGTCTCTGCTTCTGCCCGTCACGCGCTTTTTCAGGGTCTTCTTCTCTCAACTCTCCTTCTTCTACCGATCAGGGAAATTTCCCAGCCCTTATCAGACCAGCTTCTACGGCAAAGCCATCCAGGAAGGCACGCCCTCCCTCATCTTCCTGATCGACCCTAAACGTTTTATCAGCCGGTTTATTCACTCTGAAAAAGATCATCTCCAGTTTCTCCTTGAAACGCAGAGAAACATGGAGCGTCCCATCTTCATCATTCCTCAGCTCATTCTCTATGAGACCTCCGTGGAGAAAGATTATGAAACGCTCACGGACATCCTTTTCGGTTACCGGGACTATCCCAGCGTGATCAGGAAGATGCTGATGTTTGCAAAACACAGGGGCGAGGCTTTCATCGATTTCGGCCAACCTCTGGACCTCAAAGCGTATCTCCAGTCTCAGCCGCCGGACCGCCCTCTCCATGCCATGGTCTCAGAAATCCGGGACGCGCTCATCGAGAGCATTGACAGCAGGAAAAGAGTGATCCTGGGGCCGATCATGAAGTCCCGCCAGCAGATCAAGGAAATGGTGCTCATGGATCCCAGGGTGAGCGAGAAAATCGAGAGCACCGCCGCCTCTGAGAAAAAGAGCTTGAGGTACGCCCGAAAGAAAGCCGGCGAGTATTTCGATGAGATTGCCGCTGATTTCAATATCACCTATGTTCACCTCTTCGACATTGCGCTCAAGTGGTTGTGGAAAAAAACTTTCGAAGGAATAGACGTGGACTCCTCCGTGCTGGGCATGGTCAAGGAGTGGGCTCGCAAAGGCCCTCTCATCTTCATCCCCTCCCACAAGAGCCACATCGACTACCTGCTCCTCAATTACGTGCTCCACGAATCGCACATGCACATCCCCCGAGTCGCCGCCGGAAAAAACCTGGCTTTTTGGCCCGTCGGATACATCTTCAGGAAGGCCGGCGCTTTTTTCATCCGCCGTTCCTTCCGGCAGCCGCGGCTTTATCTGGAGGTCTTCAACCGATACATCAAGGCTCTCCTGGAAGAAGGACATCCCATCGAGGTCTACATCGAAGGGGGCCGAAGCCGCAACGGCAAACTGGTCCTTCCGAAAACAGGTTTTCTTTCCATCCTTCTCCAGGCCCATGCCGAGGGATTCTGCAAGGATCTCGTGTTCGTGCCCACGTCCATGGTCTATGACCGAATCATGGAAGAGCAGTCCTACCGAAAGGAGATCGAGGGAGGAGAAAAAGAGCAGGAGAAACTCAAGCACATTATCGGCGCCAGAAGATTCCTGAAGCGAAAGTACGGAAAGGTTTACATCCGTTTCAGTCCGCCGCTCTCACTCAACGAGTACCTTCAACAAGCAAATCTTACACGGCAGGAAGTCCCGCGTCGCTTTGCGTTTCGCTTGGTCAAGGCGATCAACGATGTCACCTTGGTCACTCCTCTGACCCTTGTGGCGACGGCTATTCTGGGCGCACACCGGCGCGGGTTCCTCTACTCGGAGCTCCTCGAAACGGTGGAGACCCTCATCCGCTTTCTGAAGGCTTACAGCATTCCCACGGCCGAGAGCCTTGGCGATTCCAACAGGGCGACGCAGGAAACCCTTTCTCTTCTGCTGAACTGGAAAATTGTGGAAGTGCTGGAAGACGTGGACCAGGAGGAAGAGACGTTTTATTTCGTGGAAGACGACAAGAAAATCGAACTCGAGTACTACAAGAACAACATCATTCACTTCTTCATCCCCCATGCCCTTGTCGCCACGTCGCTGTTGGCAGGGACGGAGGCCGAGCAGAAGCTGGAGACCATTCTCGCGGATTACACCTTCATGAAGAGCCTTCTCAAGACCGAGTTTCTTTTTGACGAAGAGGAAAATGAGGAAGAGAAGGTCCGATCCATCTTGGACTACTTTCTGGAAGCCTCTTTTGTGAGTGCGTCGGCGGAAAAGGACGCCTTCAAGATCACCAAAATGGGTTTTGGCAAGCTGCCCACCTGGGCCAGCCTGACCAAGACCTTTATGGAATCCTACTGGATCGCCACCAAGGCCATGGGCCACCAGAAAAACCTTGCGCTCAAAGAGGAAGCGCTCCTCAAGAAGATGACTTACCTGGGCAGACGATTCCACAAGCTGGGCGTTGTGGATCACGTTGGAGCGCTGTCAAAGCTTAATTTCACCAACGCCGTTGCGGTGATCAAAAGAGACTTCCTGAGACGGCGCCCGCATAAAGAGCAAGAGCCGCTGGAGGTCCTCTCGCAGCTCAGCCAGAAAATCTACGAGCTGTCTCGCCACGGGCAATAGACAAAAGAAGGAAAAAGGTTAAAGGATAAAGGTTTAAAAGCACAGGACCTACGAGGTGTAGGGCACCAGGGAATCCTCCTGAAAGAGTTGCCTCTTTGTTAACCTTTTACCTTTCTCCTTTTTCCTTTAACCTTTTTCCTGTTTTTTATACGAACTTGAACTCCGCCTCCTTGAGTTTCGCGTGGGCCGCGGCCAGTCTCGCAATGGGAACCCTGAGGGGTGAACAGGAGACATAGTTGAGCTTGATGTGGTGGCAGAACCGGATGGCATCCGGGTGCCCGCCGTGCTCCCCGCAGATTCCCACTTTGATCTCCGGCCTCGCCTTTCTCGCCCACTCCACGGTGATCATCATGAGGCGGCCTACGCCCTTCATGTCCAGGATCTCAAAGGGGTTGTGCTGCAGGATTCCCCTCTCGTTATAGAGAGGCAGGAACTTGTTTTCCGCATCTTCCCGCGAGAAGGAGAACGTGGCCTGGGTGAGGTCATTGGTCCCGAAGGACATGAACTCCGCCAGTTCCGCAAGCCGGCCGGCCCGCATGCACGCGCGCACGACTTCGATCATGGTTCCGAATTTAAAAGGGACCTTGATCCCGAATTTCTTTTCCACCTCCTGATGGATCCTGGTCACGTGGTCCCTCACAAAGACCAGCTCCTGGAGCGTGCACACTTGGGGAACCATGATTTCCGGAGCCACCGGCACACCTTCTTTGACGCACTCTGCGGCCGCCTCCAGGATCGCCTGGATCTGCATGGCATAAATCTCCGGATAGGTAATGCCTAGGCGCACTCCCCGGTGCCCGAGCATGGGGTTGGTCTCGGAAAGAGCCCTCACTTTCTGGAGCATGCTCTCCTTGGCCATGATGAGTTCCTCTTCCAAATGCTTGTGCTTCAATTCGTCCAAACCCAGGGTGATGCTCTCCAGGTTTGCGGAATACTTGTTGTGGAGGTCCGGGTCCAGAAGCTTCAGGGTATCCGGCAGATCCGCCATGAGCTCGACAGTCTTTTTCAGTTCTCTCAGATGCTCGATCTCATCGACCAACTCATCCTCGGAGGGCAGAAATTCGTGGATTGGAGGATCGAGGAGTCGAATGGTCACCGGCTTTCCGTCCATGATCCTGAGAATCTCCTTGAGGTCTTCCCGCTGGAAGGGAAGAAGCTTGGCCACACAGGCATCCCTCTCCTCCGCACTCTCGGCAAGAATCAGCTGCTGCATGATCGGGAGCCGCTCCTGCTGATTGAACATCCGCTCCGTCCTGCAAAGGCCTATTCCCATGGCTCCGTAGCTCTTGGCCTTGCTCACGGAGTCCGGCGTGTCCGCATTGGCCATCACCTTCAGTTCCGCCATATCATCCGCCCATCCGAGCAGCACGAGCAGATCCTCCACGAACTCAGGCTCGATCGTGGGAACCTCCCCCTGGTAGACATGACCTGTGCTTCCGTCTATGGTGATCACGTCTCCTTCCCTGAGGGTCACCCCGGAAATCACTGCCTCCTTTGCCAGATCGTGGATTCGAATGGCTTCACATCCTGAGACACAGGGCTTGCCCATGCTTCTGGCCACCACCGCCGCATGCGATGTCTTGCCTCCGCGACTCGTGAGGATGCCCTGGGCCGCAAAGAAACCGTGGATATCGTCCGGCTTGGTTTCTTCCCTGACCAGAATCACCTTCTCGCCCAGTTTCCCCTTGCTCTCCGCCCTGTCCGCGTCAAAGACGATCTTTCCTGATGCCGCCCCGGGCGATGCCGGCAGCCCCTGGGCCAGAACGTTTACCTTGGCTTTAGGATCCAACCGAGGATGGAGCATCTGAGCGAGCATGTCGGGTTGAATCCGCAGAATCGCCTGCTTTTCCGAGAACAGGCCTTCATTGACCATGTCGATCGATGTCTTGATGAAGGCGGAGGCATTCATTTTGCCGTTCCGGGTCTGAAGGCACCAGAGCTTCCCCTTTTCAATGGTGAACTCGAAATCCTGCACCTCCCGGTAGTACGTCTCCAGGGTGTGACGCAAGGCTTCCAGTTGCTTGTAGACCTCCGGCATGTCCCTTCGCAGTTCGTTGATCGGCTTGGGCGTCCGGATTCCCGCCACCACGTCTTCGCCCTGCGCATTGATCATGTATTCTCCGAAGAGACGGTTTTCTCCCGTACCGGGATTTCGGGTAAAGGCAACGCCGGTGGCACTGTCGTTTCCGAGGTTCCCGAAGACCATGGTGCACACGTTCACCGCTGTGCCATTCGCCATCTCCGGTGTGATGTGAAACTCCTTGCGGTAGTCCACGGCTCGTTTCCCCATCCAAGACCTGAAGACCGCCTCAATGGCCAGCTCCAGCTGGACGTAAGGATCCTCTGGAAAGGGTTTCCGCATTTTCTTGCTCACGAGATCCAGGAACGCCGCCGACGCCTCCTTCAGCGCAGCCGCATCCAGCTGCGTGTCGTCCTTTGCCCCGGTTTTCTCCTTGATGCGGTTAAAAACCTGATCAAAGTCCTCGTCCGGCATTCCCAGCGCCACCGAGCCGAAGAGCTGGATGAAGCGCCGGTAAGCGTCGTAGCCGAAACGCTCGTTTTGGGTCATTTTGATGAGAGCCGGAAGGCTTTTGCTGTTGAGACCCAGATTCAGGATCGTGTCCATCATGCCGGGCATGGACATGGCGGCCCCGGATCTCACCGAAACCAGCAGGGGTTGTTCCGCACTGCCGAATCCCCGGCCTGTCTTTTTCTCAAGGTAAGCCATGGACTCCCTGACCTGGTTCATCAGGTCCTGTTGAAGCCCTTCTTTCTTTTGCGCCAAATACGACAGACACGCCTCTGTGGAAATGACAAATCCAGGAGGCACGGGGAGGCCGATTCGCGTCATTTCGCAGAGGTTCGCCCCTTTTCCGCCAAGGAGCTTCTTGTTCTTGCCGTCCCCTTCTTCAAAAGTGTAAACGACCTTGTTGCTGGAAACCATGTTTTCCTCCTAAAATATTATTAGCCGATCACCCGTTGGGTGCAGGGGTAATGACTGGTCATAGCAGTCAGTGCTGTTTCTTGAACGCGATCACCTTGGAACCTTTCTCCGGAGCCTTCGGGCCATGCGGCTGCCCATTGTCCTGCGGCGTTTCCCCGGGAAAAACCCTCTTCACTTTTTCCAATCGCATGGTCTGCCCCCCCATGGTGAAGGAGGCCCCATGGATGTATTCTTCCCTCAGAATCCACGTGACCGACTGAGCGGGGATGGTCAGAAGCAGCAATGTCACCTGGTACCAGTCTTTCTTGATATCCGGGCTGATCCCCTCAATGCGCGCGTAAGCCACGGGCTGGTCCTGATAGTGGATCAGAAGCACATCCCCTTCCCTGTTGACAGCCTTTTCATTCTTCATGGATCAACAGCCTGCTATTCACTATCCCTGATCACGCTTCCGGGATCTGATCTCAATTTTTCAAGCTTCTCTTCAAAACCTGAGCCCAGGTCCACGCCCATTTTCTGCGCCCTTTTTTTCGCCGCCAGTCCGATGTTGCGGCTGTCTTTGAAAAAGGCATCCTCCTTTGCAGCAGCGGGGTTGAACGCAGCAACACGATCCCGCTCGGACACATGGTAGGCTACCCGCGAGATCAGACGCCTCTTTTTGCGGCTTCCGCACTTGGGGCAGAGAAACTTTTTTTCCTCGCTCTCCTTCATCACCAAATTCTGAAATCGGCACTCACAGGAGAGACACTCGAATTCGTAAATCGGCATAGATTTTCCCGGGTTGCAATGTGAAAGGGTATTAGATTACCAGAAACCTCCGGAACTGGCAATCTCTGAAATGCCGCTCTCTCGGAGAAGGTTTACCGAAAAATTCCCCCCCGCGGGGTTTTCATAAAATTCCTGCTCTTCTCCCAGGCTTTTCTCCTCAGCAATATTCATTTCCCAAGCTGATTGGGAACCGTTCATTATTGGATTCATTCAGAGGGCTCTGGGCTATATTTCTATCTCTATTATCAAAGGCCCCCATTGTCAAAGCCTTTGCGATCGTTGATTAAAAGCGGCGCTTCATCCTTTTTTCCTTGAAATTTTTTTAACAATAGGTTACCTCTGATCCCACTTCTTCCATCGGAAATTCAGACGGCACGGTGTATGATCAATACAGACTGTGGGAAAAAATCCTCTTTCCTCATGAAGCTATTTGATCGTGTTCTCAGAACTCCACCCGGGACCCTGTTTCCCGAGAGATCCTTCGTTTCCAAACTTGGGTTTCACCTTTCAGCCTTTTCAACTCTCTGACGTATGGGCGGCCTTAGGCGCGCTGCCTGTGCTGTGATTGGATAGGTTTTATCACCAACATTCATTCAAGTCTTGGAGGAGGAAGCGATGAAAAAAGGATTGATGCTGGCAGGAGTCGTTTTCACGGTCATCTTTTGTTTTGGTCTCTCCCCTACCTTTGCCCAGGATACCATTAAGATCGGGATTGTTCTTCCCCTGACCGGGGATCAGGCCAAGTTCGGGGAAATTGAAAAGCTCTCTTTTGACCTGGCCCTGGCAGAAATCAACGCCGCAGGCGGGGTCAAGGGAAAGAAAATAGAATTCCTCATTGAAGACGACACGGGCCGACCCGAGGTGGGACGTTCCGTGGTAGAGAAGCTCATCACCAAGGACAAGGTCGTCATGGTGGGAGGCGGATACAGCAGCTCCGTCACGTATGCCATGGCCGGTGTCTGCCAGCAAAATCAGATGCCTTTTCTCGTGAACACCGGGTCGGCCGACAACATCAGCACCTCGGGCTGGGATTGGATTTTCCGCCTCAACCCTCCGGTGAGTGAGTATGCAAGCTCCGTGGAGTCCCTTCTTTCGTCTGTCATAAAACCGACGAGCGCTGCTATCCTTCATGAAAACTCTCTGTTCGGCACATCGGGCGCCAAGGAATTTGAGAAAACCTGTGAAGGCCTTCAGGTCAAGGTGCTTCTGAAAGAGGGCTATGAGTCCGGCGGCATTGATTACAAGCCGGTGCTGATGAAGGTCAAGCAACTCAACCCGGACATTGTCTACATGGTCTCCTACATCATGGATGCGTCACTTCTCATGAAGCAGGCGAAAGAACTGAAGCTGACCCCCAAAATGTTCATCGGCGGTGCAGCCGGTTTCACTCTCCCCGAGTTTCAGCAAAATGCCGGTGTCGCTTCCGAGAAAGTCATCTCCGCAACCCTTTGGCATGAGGTCCTTCCCTACCCGGGAGCCATGGACTACTACAAGAAGTTCGTGGCCAAATTCGGGAAGCCCACGGAGTATCATGGCGCCGAAGCCTATGCGGCGGCTTATGTCATTGCCGATGTGCTGAAACGAACCAAGTCCTTCAGCCCCGCGGATATCAAACAGGCCCTTTCTGAAACGAACCTCATGACCGTTTTCGGCCCGGTGAAATTCATCTCCTACGGAAAACATAAGAACCAGAACAAACTGCCCACCTATGTGGTCCAGTGGATCGACGGAAAACTGGAACTGGTGTGGCCTGCGGACCTGAGCACCAAGAAGTTTGTCTTCCCGATCGATTGGCTGAAGGCCTGGGGCTACTAGGCCTTTACCTGAAAGAGCCGACAAGCCGCCCACCTTGTGGGCGGCTTGTGCACCCCCCACCTTTTTAAAGCCCCTTCTGAAAGGAGCGTGACATGGATCGTCTCCTTCAAACGCTTGTAGCCGGTGTTCTCATTGGCGGCATCTACAGCCTCATCGGGATCGGGATGACCTTGATCATGGGTGTCATGGGAATCATCAACCTGGCGCACGGTCAGCTCATGATGGTCGCCATGTATATCACCTTTGTCTTGTCCAGTTATTTCCATTTGGATCCCTATTTTTCCCTTCTTGTAGCCATGCCGGCCCTGTTTCTCCTGGGAGTCTTTCTGCAGAAGGTCTTCCTAAACCCTCTCATGAAAATTGAATCCATTCTGCCGGAGAACCAGGTTTTGATGACGGTCGGCATAGGCATGGTGCTCACGGAGATCGCACGATTCATCTTTTCATCAGACTACAAATCGGTCAAGACCTCCTACAGTTCCTCTGTCTTTTTCGTTGGAGGCATTTCGTTCAATGTGCCCATGTGCATCGCTTTTGTCTTCGCCCTCGGCTTTACCGCGCTGCTGTTCTGGTTTCTTTTGAAAACGGACATCGGCCGATCGATCCGCGCCACCGCTCAGGACAAAGATGCGGCGACCCTGATGGGGGTTAACACAGCCCGCATCACCGTGATCACCTTCGGGCTCGGCTCCGCGCTGGTGGCTGCAGCAGGAAGCCTGTTGATACCGATTTTCTATCTTTTTCCCGACATTGGCGGGCCTTTCACTCTAAAAGCTTTTGTCATCACTATTCTGGGCGGACTGGGAAGCACGGTAGGAGCCATTGTCGGTGGGCTGGTCTTAGGGATTGCCGAGTCGCTCGGAGCCTCCTACATCGGCATGGGTTACAAGGAGATGGTCGGCTTTGTCATCTTCGTGCTCGTCCTGGTGTTTCTGCCCGGGGGTCTCAAACGTTTGACCAAGATATAGAGGAAGCCATGAAGACAAAACATCTTTCTCTGATCATCGTCGGTATTGTCGCTCTTATCTTTCCTCTCGTCGTGCCCTCCGATTACTACCGGCATCTCGTGATCATTGCGCTCATGTGGGTGGTCATCGGCTCTGCCTGGAATCTTCTGGCTGGGTACACGGGCCAAGTTTCATTCGGCCACGCCATGTTTTTCGGGGTTGGCGCCTACGCGGCCGGGATTTTTGCCACGAAGCTTCAGGTCTCTGCCTGGTGGGGGATGCTGTTGGGAGGCCCAGTGGCTATGCTTTTCGCCCTTTTCGTAGGGTGGGTGTGTTTTCGGCTCAGAGGCCCCTATTTTGCCCTGGCCACCCTTGCAGGCGGGGAAATCATCAGGCTTGTGGCAACCAACTGGGAAAGCCTGACCGAGGGCATGGTGGGCATTCTTCTCATCCAGAGCTTCAGGAGCAAAGTCCCTTATTATTACATCGCTCTGGGTCTTGCGGCTCTGTGCATCTTCGTGATCCACACGGTCATGAGAAGCAAATGGGGCTACTACTTCGTCTCCATTCGGGAAGATCAGGATGCTGCAGAATCTCTTGGAATCAACACCACGCTCTACAAGAACATCTCTCTCCTCGTCAGCGCGTTTTTCGCGGGAACCGCAGGCGCTTTCTACATGAATTACATGGCCTTCATCGACCCCCACGTGGTCTTCTCGCTCCACTACATTTCCATCATGGCCATCCTGGTCGGGATCGTGGGCGGAGTGGCAACCCACATGGGTCCCGCAGTGGGCGCCTTCATCATGGTTGGAGTTCAGGAGACCTTCCGGAGCGCTCTTTTCGGACTGGCGCCAAAGTGGGTGAGTCAGGGACATGCGCTGGTTTTCGGCCTGATCGTGATCTTCGTGATTCTTTTTATGGCAAACGGCGTCGTGGGGGACTGGGCAAAGATCAAAAAACATGTCTTCAGGATGAAGGCGTGATGGGAAAGGGATAAACCATGGCACTCCTAGAATTAAGAAAATTGGTGAAAGCCTTTGGAGGGCTCCTGGCTGTAAACGACGTCACATTCGAGGTAGAGAAGGGGGAGATCTTTGGCCTGATCGGGCCAAATGGTTCAGGCAAGACGACCATCTTCAATTGCATCAACAACTTTTTTCCCATCACTTCCGGCGATGTCCTGTTCAAAGGCGCCAGCATCAAAGGCCTCAAAACGCATCAGGTCTGCCACTTGGGCATCGGCCGCACCTTCCAAGTCGTGAAACCCCTTGCGCGAATGACGGTGCTTGACAATGTGACCGCTTCCGCCTTCTGCAGGGTCAACGCCATCAAAGAAGCGAAGGAGGAAGCTCACAGGGTGTTGGGTTTTTGCAACCTCCTGAGCGAAAAAGACAAGCCTGCAAAGAGCCTCCCCATTGCCGGCCGGAAAAGACTGGAGATCGCGAGGGCTCTTGCCACAAAGCCGGAACTGCTTCTCCTGGACGAAACCGCAGCCGGCCTCAACCC
>Ga0105100_10001327_pt1 | contig 14590 bp, 11 predicted proteins | sample PPLLak12cMay2015_2_FD_87033 | JGI IMG/M metagenome (GOLD analysis project Ga0105100, IMG submission 87033) | Freshwater sediment microbial communities from Prairie Pothole Lake near Jamestown, North Dakota, USA - PPLs Lake P8 Core (1) Depth... | ecosystem: Environmental > Aquatic > Freshwater >...
GTTTCTAGTTTCTGGTTACTGACCTCCGACCTCCGACCTCCGTCTCTCAGTCGCAGGCGTAGGTGGCCATGAGCTCGGGGTTCTCCTGCCAGGGGGCCTTGAGGTAGCTCCAAACCTTGCTGTTCACCATGCGGTCGATTTCCCTGTAGAAATTGACGGCTCCTTTGAATCCTGCGTAAGGGCCTCCCGAATCGTAGCTGTGGAGCTGTTTCATGGGAATGCCGCTCTTCTGGACGGCGAATTTCTCCTTGATGCCTGCACAGACGAGGTCGGGCTTGTAGATCTCGATGAGCTTCTCGGTTTCGAACTGGCTGATGTCGTCGATGACCAGGGTATCCGGTTCCATTTCGGGCATCATGCCTTCGTAGTCGTGGAGTGAGAAACCCAGGGCTTCGAGCTTTTCGAGCTCTTCTGCGGTCTTCCGGGGCCGGTACCGGGTCTCGTCGGGGTGGACCTCCAGCTCCTCGATGTTCCTGCTGTCGGCATCCACCTTGATGGTGGGCAGCACCCGGCGCCCCTCGTAGTCGTCCCGGTGGGCGAACTCGTAGCCGGCCGAGAGCACCTTCATGCCCATCTCCTTGAAAAGCTCCTGGTAGTGGTGCGCCCGGGACCCACCCACGAAGAGCATCACCGATTTGCCCTCGGTCCTGGGCCGGACTTCAGCGAGAGCTGCTTCCACTCCGGGCATCTCCCGCGCGATGACTTCTTCCACCCGCTCCATGAGCCTGGGGTCCCCGAAATACTGGGCGATCTTGCGGAGGGACTTGGCCGAGGCCCTGGCCCCGATGAAATTGACCTTGATCCAGGGGATCCCGAACTTCGTCTCCATCATCTCCGCCACGTAATTGATGGAGCGGTGGCACATGATGCAGTTCAGATCAGCCGTGTGGGCGTTGGCGAAGGCGTCGATGCTGGAGTTGCCGCTGAAAGTCGAGACCAGGGTGATGCCGCATTCCTCCAGGAGACGTTCGATGACGAAAGCGTCGCCCCCGATGTTGTACTCGCCGAGCAGGTTGATTTTGAGCTCGCCCCCGCGGTCTGTGTCATCCAGGCCCACCACATGGGTGAAGATCCCGTTGTTGGCGATGTGGTGGCCGGCCGACTGGCTCACTCCCTTGTAGCCTTCGCAGCTGAACGCAAAGACGTTCACGCCCAGCGTCTCTTTCATTTCGCGAGTCACCGCATGGACGTCGTCTCCGATGAGTCCCACGGGGCACGTGGAAAAGACGGCGATGGCCTTGGGATGGAAGAGGTCGTACGCCTCCTGGATGGCCGCCTTGAGCTTCTTCTCGCCCCCGAAGACGATCTGCTCCTCCTGCATGTCCGTCGAGAAACAGTAGGTCATGTAGTTCTCGTCGGTGGGGCTCGGCGGCCTGGTCTGGTTGCGGCGCGTCAGCCAGCTGTAGAAGCCGCACCCGATGGGTCCGTGGGTGATGTTCACGATGTCGCGGGTCGGACCCAGCACCACGCCCTTGCAGCCGGCATAGGTGCAGCCGCGCTGGGTGATGATGCCCGGAATGGTTTTGACATTGGCCTGGATTTCAGGCACGCACCCGCCTTCTTCCACCTTGTTGATGACGATGGACTTGGCCCGTTTGCGAGCCACCTTGGTCGGGTATTTTTCAATCAGCTCACCTTTGACCTCTTCCGGCGGAATCTCCTCCGGAAAAGTGCATTCATCTGAAAGAGGTACTTTGGTCATCTTGAACTCCTGCTGTGGAGGCGATGGGATCAACGCCCCAGTGTGCTGGTCGGGTCCGAAGACCACACAGAGCCCAGAAGCTTTACAGAGCAGCTCCTCATGGCCCTCCTGGCCACCCTTAACGATGAAAAGGCTCACGGGGGTTGGTTTTCAGCTCGAAACCCGGAACTTCCCGGAGCAGCTTCTCAAACCTCATCCAGAACGTCGTTGCCGCTCTCGCCCGTCCTGACCCGCACCGCGTCGATGACCGGCATGATGAAGATCTTGCCGTCCCCCGATTTGCCCGTTTGGTTGATCTGGATGATGGTCTTCACCGTGCGGGAGACGAGCTTGTCCGGGACGACGACGCTGAAGATGCGTTTGGGAATGAGCCGCTGGCTCTGGCCCAGCTGGGCGATGGCTTCCTCGTAGCCCTTCTCGGCCCCTTCGAGCACGGTCAGATCCACCAACCCCCTCCCGCGTCCCAGGGCGTCCCGGGCGGTCATGGACGAGATGCCTGCATCCGCAAGGGCTCGCTTGGTCTTATTCATCATGTTCATGCGAACGATGGCCATGACCTCTTTCATAGCTTCACCTGTCCCGTTTCTCCGTTGGCCATTTCCTTGATGCCGGAACTGATGGTGTAGACTTCCTCGACGGGCGTGATGAAAATCTTTCCGTCGCCGAAAGCCCCCTTGTCGCCCGTGCGCGCCGCCTTCACGATGGTCTTGATGACGAAGTCCTTGTCGTCCTCTTTCACAACGGTGAGCAGCAGCTCTTTGGGGATTTCGTCGTAGGTGACCTCGCCGATCTTGATGCCGCGCTGTTTGCCGCGCCCGACCACCGACATCTTGGTCACAGCCGGAAATCCTGCGTCCATGAGCGCAGCCATGACGCTGTCCACTTTTTCAGGTCTCACGATGGATCGAATCATGATCATGGTTTCACTTCTCCCTGACGGATACGCTGACGGCTGGGTTTGCCGTCTGAATCCGTGCTTTCGGTAAGGTCTCCTAGTTGGCAATCCCGTGCTCGATGAGGAGTTTCTCCAGTTCGTCCGTGTGCATGGGTTTGGGCACCACGAACATCTCGTTTTCCTCGATCTTGCGGGCGAGGGTCCGGTATTCATCGGCCTGGGAGTGGGCCGGATCGTACTCGATGACGGTCTTGCGGTTGATTTCGGCCCTCTGCACCATGTTGTCCCGGGGAACGAAGTGGATCATCTGGGTGCCCAGCCGTGCTGCCAGGGCTTCAATCATGCCCAGCTCGTTGTCCACCTTGCGGCTGTTGCAGATGAGACCGCCCAGCCGCACACCGCCGGCTTCGGCGAACTTCACGATGCCTTTGCAGATGTTGTTGGCGGCATACATGGCCATCATCTCGCCCGACACCACGATGTAGATCTCCTTAGCCTTTCCTTCGCGGATGGGCATGGCGAAACCGCCGCAGACGACGTCGCCGAGCACGTCGTAGAAGGCATAGTCGAGCTTCTCGTCCTCGGCATAGGCCCCCAGCTGCTCCAGCAGGTTGATGGAGGTGATGATGCCGCGGCCGGCACAGCCCACACCCGGCTCGGGCCCCCCGGACTCGACGCAAACCACGCCTTTGAAGCCCGCCTTGCGAATGTCTTCCAGCTCCACGTCCTCACCCTCGAGCCGCAGGGTATCGAGAACCGTCTTCTGAGTGAGGCCGCCCAGCAAAAGCCTTGTTGAATCTGCCTTGGGATCGCAACCCACCACCATGACCCTTCTGCCCATCTCCACCAGACCGGCTACCGTGTTCTGAGTTGTGGTCGATTTTCCGATTCCGCCTTTTCCGTAGATCGCTATCTTCCTCATGGTATCCTCCGTTCTCGAATGTGAAGCGTTGTGCTTCCTATTGAGCACGGCCCATGCCGAATGGAATCATGGACTGCAAGAATTTGTTAACTTTCTGTAATAGCTAATATAAATGTGAGCGATTGCAGTGCGATGGTCAGGGAGACCGGGAGGGAACCTTACGGAAGTGTCGATGAATTGTTAACAAATTTGTAAGATTTTGAGTTGTTGATGGAGCTATGGTCGGTCGATGGGGTGCCATGCTGCGATGCTGCCTGCAGGTGCCGCTATGGCTGCAGCCAGAGATTGGAAAGATCGTCACCGGTGGCTTTTCCGGAGGCGGGCTCCGCCATGCGATTTCCTCCAGGGCATTCCGGGTTTCTGGTCGTTCGAGGCCAAACGCCTCCTGCACATGATTCAGACGATTAGCCCTTGGGTTTGGAGATTTCCACCGTTTTTGGGGAAGGCTTCGGCGTGGAAATACTTTTTCGTGTGGATGGCGGCGGTGAGGATGCTTTGGAGCTCTGAGCGGTGGTGTCAGATCCTGCGACCTTCATTGATTTTGCTCTTACAGATCTTGCTTCCTGCGAGGTTTTGACAGTCTCGGAGCCCCTGGCCGCGACTTGCGCCTTTGCGGCCGAAGAGCCTTTGGTCGCGATCGCCTTCTCGGGCTTTCCGGCGCTCTGCCTGTCCGGGCTCGTCCCTCGGGCGGTTTTCGATGTGCTGCCTTTCTGAGCTGTCAGGTTTTTCCCGCCTCTGGACCGGGATGCAGTGGATGCGGCCGAATCGCTCCCGACAGTCGTACGGGCGACTTTCGAGACCGAGGCTCGGGCGCCTTGCCCTTTGCGGCTAACGGAGGCCGGCGCCTCCGCCACTGTGGTCCGGGTGGATTTCCTCCCTTTTCCGGAGGACTTCCGGACCGTCCGGGATGAACGGGCCGGGACGGGACACGAGAGGCTTGAATCATCGAGGGCACGAACCAGGACCGTCCCCGTGCTCAACGAATCGTAGCCCATTTCGAGCAGTCTGGCCGTCTCTCTGGCGCGGATGCCCGCAGAGGGTGCCCCCAGGACGACCGCGATGAGACGGTGGTCTCCCCGAATCGCCGTTGCCGCAAGGTTGTAGCCGGAAGCACAGACAAAGCCCGTCTTGAGCCCATCCACTCCCTGGCAGGTTCCCAGAAGCCGGTTGGCGTTGCGATGAGTGGAGGTTCGATAGGTATAGGACTGCATGGAATGGATGTTCAAGGACTCGGGATATCGTCGAAGGTAGGCCGTGGAGAGTTTGGCGATGTCGCGGGCCGTTGTGAACTGACCTTTCGCAGGCAATCCGTTGGGCGTCTGAAAAGTTGAGTCGTTCATCCCCAGCTGATCGGCCTTGATGTTCATCTGCCGAACGAATGCCTCCACGCTTCCGTTCATGTGCTCCGCTATGGCGACACAGGCATCGTTTCCCGACACGACGGCCATGCCCTTGATGAGCTCGCCGACCGGGACTATGTCTCCTGTGCGGAGCCCCATGCGGGATCCCCCGGTTTTGGCTGCTCGGGAGCTGACCCTGACGTTGTCCCATAGGTGCAGGCGGCCGTCCCTTATGGCCTCGAAAACCAGGTAAAGGGTCAGGACCTTGGTAATGGAAGCGGGAGGTATGAGTACGTCGGCATTCTGCTCATAAAGCACTTTTCCATTGGTCATATCGACCAGCATGGCGGAGCGGGTATTCACATTGATCTCTCTGGCGGCTGTCAGCCGGCAGAAACCGAGCATGAAGAGAACGAAAAAAGCCAAAATTACAATAGCTTGTCTCCTCAACATTATGAACACTCCTTTTCTTCGTTCCGTTCGCTTTTGAGCAGATATATTTGTAGCGTGGACAAGCGGGAGGTTGCTGAATCATGTAATGGAGGACTTGCCGGATATTCGGCCATGAGCGGTTCCGGGTCTGGAAGTTTCCAGCAGTTGATCAGTTCCAGCCTGCAGGCCCTAAAATACCTATTCTCACGCCTATGTCAACAAACGAAGCATTCATAACCTTCCACAAAATCCCTGAAAGTGATTCTTTAGGGGAGGATCAAACACTAACATTTTGCAAATGTCTATAAATATTTGCTATAGAGATGATTGCCGGTTGGGCTCGGGGCGAAGGCAGGCCGGTTGACCAGATGAGGCGCTGAGAGGGATTTATCGGGAGGAAGGAAAGAGGGCCAATGATGGGGCGGATGCTGGATTTTCTGGCCAAGGACATGGCGATGGATTTGGGTACGGCCAATTCCCTGATTTACATCAAGGGCAAGGGAGTCGTTCTGGATGAGCCATCAGTGGTCGCCATGGATACGAGAACCAACAAGGTGGTGGCTGTGGGCAAGGAGGCCAAGAGCCTCGCTGGAAGGCACGGGCAGAACATCGTGAGCGTCCGTCCGCTTCGGGATGGTGTGATCCATGATTTCGAAGTGGCGTCGTACATGATCAAGGCGTTCCTCGGAAAGGTCTTCCACCGTATTCCACTGTCGCGCCCCCGCCTGGTTGTGGCCGTTCCTGCGGGCATCACGGCCGTGGAGAAGAGGGCCGTCATGGAAGCGTCGGCCATGGCCGGGGCCGGTAGGATCTACCTCATCGAGGAGCCCATGGCGGCGGCCATCGGCAGCGGCCTTCCCGTCGACCAGCCGGAAGGTCAGATGGTGGTGGATATTGGAGGTGGAACCACGGAGGTCGCCATCGTCAGCCGTTTTGCCGTCGCGTGCAGCGAATCGCTCCGCGTGGCAGGCGACGAGGCCAACGAGGCCATCGGTGCCTTCGTGCGGAAGGAGCATCAGATCAACATCAGCGAGTCCATGGCCGAGGTGATCAAGATCAAGATCGGGTCGGCGGTTCCCCTGAAGAAGCCGCTCGAGATCAAGCTGCGCGGCAAGGACCTGGCGACTAACATGCCGAAGGTAGTCTCCTTGACGGATGCGGAGATCCGCCAGGCCATCAAGGAGCCCACCATGACCATCGTGGAGGCCGTCCGCCGGGTGATGGAGAAAGCCAGTCCCGAGCTGGCGACCGACATTTCCGACAACGGCGTCTGGCTGGCCGGAGGAGGTGCATTGCTCAAGGGACTGAGACTCCTGTTGCATCAGGCCACCGGCCTCGACATCAACAAGGCGGAGGATCCCCTTCGGGCGGTCATTCGAGGCGCGGGGATGGCCACGGAGAATTTCGACTATTACCGCGATGTGTTCGTGAGTTAGAATGCACGCCGGGACCGGGTGCATGGGATCTCATCGAAACGATGACTGAGTGGCTCGCAAGACCCGAAAGGTGGCTTTTTGTGTACTGACAGAGAACTGGAACAGCCTCGCCGCCAGGCACAGGAGGGAGCCCGCCTGCGGAAAGAGCCCGAGATGGGGTGCCGCGATCCGAAGGAGGAATGGGAGCGAACCTTCGATGCCATTGATGATTTCGTGACCATCCTGGATCCCGAGCTGCGGGTTGTCCGGATGAATCGAGCGATTGCCGAATCCTTTGGAATCGACCGCACCACGATAAGCGGCATATATTGTTACCAGCTCTTCTGGGGAAAGCAGTCTCCATGTAAAAAGTGCCCGGCCACCCTGGTTCTGAAGGATCGGAAGACTCACCGGGCTGAATTCAGAAACCGAATTCTCGGCAAGACCTTCCTCGTGTCCGCCTCGCCAGTTTTGGATAAGGTTGGGCAGCTGACGGGGATGGTTTACGTCACACGGGACATCACCGATCGGAGGCGGGCTGAAGACGCGCTTCGCGAGGCCCATGACAAGCTGGAATCGAGGGTTGCCGAACGGACGGCGGAGCTCATTGAAGCCAACTTGAGGCTGAAGGAGCAGATCGCGGAGAGAAAACGCGCCGAAGCCCTCTTGAGCCAGCAGAAGCGCGAGCTGGATGTCAAGTCCCGGACCCTGGTAGAGGCCAACATCGCCCTGCGGGTCATGCTCAAAGCCCGGGAGGAGGACAGGAAAGAACTGGAAGACAATGTCGTTTCCAATATCCATGAGCTGGCGTTCCCTCATTTGAATCGAGTCAGGAACAGTCGGCTGACTCCACAGCAGGCCGCATCGCTGGATGTCGTCTGCGCCAACCTCGATCGTGTCATCTCCCCTTTTTCCCGTCGACTTTCGTCCAGGCACCTGAACCTCACCCCGCAGGAAATCCTGACAGCCGATCTCATCAAAGGGGGACAGGCCAGCAAGGACATCGCCGATATCCTGGGGGTTTCCCTGAGGACAGTCGAGTTTCACCGGGAGAACATCCGGAAGAAGCTGGGACTCAAGAACCGCAAGACCAACCTGCGATCCCACCTGCTCTCCCTCGAATAGGCCTTACCGCCATCCCTTCCGTCGGGGCCATGGCGGAATGCCGAACCCCCGCCTTTTCAGCTGTCCTCCATGCGGTTTTCACGCATCCAGAAGCGCTCACCGGGCAGGGAGAACGGGCTTGGCGGTCTTCCCTCCCCAATACGGGGTTCAACCTGGGAGTATGCCGCCAGCCATCCCGTGTTGCTGCAACTCACGGGAGAAGTCAAAATGAGCGAGTCGAAGCGCGGTGCGGGCGTCACGAGAATCTGCCGTTCAGCGGACCATTACGAATCAGAGCGAAAGAGACCGGAGAATATCATTGCAGTCCCTCATGCCCCACCGGGCCAGCCTGAACAAGGAAAAGGCCCATGCCGGGATGGTTTTCAACTAGAAACCAGAAACTAGAAACCAGAAACTAGAAACCAGAAACTCTTCAGGGCAGTGAAAAGGGAGCAAAGGAGCGTCACAGCATGTCGGACAATATCCTCAAATTCTCCATGAACCGATGCCTCTCCGTGGAGCGGCTGGATGAAGACACCCTGCGATCGGTATGCCGCCTCCGGGATACATTCACCTCCGCCTCCGTCGAGATCCTGGCAGGCCTCCCGGACCTCGAGATCATCGGGGCCAGCGGCGAATTCCACCATGAGTGGCAGAAGGTCCCCGAGCTCGACGACATCCTCCGGAAGCTTCCGGGCGTTCGCATCGGGGCGGGCATGCTCAAAATCATCAAGGGGCTCGTGGGTGAGGAGGACCACCTCCGGCAGCTCACCTACATGGTCGAAGAGTGCTGCCAGGGGGTTATCCTGTCGCTCACCAAGGACATCCTGGTGCAGGCCCCGGTGAGCGAAGAAGGGAAATTGGAGTTTTTCTCGAAGATGGTTCGCGACAGCATTCGACTCTACAACCGCTGTGCAGCCTTTGCACCCGGGAGCCGTCTGGTCGAAGGAATCGATCCGAATCAATAGTGGGCGTGGTCCCAGATCAAGAGGTTTCATGCATGCTCAAATTCGCTCGCAACAAAGTCGTCAGTGCAGCCAGGAAAGACCGGGACACCCTATCCATCCACGGGATCCTCGATGATGACATCTACGGGCTGGAGGTTGATCTTTGCGTCGGGATCAAGGATCTGCAGATCCTGTCGATTGCCGGGAAATGGAACCGCCACACCACGCCCGAGTGTCCTTCCGCGATCCCTTATCTTCAGGAAGTCAGGGGATTCCATATCGACGAGGAGATCGGCAGCAAGCTCAACAAGATCGTCGGGAGAAAGGGTTGCCGTCATTTTGCGAACATCCTGAACGAATGCTGCTACGCAGCTGCGGAAGCCGCAAAGGTGGTTCGATGGGAAGACGCCAAAGCCGCGAGACCGGACCTCAGTTTCGAGGGATTCCTGAAAGAGGAGGCGGCGGGGGGAGCCCAGGTCGGGGATTCATGGCCACCTTCCGACCAGGCGGGCAATGCCATGCCCTCGCCCCCGCCCCCGCATGTGGCGGTGCCTCGGGATGAACGTCACGGGTCCAATCCGTTTCCCGCCAGGCCGGAACCCTCATCCAATGGGTTTGTGATCGACCTCCACGTGCACACGTTCCCGGCTTCACCCTGCAGCTCCGCTTCGGCCGATTCGTTGATCGAGGAAGCCCGACGCATCGGCCTGAACGGGATTTGCCTCACCGACCACAATCATGTCTGGACTCCGGAAAAAGTGGAGGAACTGAGACAGAGGCACGGCTTTCCCATCTTCCGGGGAAACGAAATCACCACCGACCAGGGAGATATGCTCGTATTCGGTTTGGAGCGAGACGTCCGGGGAATCATCAAGCTGCAGGACCTGAGGCGGGAGGTTCTCGCTGCGGGGGGATTTCTGATCGTCGCCCATCCTTTCCGGGGATTTCTGACCTTCAGTGGAGAGCAGCTGGGACTGACCCCCGAGAAGGCCGCTCGGAGGCCCCTCTTTCAATTCGTGGACGCCGTCGAGGTCTTGAACGGGAAAGTGACCGCGAAGGAAAACGGGTTCGCATCGAGTGTTGCGGCGAGTCTCGGACTTCCCGCAACCGGCGGCAGTGACGCCCACGAGGTGTCGGAGGTGGGGACCTATGCGACACGCTTTTTTGGTGAGATTCGTACGGAGGCGGAACTGATGCGAGCCCTCAAGAGCAAGGAATACGTACCGGTCGCCTTCCGGCGCGAAACAGGTGTACCGGCCCGGGAGAACCGTCCTGCTGAAGTCCAGGCATCCTGAGGAGATAGGAATATGGAAGCACAACGCGACTGGGAGAAACTGATCCGGCGGATGGAACTTCTGATGCGCCTCAAGTATTTTCCCGTGGGATTCAAGATGTTGAGAAAAGCATCGGATCTTGGCAGGATTCCCTTCCTGCGAAGACCCGGCCACAAAGTGACCCTGTGCCAGCTCATCAGCCAGGTTCGCAGCTTTGACTGGACCGTGGGCGCCGACGTGGACGATTTCCTGTTCGCGTCATGTCCCTCCATCATCGGCCTGTCCGACCTGCCGGAGAACTATCGGGACGGCACCTTTCGAAGCATCGTGTGGATGGCGACCAAGGAGGACGGGCGAAAGGTCGAAGCGTCCATCCCGAGGCTTCCCCTGGGAGAATATGAAGCGGTGGCCATGGCTCCTCAGGTGTACAATCCCTTCGAGCCCGACATGGTCCTGATCTACGCCAATCCGGCCCAGATGATGCTCCTCATCAATTCTCTCCAGTTCAGCCGGTACGAGGTCATGCAGTTCTATTGCGTGGGGGAGTCGTCCTGTTCGGATGCCATTGCACGATGTTTCAACACCGGCAAACCTTCCCTCGGGATACCCTGTTACGGGGAAAGGCGCTACGGGCACGTACAGGATGAAGACCTGGTGATGGCCGTACCGGGCGATCTGATGGAAAAAGCGCTGCATGGCATGGAGGCCCTCTACCGCAGAGGGGTTCGTTATCCCATCAGCTTTGCGGGTGCGGAGACCGATGTGGCGGTTCAATTTCCGGTCGCGTACAAGAAGCTGGACGAAGTCATGAAGAAGGCGAAGGGGAAAGGCAATCCGCTGCTGATCGGGGTGACGGGAGGCATCGCCTGCGGCAAGACCACGGTCTCAGGAATGCTGGAGGAACTGGGTGCCCCGGTCATCGACTTCGATCTCATCGCCCGGCAGGTGGTGGAGCCGGGCACTCCCGCGCTGGCAAAGATCGTCGACTATTTTGGAAAACAGGTCCTTCAGCCGGACGGCCGTCTCGACCGCAAGAAGCTCTCCGATCTCGTCTTTCGAGACATCGAGAAGCGAAAGGTACTGGAGGACTTCACGCACCCCCCCATTTACGAGGAGTTCTTCAATCAGGTCAACGCCATCACGGAAAAGGACTCCGAGGCCATCATTCAGGTTGCTGTGCCGCTTCTCATTGAACTGAACCTTTCCTACCTCTTCGATGCCGTCGTGGTCGTCCACATCCCCGCGGAAGAGCAGATCAAACGCCTTTCCGAACGCGACGGGATAAGCCTCGAAGATGCTGCCAACATTCTGAAAGCCCAGCTCCCCATCGAGGACAAGAAAGCTTTCGCCAGTTTTCTCATCAACAACGATCAGGACCTGACCGGCACGCGAGACCAGGTCGAGTCGCTCTGGGAGGACTTGAAAGGGCTGCGGAAGTCCCGGCAATAAAGTCCTTGGATCGGTCATGCCGACTTCCGGGTGTGATTGCGGCCGTCCCGCAGGAGCCTCACCAGGCCGAATTTCCGGATGCGGTAGCCGATCTGTCGGAGGGTCAGCCCGAGCTCTTTGGCGGCCTGGGACTGATTCCACCGGTGCCTTTCCAAAGCCGCGACAATTTCCTTCTTCTCCATTTCCTCGAGGCGGGAGAGGGATTCGGCTTCGCCGGACCTGGCGGCCGAGGGCTTGGCGTGCAGGAAGGATGGCAGGTCCGAGACGTCGATTTCCGGACCTTCCACCATGATGGCCAGTCGCTCGATGAGGTTTTCCATTTCCCTCACGTTCCCAGGCCAGTCGTAGCGCGTCATCAAGTCCAGGGCCTGGGAAGTGATCCTGAGCTTCTTGGCGTATTCCCTGGCGTTTTTCTCGACGAAATGCTCCACCAGGTGGGGAATGTCCTCCTTTCGCTCGCAGAGGGGGGGGACCTGGATGGGGAAGACGTTCAGGCGATAGTAAAGATCTTCCCGGAACCCCCCTTCGCTCACGGCCTCGGCCAGATTTCGGTTGGTGGCGGCGATGATGCGCACGTCCACCTTCCGGGTCTTGGTGCTCCCGAGACGCTCGAACTCCCGCTCCTGCAGAAAACGGAGCAGCTTGGCCTGCAGCGCGAGGCCCAGCTCCCCGATCTCATCGAGAAAAATGCTGCCGCCCTCGGCTTCCTCGAATCGTCCCGCTTTGGCCTTGGCGGCGCCAGTGAAGGCTCCCTTTTCATACCCGAAGAGCTCCGATTCCAGGAGGTTTTCGGGCAGGGAAGCGCAGTTGACCTTCACGAACGGGTATTTGGCGCGCGGACTCAGCTCGTGGACGATGCGGGCGATGAGGGTCTTGCCGGTCCCTGACTCGCCGAGCAGCAGGACGGAGGCCTTGCTCGGGGCCACCTTGTCGATCATCTCCTGCACATGCTGCATGGCCGCGCTCTTGCCGACCATGAAGAAATGGCTGTACCGTTCCGAGATTTCCGCCCGAAGGGAAAGGTTCTCGCGGCGAAGGTTTGCCTCGCGCTCGCGCACCTGCTGGTTGAGGCTGACGAACTGGGCGATGAGCGTCGCCACGATGGAGACGAAACGGATGTCCTCTTCATAGGAGACCTCATCCCCGAAGAGCCGGTCCACGCTCAGCACGCCGATGGGTTTGCCGTGGAGACTGATGGGCACCCCCAGGAAGGCGATGCGCCCCTTCTCGATCCTGCGCGCACGGGTCTTGTTCAGAAAGAGCGGTTCTTTGCTGATGTCCGGGACGATGAAGGGCTGGGCCGTCCGAAAGATCAGGCCCGTGACCCCTTCCGTGACCCGGTAGACACCCCGCTTTCTCTCTTCCTCTTTGAGGCCGTGGGAGGCGCGGATCGCCAGGTAGTCGTTCTCCTCGCCCATCAGGGTGACCGTGGCCCTCTTCATGGTGAGGGATTCGGAGAGTATGGCGAGGATCTTCTCCAGGGTCAGCTCGAGATTCAGAGCCTGACCAATGACCCGACTGATCTCGTAGAGCACTTTCAATTCAAGCTCGCAAATTCTCGTTTCCATTCCCCGTCGAGGGAGCACATCCTGTGCCATCGAAGCGGCATCCGAGTGTGCCTGAGCCAGGGTGCATCGGGGACGGGGAATGCAGGGGGGCTCCAGAAGAAGATGGATACCCTCTCCCTGTCGGGAAGATCCCTCCCATGGGAAGGGCTCACGGGCAGTTTCTTCGTGTGTCACGGGTTCCTGGATACTACAAAATTGTACATTTCCAGGCTCTTGATTCTCTCTTGAAACAATCTTGAGCTGAGAAGAGTCGAGCGAATTGACACTGAATAGGCTTTCCGATAGCATCTTCACACGGCAAATCCAAGCCCGGAGGGGAGCCAGAGCTCGAGTGCCTTTTCCAGATTTCACCTCTCCGCCCAATGGCCCTTTCACACGCCACAACGAAGAGCGGGGATGCCATGATCATAGGGCTTGATGTAGGAGGGACCCACACCGACGTGGTGCTCATCGGGGATGGGTGCATTCAGCGCCAGGTCAAAGTGCCCACAGATCCATCGAACCTCTTCGACAGCGTCTGGACCGGTTTGGACGAAGTGACCCGGGACATCAATCCGGAACGGCTGCAGCGCATCGTCCTGAGCACGACCCTCACGACCAATCTGCTGGTGGAGCGCAAGTTCAACGAGCCGGGGATGATCGTCTCCAGCGGGCCGGGAGTGGATGCCGAGTCGTTTCGGACCGGTCCACATTATTTCGTGGTGTCCGGTTCCATCAATCATCGGGGGAGTGAAATCCAGACCATCGATGAGACGGAAATCGAGGCCATCTCAGCGAAGCTCAAGGCTGAAGGGATCAGACAGGTCGGTGTGGTGGGCAAGTTTTCGACCCGCAATCCCATCCACGAGACCCAGATTTGTGAGATTCTGGGGGACGATTTTGATTACAAGGCTCGCGGGCATCGATTCTCGGGCAATCTGAACTTCCCGCGCCGGATTGCCACGGCCTATCTGAATGCGGCCATTTATCCCTTGCACAAGCGTTTTTACGAAGCGGTTCGGGATTCGCTGCGGCAAAAGGGTCTTGAGATACCCATCTATGTGCTGAAGGCGGACGGCGGGACCATGAGCCTGGAAGCCTCCCTCGACAACCCCGGCCAGACGATGCTGTCCGGTCCGGCGGCCAGCGTCATGGGCGCCTTGCCATTCTCGTCGGAGCACCGGGAAACCCTGGTCCTCGATATCGGGGGCACCACCACCGACATGGCGATTCTGATCGGGCATGCTCCGCTCCTGGATCCCCTGGGCATCGAGCTGCACGGCACCAAGACGCTCATTCGCGCCCTCAAGACTCGCTCCATCGGCTTGGGGGGGGACAGTGCCGTGAGGGTCGAAGGCACAGGCATCAGCATAGGACCCGACCGCGCGGGGCCGGCCATGGCTTACGGCGGTGCCGTGCCCACTCCCACCGATGCCCTGTTCGTTCTGGGCAAAATGACGGAGGGGGACGCCGAGGCGGCACGCCGGGGCATCTTGTCCATCGCGGTACCCCTGGGACTCAAGGCTGAAGAGGCGGCCGCCCTGGTCTTTGACATGGCCTGCA
>Ga0105100_10001329_pt1 | contig 14582 bp, 14 predicted proteins | sample PPLLak12cMay2015_2_FD_87033 | JGI IMG/M metagenome (GOLD analysis project Ga0105100, IMG submission 87033) | Freshwater sediment microbial communities from Prairie Pothole Lake near Jamestown, North Dakota, USA - PPLs Lake P8 Core (1) Depth... | ecosystem: Environmental > Aquatic > Freshwater >...
CCTGCCGGCCAGTCTGAAGTAGACAAAGCCGACCATGATCACGCCCACAGCCCCGACGGCGTACAGGGCAAGGCGCAGCCCGATCACCAGGCTGCGCCCCCCTGCTGCAATGCCAAGATCCTGCCGCTCAGCCCAGGCCGCCACACATATGGAGGCAACTGAGACAGTCACCGCGACCCAGGCCAAGCTTCTTTGGGTTTTCAACACTGCTCCTCCGAACCCATTCGCTGCAGGTTAGTTGTCCATTCGTGGCGACCGGCTTAGTACCGACGCCAATTCGGAGCCTCCTGCCCATTGACGTTCTCGATCACGACGCTGTCCATCCGTTTGAATTGCTCGGGATCGGTTTCAACAATAATCCGTTCGCGCAGACGCAGGGCCTCCAGATAGGTCGGCCGCATCATCAAGGCGAGTTTGACGTTGAACAGCGCGTGCTCCACGTCGCCCTCGAGATAGTACTTGGCCGCTCTGGCATAGGCGTCCTCGGCCAGACGAGTCCGGTCGATGCCCTGCAGCGAGTCCTTTGCTCCTTCTCGCTTCATGCGCAGGTCATCCACGCGTCCTTTGGAATCGAGCTGGGCCAGGTCGTTGATGATGTGAGGTGTCAGCATGACCATCACCTCTTCGCGCGACACCGTGTCCTTTGTATTGCGGAACAGAACCCCGAGAAGAGGTAGATTCCCAAGCACGGGGACCTGTCCTCTGCTCGTATCCACTTTGTCGCGGAAGAGACCGCCGATGACGACCGTTTCACCGTCCTTGATGAGGACGTTGGTCTTCAGCTCGGTTGTCTTCTCATCTGGGATACCATTCGACTTCAACACGCCGTCGCTGTCCTTCGGATAGATGTCCATTCGGATGTAGCCATCGTTGCAGATGTACGGGCGAAATGCGAGGCGCGTGCCGGTCTCCAGGAACGACACGGTCTGTGTCGTCGAGGTCTGGCTCTGCGTCGTGGCGTCAATGTAGCCGATCTTGTTACCGATCAACACCTGACCCTCTTGTTTATTGACGGCGAGGATCTTCGGATTCGCGAGTACGGTCGTATCGGTGACTTCCTCCAGAGCCGTGAGAATGGCCTGAACGTTGTCCGCCGAGAATCCGACCGTCAGTCCTCTGCCCCCGGGAGATGACGCAAACCCGGAGGTCTGAATGGGAGTACCATGGCCTGTCAGGAACGCGGGCACCATGTCGACGGCGACACCGCTAAGCAGGTTCCAGTCGACGCCGAGCGCCATTTCCTCGGTCAACTTGACCGCCATGATCGTTGCTTCGATCAGGACCTGTCGCGGTCTCACATCGACCTCACGAATCAACACCTCGGCCTTCGCCACGTTCTCCGGGTAGTCGAAGATGACAATCATGTCGTTGAGCGCCATGTCATCGCCACCGCCGGTCGAGGTCAATCCACTCCCACTGGTGCCAACACCGCCGCTGCTGCCGCCGCCGCCCGAAATCGCCTTCTGGGCAGGACTGGTCATTTGGATCTTCGCGTTCGAAGCACCGCTCAGAACCGGCTGAACCAGCTTGCCGGCCTCCACAGCCGTGATGTAGTACAGCGTGATAACCTTGTGGATCATCCGTTCCGGGTCTTCCTTGATCTTCTTAAGCTCCTCAGGCGTGTAGACGCGTACGAAATCTCCGTCCTGCTCGTACTTGTAGTTGTTGCCCAGAACGGCTTCGAGCGCCTGGTCGAACGTGACGTTGTAGAGTCGGCTGATGGTCAGCGGACCCTCGACCCCGGAAGAAGGCACAATGTTCTTCTTGCACAGGGCCGCCAACAGTCGCAGACCCTCGCGAATGGTCATGTCCTTGCGAAAGGCAATGAACTTGATCAGACAGCCATTCGAGAAGTCCACCTGGGCGTCATTGGGATCGATCGCCTCGTCATCCGTCGCCGAGTTGGGGTTCGGCGCCAAGGCGTCGGTCTGGGCCGCTAACGTCGTGCTGATCACAAAGACCAGCAATACGGCGCACAGCCACGGCATCTTCCATCGTACTCCTACCTCATTTGTCTTCTTGTCCTGATACATAATCATACTCCTGCTCTTTCAAAGACTCGTTTTTCGAAAAAAACGCGGAATTACACTGTCAAAATCAACCTGTCACTTGTTCACATCGAGATGTTGTGTCAGCTTCAGCGTCAATTGTGTTCCGTTACATCCAACCAGCACCGAATCCTCATAAATACGCAGCACTTCAAATTCGCATGTGTCCGGACCGTCGCGGATCGACAGTCGCTCCCCGAGGCGCAACAACTGATCATTGATGTAGGCCCGGGGAGTCCCGTCTCGCAGGACGGCCTCCAACTTCAGTCTCTGCCCGAGTCGGGCAGCGGTTTCTTGAGCATGATCGGGGGCGGTCATGTGTACTTCGTTCAGCGGGTTCTGCGGCACGCCGGAGTTCCGACGAAAGGATTCCCAGCCACGCGACGCGAAGAAATCACGATTGATGTGATCGTTTCGGCCCGGCAGCGTGGGCAACTCAACATATTGGACGTTCCGTGGCGGCTTTTGGGAGTCGGTCTGTTCCTGTGTCGCGCCCGGCTCGGCCGCGGCCGGAGCGGGTTGATGGCTTGTCAGCACGCGGAACCACATGAAGCCCATGACACTGAGCAGAGTGACGGCAAAAACCGCCTTCTTTCTGTCAGCGGCCAGATGGTCCAGCATCTGGTGTGCCTGTGCAATCCGGTAGTTTCTGCTATGTGCCATCACTCACGATCCTATTTGCCCGCCGCAACGGTGGTCCCATCCCGCTCCACCCGCGGCTGGTAGAAAATCACGGCCTCGGTCTCCATACTGACCCGACCCGCGAAATCACGATCATTCTGCAGGAGCACTCTCTCAATGCGCACCAGTCGGTCCATCCCCTGCAGGTCATGGAAGAGACCGAAAACGTCGTTCAAACTCCCCTTGCAGTTCACGCGAATCGGAATGCATCGAATGCCGTCGGAGTCCGTCTCTTTGCCTGGCACGACGACCTGCTCGATCAGGGAATGCCCGGTCATGACACGGGCGATCTCCTGGAGGAAGACCGCCTGGGAAGCATCCGGGGGGATATAGCTGTCATAGTGAGCCACGATTTCTTCGATATTCCGGAGCCGGACCATGAGACCCGGCAATTCCTCGCCCTGGGCGGCTGCCACCTGAATCGTGCGCTCCTGCTGGACTCCGGCTTCATGGAGGGACCGCAATCGTCTATGGGAAGGCATGTAGCCATAGAAGACGAAATCGGCGCAGAACAGCACGCCAACAACGTATAGCCACATCTGCTGCTTGTGGCCTAACTTCTTGGGTCCGGCATTAGTCATCGACTTTCAGTGTCCTTAAAATTGGCGAGGTAGCAGACAACCTCGAACTCGGTCACGTCGAGGGTCTCCCCCTGTCCGGCCGAGACGGTGGCCGTCTGGGGTGACGACGAGGTCGGCGCGCTCGCGGCGGAGACCTGAACCTTGCCATTACGCCAGAATGACGCATAAACTCGCTGAAAATAGGACGAATCATCCAAACGTTTGACGAGCGCCGCCACATCGGCAGGACCGACCGCAACGCCGCTCAGGGTGATCCGAAAACACACACTGCCGGCCAGGTTCCCTTTCGAAGCGTCAGTCCGGCCCTCAGCGGGGCGTACGCCGACATCGTTCGCACGTGAACTCTTCTCATCGTTCGAGAAAGGCTCGGCCTTGAACTCGACTCGGCTCAGCACCACGGTCTCGCCGATAACATGGCTCATCTCCGCGAGGACGGCTGCCATATCGATCTTCGAGTCGATTCGCTGGATCAGATCTGCCTTGGTGCGTACTCGGTTGAGGTCCCCTGTGACGGCGTCGAACTGGTGAAGAATGCTCTCTGCCTCGACCCGTTTGCCTTCGAGTCGCCTCAGCTCCCCGCTGGCTCGCGCGATCCTGTGCACCGATGTCACGTTGTAGCTGATCATGACCAGAAACACGATCGCCAGGCCCAGACACTGTCTGCGCACGCGATCTTGCCGGCGTTTGCCTTCCTTGTACCACTCAGGCAGAAAGTCTATTTCCTTCATGGTTGTCCACCTTCCAGCGCCGGCTCCGGCACGACGTCGGATGGCCGCTCACCGTCCGTCGGGAGGGCCGCGCGTCCCTTAAGGCTCAACCCGATAGCCAGGGCCAGATCAGCCGCGGAACGGCTGCAATCGTCGCTGCCCTGAGTATCCCCCGGGTCCAGAGCGCGGAACGGGTCGGCGGGCTCCACGGCGATGGACAGGTGCCTCTGGAAAACCTCGAGAAGTACTTTCTCACGGGCGCCGCCGCCAGCCACCACAGCTCGCTCCACCCGCTTTCCACGGAACGTGACCGTATGATAACGCAGACACAACGACAGTTCCTTGGCAAGCTGTTCGGCGGCCGACACGAGTGCGTCTGTCACCAGTTGATGCGTGGCGTCTTCCACGGCCTCGTCCCGTTGCAGCCGCAGACGGAGAGACTCGGCATCGGCGGCCGGAACATCCAGCTTCGATGCAATCTCCTCATCGAATCGGGCCATGCCGAATGGGATGTGCTTGGCCAGACAGATCTCCCCACTCCGACCGAAGACGATCGTCGTGGCCCGGTATCCAACGTCTGCAAAGACGACGGTTCGCTGTTTGTCTTCCTCGCGGCGCATGACGCGATCAAAGCCGCGGAACAGAGCACACGGGGCGGCGTCAATCCCCACAGGCTGAAGTCCCGCTTCTTCCAGTAGGGAGATGTGGCTCTCGATGGCTGCCGCTTTGGCCGCAAAGACAATGTATTCATTCTTCACTTCGTCGTCCTGATGAACGCTGCCGGCGAGCAGGTAGTCGATGGCATCCGTGTCCATACGCAGGTCAAATCGTTGCGCCACCTCTTTGCGCAGTGCCCTGTCCACTTGGATGGCTTCAGTCTCTGCGAAGCGCAGCGAGGTGAGCTGTAAATCATCGGCGGACAGCGCCGAAACCGCGTTACGTCCTTTGAAGCAGCCGTCTGACAGCAACTGCTGGATCGTCGACACGGTCCAGCGCCGCCGTTCCCGCTCATCGGTCATCGCGGAGGGAGGGACAGGGACCCTCTTCGTCGACAGCACTTTGAGAGTGCCGTCCATCTGGGCCAGTTGGATGAGCTTCATGCAACTGTGGCCCAGGTCCACACCGATTGGCAGGACCGCCTGGTTTCGCGTTATCCAGTTCGGCATCAGCATTTCACACCGTTCAGTTGATGGAGATGAAGCCTGTAAGAGGCTCCACATTCACAATCCTCGTGGCGCTGCCGGACTTGAGCGTAACGGCGCCAACATTATCCAACTCGCCGCCATCCTCATCGTACGGGGTCCCCAGGTAGTCGAACGTCACCTTGTTCTTACCCAGCCCGTCGAAGTTCACGCTGAAGATGTTGACCCGATCGAGTCGGCCGTCGTTCTTGAAGTTGACCTCGTAGTTGAATCCCTTCTTCACGGGGTGTGGGATCAAGACGCCATTAGGATCCAGGACGCGGTACGAATGGGTCGCCGTGAAGAACTCGACTGAGTAGCTCTGGCCCCGACTGATGGCCATACTCTTGGCGTACTCCATATCGGCCGCGATCATGTTGGCGGCAGCTCGAATCTGCATGCTGCCGGCCGAGGACGCCATGGGCACGACCACGGCGGCGGCGATCCCCAGAATGACGATCACCATCAACACTTCAATGATAGTGAACCCGCTTCTCAGCATGTTCGTCGACCTAACCAACTGCATCATTATCATCCGTCGTTCCACGTTTTGAGTTGTCATCAGTCCAACCTCCGTTCTTGTTTCGACCTGTCCGGGATGCATCTTTACCCAGCCGCAAGCCGACCTGACTCGTCGGAGGCCACCGGAGCGTGACCGATGCGTCACAGTCGGCACAGAACCCCCAGTCCGAGTCGCCCTACACGTGCTACAATCGTCACAGCCTCCACCGTTCTGAATCACGGCCGCTACGGCTGCTACAGCCAACCCTCGTTGGCCGCGCCACAGCCGCAGATTCCGCTTGCCCCGTCCGACACAGCAGACACCTGACAATCTGCGAGGGCCACCATATTTCTCAACACGCGAGTCCCTACGACCCATAAACAGGCAGAATGTTTCCGGACCTGCTCGACCGTTTTCCACCGGGATCAGTTTCTGCCAATGCTCCGGAAGAACGCGCCCGCCGCCTGGCTCCAGTGAGCCTCATAGGGTTGGCCGAACGCGTTTGTGAGCAACGCCACAAGGGCAGATCGTGCGGGTTCTGCGATGATTGCTACCTCGGAGCCACTTTCATCAAACTTCCAGTGACCGATCAGACCGGACAGACTACCCGACGGAGGCACGTTGCTGCTCCCCACCGCCTCCGCGTAGATTCGAAGGTCGTCCATCAGGCCGGTAAAGCAGCAGTTTGGATCAGCGGTCCGGTTTGTGGCGATGTTCAGATGCCCAGTGCCGCTGGTCGGCCCAGTAGTCCAGAGACCTGAGTTGCGCGAAGTTCCATCGAGATAAGACGACATGGAGGTGCCCTGGCGCATCACCGTGATATTGTACCACTTGTCGGACACCGTCAGATCGTTCACTGTGATGCCGGTCGCCCAGCTTGAGTTCCCGTGCCATACTCTCAACTGCTTCGGTGTGCTGGCGTCGAACTGGAGCGACCAATAGTTGGTGGAACCGGTGGTATTAGTCCTGGCCAGGATCGCCGCCCAGGACTTCTGAGAAGCGGCGGACTTGACCCACACCGACAGGGTGTAGTCGCCCGTCAGCGTCAGGTGGCCCGTAACGTCCGTCGTACGAAGATGATCATTTACTCCATCGAACTCCAGGGCCCCCCCATACCTGCCGCCGGCCGGACGCCACCTCGGAGCATCGTACATGATGCCGTCGTGACTGTCTCCCGACCATTCGCAGGCGGTTTCTGTAGCAGTTCCCTTGGCGAACAACCCGCCGAGAACGCGGATATTCGATGCGCTCGCCGCGATGCGGACACTGCCCTCGACGACGACCAGCCCCTCAATCGTCAGACTGTCCACCTCTTCGATCGTCAGGTCGCCGTTGACGTACAACACGGGAAGGTTCTTCGTGGCGATGATGGAGTTGGTGTTGCCACAAATACTGAGATTGCCGTCAACGAGGAGCATGCCTCGGATGATGACGTTGCTGTTGATGACCAGGTCGCCGGTGCGGCGCCACACCGACGCCGGTGTGTATTCCGTCGTTGAGAGGGAACTCAGACTGATCGTGCCGGTGCCGTAGTACGGGTTGCTGTACGTGCTGGTCACAGGCGGCCAGCCGAGCGACAGGTCCGCCACGGCCTTGTGACGGCCGGCTACGGTTCCCGTCAGGGCGTTGGAGAAAACGTCTCCTTTGACGGTGCCGAGGTTGGTCACCCTACCGGCGCAGTAAAGATCACCCCACAGAACCTGACGCGACTGAAGCACGGTGTTGGCGCCGGTCCATAGCGCGATGCATGGGTCCAGGCGAAGCTCCGCCGATAATCGGCTGCTTCCGACCTTTCGTGCGTTCTTCACCTCGTATGCTTCGCAGGTGATCGAATAGTCGCGGCGCTCGTTCGGATTAGACTCGTTGCGCGTCACCGTCACATCGTAATAATCGGGACTGTCCGCTACGAGTTGCTGACCCACGCCCCCGGTCCAGTATTCGGAGCTGAGCTCTTGAGGCTTGAGAATCAGTCCTCTTGCATGCTGCAGCGCGGAATCCGCCAGTTGGTCCATCTCCGTGCGAAGCAGCATATTCTGCCCGCAGGCCAGTTCTGTGTCGCAGCGGCTCACAAAGCCCAGGGAGAGGACGGCAATAGCGATCACAATCAACAGAACCATGAGGAGTGCGACACCCCTCCGGTTCTTCGCCGATGATGGGTTGTTATGGATGATGTCCAGCATTCGTCGCTTCAATACCTGCCTTGAATCCTCCATTTCACGCTAATCGTCGTCGCCGACGACAGCATCTCCGGCCTCGTTGAGCAGGTTGCCGGCCCAGCCCCGCAGAGCCACGGTCACTTCATACGGATGTGGCACGCCGTTCTCGGCCAGGCGAAACGAGATGACAACCCGCTGAGTGAACGGCGGGGCCGTATCTAATTGAAACTGTACATTTTGGCAGGCAGGAATCAAAGCGATGCGTGTTTCGGCGTACTGAGATACCAGCAGGTCCTTCGTGGTCGCCTGGGCCAGGTCCCCCAGCGTTATCACGGCTCCCTCGGCCGGCGAGAACCGACATAGCCGCAGGGTGTCCAGAGCATCACCGCGTTCGATATACACGATTTCGCGGACGTTGATCTGGCCGTCATTGTTCGGGTCAGCCGCCCAGACGACCAGATCGTTGTCGGGAGCGGCACAGATCAGCTTGCAGTTGCGAATCAGTTCCCCGATTCGCAGCCGGGCCTGGCGCAGTTGTGCCTCCTTGAGGGTGGTGTCATCGCTGTCTCGCGTGGCATTGCTCATGGCAAATGCCAGGGTGGTCACGGCCAGGAGTAGAATGCTCGTGACCACGAGCGTGACAAGAAGCTCGACCAAAGTGAACGCCTTCGTGAATCTCGCCATCTTGATCAACGGTGATTCCATACATCCAGTTGACCGCCGGATTCGGAATTCACGGGGCGAGCCAAAGACTTACCCCGGCCGAGCCCAGCCGGTCATTCGCTGATTAATCGATGAACGGCCGTTATCGGTCGTCCCCGATAGTACACTCGCACCGAGGCCAGCGCAAAGTTGGGGGCTGCCCCGCCCCCTTGTTGCGGTACGTAGACATAAATGCAGGATACGTCTCTGCTGTAGTTCGCATAGAGAGGATCCGTTAAAAGGGCCCCGCTTGCGTCCTTTACCTGCCCCTGCGCCTCCGTGTAGCCGTGCCAGTCGTCGACGTCGTCGAAGGGCGCGATCACGATCCGCTCGAGCAAGTCGTTGGCCAGACCGGCCCCCAGCGACCTGTGCAGGCCCTCGGCCTGGACGGATGCCCCGTCCGCGAAAGGCAGCAGCACGCCGGCGGCCGCCACGCTCAAGACCACCATAGCTATGGTGGCCTCGACCAGAGTGAAACCGCCGCGGTGTGTTCTATGTCCCGCTGATGTATCAGTAGTCATAGTACTCCACGCCATTGCCCGAGGCTCCCGTATTGTCCGGGCGCACTTGCCCCGTCTCAGGCTTGCAGATCCACCCGTGGTTGTTGTCGGCGGTCGCAGGAAAGGCTTCACCATTGGCAAGCACGTGCATGGTGTCGAGTCCATTGAATGGGTTTATGGGTATGCGAGACAAGTAAGGCCCGTAGGGGAACCCAGGCGTGCCGATCGCGGCAGTCTGGCCCGAGGAGTTACTTGACAGCATTGCCTGGTCTCTGAAGGCCGCCTGAGTGGGCACTCCCGTAGCATCCCCGTTCGGGTAACCCGGCGCAACCTCCAGATGCTGGCTGGCGTAGATCAACATGAATCGTCGAAGCAACGCCAATTCGGAAGCCATCGCGCTTTCCTTCGCCGGGGTCGTGGCGTGTGAGAAGGTCGGAGCCACGACCGCAGCCAGGATGCCAAGCAAGACCACCACAATCAGGATTTCGACCAACGTGAAGGCTCTTGCTCGTTTCATCGATAACCCTTTCTATAGTACTGAATTTCCATTCAGCAAAAAGGCTGACCGGCGTCGGCAAGTTGCCTGGAGCACGGTCAGCCTTGGTATCGGTTTTATTATCGACGGCCACGCCACGTGGTTCACACGCCGGCGCTTCGGCCGTATGGAACACTAGTACGTTACGTGTGCGTCATCATCAGCACGGAAGTCGCCTGTGCCGGTGTTGAAATACCAGCCGTTGTTGCCAGCACCCGGAGCGCCGGCGCCGATCTCGACTGTGATGCGATCATTGAACGGGTTCTTCGGAATGGCCTGCAGATACGGACCGTAATCATACGGCAGGGCGGCGTCGACCTCGCCATTGATGTCCGTTCCACCGGTCATCGCAAGGACAAAGCCTGCACCGCCGGTATGCGTCCCGCCGATGGCAGCGTTCGAGACACCCGGGAAGGCGTCATTGTGCTGCACCTTGTACAGCTCGATCTGAGACCGGACGGTCTGCAGGTCGCTGCACAGCGAGGACAGCTTGGCCTCGGTGCTCGCCTCGGTGAACTGCGGAATGACGATCGCGGCCAGAATGCCCAAAATGACCACGACGATCAGAATTTCGACCAGTGTGAAGCCTCTGTTTCTCATGTGTGTTCCTCCTCAATGTCGGAAAAACGAATTCATTTCTTTGTTTAGAAAGTACTGAGAGTTCCGTGTTCCACTCGCAGTATCGACAGAATCAGTGTGCGACTTGACTATTTTTCGTGTGTGCCGACGACCCTCCACAAGGATGGATGAGAGATTCGCATTTCACAAGACGCTACGTCATCATTTGCTGGTTGCATCGTATTTTGGAGCCATGTAGTCTGCCATCCGGAAACGAGCCAAATGGCGTTATCTGCGGCTCCTACTCAGTCCAAGCAAACTATATGAAACGCTGCGCAAAATGCAAAAACGCGGCACGAAAAAACTCAGGAGGATCGTGCGGACGAATCACGGTGACGAGGTGGGCGGGAGATTGAAATAGGATGGGAAGTTGCGCACGCGGATGGAGCGGGTGTGTTCACCCCGGTGCGCCAGCTCGATCCGAATAACGTCAACGCCGCGAATAGCCGAGTCGATTTTATCCGCCCATTCGATCAGGACCACCGACTGCGGATAGCAGAAGTCGTCGAAACCGAGCATTTCGAATTCGGCAATGGAGCCGATTCGATACGCATCAATATGATAGATGTCGAATCGCCCCTCATACTGGTTGACCAGAACGAACGTAGGGCTGGTGACGTTCCTGAGGTCTTCGGCGCCAGCCCCCGCGACGATCCCCTTTATCAGACGCGTCTTGCCGCTGCCCAAGGGGCCGTAAATGGCGAAGACCTCGCCGCCCCGGAGCTGACGGCCGATCGTGCGCCCCAGTTCCACAGTCTGCTCCGGAGAATTCGATATCAGCGTCCAGTCCATGAAGCGTCTCACCGAGCGTCCGTCGGCGTTGGCTCGCCGAGCTGGGCCGGATAATAATAGGCCATCGTTTGCGCAGCGATGCCCATGCGATACTGATGGTCCTGCAAAAGACAGGTCTGACGATCCTGCGTCGGGACGGAGGTCGAATAAATGCGCAGCTCGCCAGGCGCGCACGTGATGACTTCTTCGCGGTAATCGCCCAGACAGTCCATCACCACGATCACGCGTCCTTCAACGCGATGGAGGGCCGGACCACTCCAGTCCCGGATCGCGTTGCCGATAATCACTTCCTTCTGCGAGTCGGCGTCCCACCAGAGAGGCCGCGGCGTCAGCGATTCCTTTTCCAGAAATGCGATCAACTCGCCGGAGGCGCTGTACAGCCAGCGTTTCGGGAAATCCCGCTCGCCGGCAAGGACCTCCATGCCGGCGTGGTCTGCGAGAATATCGGCCGCCATGCCCTGGCCGTGAAGATGGGACGTTGGCTCCTTGTTCGCCCAGAGCTTGCGGCCCGTCGCGGCGTCCACCACGCAGATACCGTCGGTCTTCTGTTTCGATTCGAAACCGTAGAAGACCTCTAATCCTGAGTTCCCGGGGTAGATATCCGCCACGTAACAGATATCGGGATGCCCCATTTCGAGGGTCCAGAGTCCCCGGCCCGTGTCGTCGAGGACCGCCGCGCCGATGACAAGCTCGTCCCGGCCATCCCGATCCACATCTGACGCAATCAAGCCGTGAGAACCCTGCCCGGCATATTTCTTCTGCTCCTGCGTCGAGTCCCAATACCAGATTCTGTTGAGGTCTCTATCCAGAGCCTGCGTCTTAATGATGTTGTACGTCCCTCGCTGCATGATGAGCGATGGCGTCTTACCATCCAGGTACGCCACCGCCAGGAAGTTGCGGCAGTAATAGTTGTAGTCCGGAAACCCATCGCGGCTCAGCCACGGTGTCTTGGCGACAATGCGACCCGTCGCGCCGTCCAGTTTCACCAAGTGCTCCGGCCCCGTCTGCACGAGTCCCTTTTCGTCGCGAGGATCGCCTTCCCCTGCCTTGCAGTACACCTCAGCCTTGCCGTCCCCATCGATGTCATAGACTACCCACGGCGAGTACCAGATACCCGCCTCGATGGACCAGCCCATGTCATAGCGCCACATCATCGTGCCGTCGAGCTTGTAGGCCTCAAGCTTGTATGTCGTCGTGCTCCGCTTCCAGTAGCCAGGCTGCTGATATGGGTCGGTATTGAAATCCGGCTGCTTGATCAGGTACTCCAGAGCGCCGTCGCCGTCCAGGTCGCCCAACCCGACTTTCTGGAAATCGTAATCGCCTCCAAGTGCAATGCGCACGTACGACGCCGCCGAACCCGATGGCACAACGCGAGCCACGGCATCAGGCTTGATCGAGGAACGCTCCCCATTGCACGCGTAGATCTCATACGTACACGGCTTCCCCGTTGGCTTGTCATCAACGAAACAGGTCGGCCGGTATTGCTCATTCGTCAGATAGACCCGAGGCGCATCCGCCGCCTGCGAGTCCACGCGGGCAACCTTGAATCCGACGTCCGCCGGGTCCTCCTTGAGCAGCCGCCAGCTCAGAAACACTGAGCCGTCCTCACGCTGAAGCGCGACCAGGCCGCGGTCCAGCTTCTCAGCACCGCCGGCAACCGCCACGCACGCAAGCAGGATCGATCCGACCATCGGATACTTTCTCATGATTCCTACCTCCAGACTCCGTTGACTCACGCCCGTCTCTGCAAATGCTCGTAGCCATGCGGCTCAAGGTCTTTGATTTGTCCGTCGGGCATCAGGATTTGCATCCTTCCAGTATCCGTAATTGTCCCGATCCTCGTGATCGGCACGGGATCATCCCACGCCCAGCGCAACTTGTCCCACTGCTCTGTTCCCAGGGTGAACAGCAGCTCGAAATCCTCTCCGTCGTTGACCGCGGCGCCCAGCGGATCATTCTCCGGTTTCGCGTCGTCCGAGACAGGAATAGACGATGCGTCGATCAAGGCCCCAACGCCACTCTGGTGACAGATCCGGTTCAAGTCGCTGCTGAGCCCATCGCTGAGGTCCATCATCGCATTCAGAGTCACCAGACTGGTCATCTTCAGCGATTCTCGCACGCGAGGCTCAAATGAGAGATGTCTGCTCCGCCCCGAGCCCCCCAGGGAGCCCGTGACGCAGACGGCGTCACCGACCCGCGCGCCGTTGCGACGAACGGGAGGGCTGTTGCCCGGCCTGCTCAGCATCGAGACACAGATCACGAACGGTCCGTCGTTCTGCCAGGCGGTGATGTCGCCGCCCACCAGCGGACAATCGTACTTGTCGGCGGCCGACAGGATGCCCTCGTGCAGCTCCTTCAACTGGCGTTCGTCGAAGTCGCGGGGCAGGCCGACGGCCGCCACCGCCGCCAGCGGGACTGTGGCCATCGCCGCACAGTCGCTCAAGCTGGCCGCCATCGACTTGTAGCCCACCTGATGCAGCGTCGCCGTCTTCAGGTCGAAATGCGTGCCATCGAGCAGCATGTCCGTCGTGATGAGGACTGAGGCCCCGTGCGGCAGGGCTATCTGCGCCATGTCGTCGCCGATGCCAATCGGATAGGCGGCCTTCGGCAGTCGCCTCTGCTCGGCAAACCAACCTGTGATTTCGTCTTCCGTCGGACTCATTGCTTCGCAAGGTGCTTCTTCCAGAACTCGATCTGACGCCGGGATTGCTCGGGCCCGCCGGCACCGGTGGAAGCGTACCGCCTCACGACATTCCAGGCGCCGAGTCGTTCATACACATCGCTGTCGATGACGGACGAGCAGTCCCTGAGCTGCTCCAGCGAGAGCTCCGCCAGTGATCTGCCCTCTTTCTCGCAGTGGGCCACGAGAGCCCCGACGATGCCGTGGGCTTTACGGAACGGCACCCCCCTGCCCACGAGGTACTCGGCCAGTGCCGTAGCGTCGAGATATCCGCCATCTATGCCGGCGACGATCTGCCCGGTGTTGAACGTCGTGTGTGACACGACCGCCGCGGCCATGTCGAGTGACTTCTCGGTCGTATCCGCGGCAGAAAAGACGTGGAGCTTGTCCTCCTGAAGGTCGCGATTATACCCGGAGGGTTGGCCCTTGAGGATTGTCAGCATGGCCATCAGCGCCCCATACACGCTGCCGGTTTTGGCCCGCATGAGCTCCAGCACGTCGGGGTTTCGTTTCTGCGGCATCATGCTCGACGATGTGCAAAACGCGTCGTCGATCCGGATAAACGCAAACTCGTTCGTCGAGAAGACGATCCAGTCTTCGGCGAGCCGTGACAGATGCGCCGCCACGAGGGCACAGTCGAAGATGAACTCCGCGCAGAAATCACGGTCACTCACGGCGTCGATGCTGTTGTGGACAATGTCGATGAAGCCGAGCTGCCGGCATGTGCTTTCCCTGTCGATCGTGAGCGTGGAGCCCGCGATGGCTCCGGCGCCGAGCGGCGACGCGTTCAGCAGGCTGCGGCAGTTCCGCAATCGGACGAAATCACGCTCGAGCTGTTCGACGAAGCTCAACAGGTAGGCGGCAATCACGATGGGCTGGGCGCGCTGCATGTGGGTGTA
>Ga0105100_10001330_pt1 | contig 14569 bp, 10 predicted proteins | sample PPLLak12cMay2015_2_FD_87033 | JGI IMG/M metagenome (GOLD analysis project Ga0105100, IMG submission 87033) | Freshwater sediment microbial communities from Prairie Pothole Lake near Jamestown, North Dakota, USA - PPLs Lake P8 Core (1) Depth... | ecosystem: Environmental > Aquatic > Freshwater >...
CAACTGCCAGCACAGGGAAGCCATGCTCCACCATGGCAATTGGCCCGTGCAGGAAATCCGCTGGAGAGTAGGGTTCTGCGGCAACATAGGTCATTTCTTTTAACTTGAGAGACCACTCGAAAGCCGTAGCGTAGTTGAAGCCCCGCCCCAGCACCACACAGCGCTGCATATACCGATAACGTTGTACCATGTTGGCAATCGCCCCATCTTGTTCCAGTACCTGTCCTGCCCAATCTGGCACGCGTTGCATCTCTGTCCATGCAACTTCATCGTCCAGCAAGGCTGCGGAAAGCATAGCGATCGCCATCAGCTCAGCGGTGTAGGTTTTGGTGGCTGCTACGGCAGCCTCTTTGCCAGCCATGATGTCCAGCACCAGGTCCGCCGTTTGGGCCAGTGGCGACTCGGGCGAGTTGGTGATGGCAAGAGTCAGGCATCCCTGGCGCATGCCTTCCTCCAGAACGCTGACCACATCCGGAGACTGACCGGATTGGGAGACGCCCACAACCAGGGCTCCTGCAACTTGGGTGGCTGCTGGTAATACGTGAACAGGGATGGCGTGGCAAGCGCCATGGGCAGCTGGTTGCGCGCACCCCACAGGTAGTTGGCATACCGTCCGGCGTTATCCGATGTGCCCCGAGCTGCCAGGAAGATAAAGCGAATATCCTGCTGGCGAATTGCAGCAGCAATCTGCTCGGTTTGTATTCTGCGACCGCTCAGCAATTCTGCCAGGCGATCCGGCTGTTCCAGGATCTCGGAATGGATGCTCATAATTCAGGTCTCTGTTGTCTGTGCTTGAATTATAAACGCACTTGTCTGGCTTCATACTGCGGGTTAAGTGCTTCGTTGGGATTGCCAATATGATAATCTTCCAGGTAATTTGCCGATTAAGTGTAACAAGATCCCACCGGCTTCGTTTATATTGATGACACTTGGGCGAGTGTCAAGAGGGGCTAGCCAACGTCATGACAACATTATCCGGCTAGCCCGCACCACTTAAGCAGGCTGGGTACTTGGAAATAGTACGTTGGCTGCCCTCAGAAACTTAAAAATTGCGACCAGGATATGCTGCCCCAGTAGATTGTTCGGGGATGGATAGGCTGGGGTTGACAGGGGAGCCTGGTGTGCTTCGTCAGAGGCTTTTGGGGAGAGCCCTCTGGCGTGGCAAAACTCAAAGAGACCGGAAAATAGGGTTTCACCTTGATCCGGTCTCTATTTATTTGTAGCTATGCACTTCAGGGGATTTCGGGGGAGTGTAAGTGGGCGAAGCACACATACACACCCAAAATCATCTGGTATCGAGTTCTTTTCATTCGAGTGCATGTGTGCTACACTATCCCTTAAAGAAATAGTTAACATCCCCAAAACTCGCCAGCAGGGTCGTCTCTTGCCTTGAACGATCTAAAATAAAGGGAGATAAATATGAAGAAATCATCTACCCCGTCCTACACTTTCCCTTTCATCTTGCTTGGATTTCTCTTTGGCCTGCTCATCGTCTTTTTTGGTACGGTGGTTGCTGTCTTGGCAGCAGGACAGCCACTCACCTTTGATAATCTCGTCCAGGCTCAACTCTCGACCCCGCTGCTATGGGTGCTGGATAGCGTCCCGTTTTTCATGGCTGCGATTCTGGGTATCCTGGGATCGAGAGAAACTAAACTGGTGCGCGCTCGCCGGGATACTTGGGATGCCCAGCGACGGGTAGCGGATGCCTCCCGTTTGAGCAGCGAGATGACGAAAAAGGACAAAGAGCGCCAGGATATCGAAGAGGTGATCAGCCGGGGCAAGCGCGAGTGGGAAGCTACCTTCGACTCGGTTCAGGATTTAATCTTACTCACCGATGAGCGGCGGACTGTGATCCGCTGCAACCGCTCGGCTGCCCAGGCGTTTTACCTGGATTTCCCGCAGATCATCGGTAAACCGGTTGACGAGCTATTCTTTGGCTCCGAATCCGGAGAACAATTGCCTGCTCAGAAAACCGAGGTGAAATTCCCCGCCCTGGATGGCTGGTACGAGGTCACCAGCACCCCGCTGACGTTTGAAGGCATCCCGCACGGTAAGATCTTCGTGGTGCGCAATATCACAGATCGCAAGCAGGCGGCTTTGGACCTGGAGCGCCAGAAGCAGTTTTACGAGGCCCTGGTAAAGAACAGCCCGATTGCCATTGTTACCCTCAGCCTGGAGCACCGCGTGGTGGCTTGTAACCCTGCATTTGAGGCGATGTTTGATTATCGCCAGCAGGAGGTCCTGGGTCAAAATATCGACAGCTTGATTTCGCCCCTGGAGATTCTGGAGGAGAGCCAGTCTTTAACCCAGCGTGTCGAGCGCGGCGAAACTGTGTACAAGATCAGCCAGCGCCGACGCAAGGATGGCACATTAATTGATGTCGAGGCGTTCGGTATCCCGGTTGTCTTGTGGGGGAAGCAAATTGGTATTTTAGGCATGTATAACGATATCACAGACCTGGTCCGGGCGGGACAAGTCTCACGGATGGAAATGTTGGAGGAAGAAGCACCCGTCGAAGCTATTGAGGAAATGCCAGAGCCTGCCCTGGAAGAGATGCCTGAAGAGCAGGTAGACGAGCCAGTCGAGGAGGTGCTTGCGTCTCCTGGGCGCCAGCGGCTGATAAAAATAGAGACGATCGAGGGGGTTGGAGCGGTGTATGCTGCCAAGCTGGCCGAGGTGGGGATCGTCACGACCGAGGATTTACTGAATTCTGCTGGCACGCGCAAAGGGCGCCAGGATCTGGCTGAGACGATCGGTATCTCTGGTAAGCTTATCCTCAAGTGGGTCAATCGAGCCGACTTAATGCGCGTGCCCGGGATTGGCGAAGAGTACAGCGACCTGCTTGAGGCGGGGGGTGTGGATACGGTCAAGGAGTTGCGAAACCGCAAGGCAGAAAATCTATATAAGACCCTCACCCAGGTGAATGACGAAAAAAGGCTTGTTCGCCGTCCGCCGTATCTGTCTGAGGTAGAGGCTTGGATTGCGGCAGCCAAGCAAATCGAGCCACGCGTATCGTACTAATCCATTGTATCGAGAGATAAAAACGAGGTGGGCTCTCCGAAGGCCCACCTTGTTGCTTTAAACTGGGTGGCTTATCTCTCTTGAATATCGGTGATGGCCCCGAAGGTGTTCACTTCCAGCGTCCACTCGCTACCTGGCACAAAGCGGGAGAATTCTTCGGGGCTTGCGGGCTGGTAAGTGTACGTCTCGCCGTCGCTCAGAAAGACTACCGTATAGGATTGGTTGCTATCCCCCTGGCGCTGCTCCGCTTCCAGTTGTAACTGGGGCCAAACCGGATTGGTATCGTCGCCTTGAAGCAATTCGGTATCGACCACCACCCACTCCAGCTGGGTGTAAGTGCACCAGTCGTCATAGACGCGGTATTCGCACTCCTGGACCACTTTGGCGATCCCGCTGCCCTGATCTACGGTGTAGGGAGTTCCGCACACTTCTTCTGCTCCAGGGGCTGGCTCAGACTGGGTGAAGCGGTATTTTTCGCTACAGGTGCCCAGCTCTGCACCTGCCGGGATCTGATCCTGCCAGTTTTCTCGATCCACCGGTTGCTCATCCAGGATTTCTATGCTGGTCTCCCAGCGCACCGATTGCACGAGCGCCGGCTGGGCTTCGCTGCGAGCGGCAAGGATCATGAAAAAGATACTACTCAGGCATAAGATTACGATGAATACCCCAGCCAGGATTAGCAGAGTTTTATTTGGCTTAACTGCCTGAGAGGTTGCCGTAGTTGCGGTGGGTTTTGCTTCCCGCCCCAGGCTGGCACCGCAGTTCTGGCAGCGGGCTGCATTTGGCAAGTTGGGTGTGCCGCATGCCGGGCAGTTGACTTTGGCTGCGGGCTGGTCAGAGTACGCACCCATTACCTGGCCTTTTTGCCGCTCTTGACCGCCAGCCAGGTCCCCGCTGCACTGGACGCAGCTCTGCGTGCCGGCGGGGTTGCGGGCCCCGCAATATGGGCAATGAACGTCTGGCCCTTTTTCCGCCTGGGCCAGCTTTGCCTCATCGTTAATCAGCTCTTGTTGTGTGGGCAGCTCAAACTGGTCTTTTTCATCCATTGCTGCTCCACAATTGGAGCAGGTTTTTTGCGTGCCCGGGTTTTTTGTCTCACATCGCTTGCAAGTCCACTCCAGTTCGACGTAGCCGAGTGTTTTCTCTGCCATGGGTTTCTCCTTGCTGGCATGTTTCCTTCCAGGTGTCCATAATTATAGCTGCTCTGAGCGGGCTAAAATGCTTTCATTTTGGTAAATAATCCACCTGCCGGAAAGAGAAGCCACACCCATTAGCCCAGTGGCGATATTTTTGGTTATTGAGAATTTAACCGTTTTCTGCTTTAATGATGTAGGACGTTGCTCATTACTCAACCTTAACAACCAGAAAGGAGGCAAAACTATTCGGACGATCGTGTCCAGTGTATCCTCATTGGTTCAAGCTTTGATAAACACCACTAGACCCTTAAGGAGAGAATCATGAAGAAAGGTTTGCTGTTCGTTGGGTTGCTGGTTGTCTCCAGCATGGTACTGACAGCTTGTGGAGGAGCAGCAGGAGGGAATACGATCAAAGTAGGCGGGATAGGTGAGCTAACTGGTGACATTCCCGCTGTAGGTGCTTCGTTCAAAAACGCCGCCGAGATGGCTGTAGCCGAGATCAATGATGCCGGCGGTCTGGATGTATGTGGCGAGAAATACACCATCCAGTTGGTGATCGAGGATAACGCCGGTAAAGCAGATCAATCTGCCTCTGCGGCCCAAAAACTGATCACCCAGGATAACGTAGTCGCGATCATCGGTCCAAATGCCAGCCGCTACGCCATCCCGGCTTCTGAGATTGCTGAAAGCTCCAAAGTCGTCCTGATCAGCCCGTGGTCCACTAACCCCAAGACCACCCTGGACGCCCAAACTGACCAACCGAAAAAGTATGTGTTCCGGGCGGCCTTCATTGACCCATTCCAGGGGCGGGTGGTCGCCAAGTTTGCCCTGGATAACCTGGGCGCCAAGAACGCAGCAGTGCTCTACGATGTGGCCTCCGATTACAACAAAGGCATCGCCGAGTTCTTCAAGCAGACTTTTGAAGAAAACGGTGGTACGGTTGTGGCTTTCGAGACCTATACCACGGGCGATAAAGATTTCACCGCCCAGCTTACCAAGATCAAGGAAACCAATCCGGATGTGATCTTCCTGCCGAACTACTACAGCGAGGTGCCTTTGCAGATCCAGCAGGCACATCGCCTGGGTATCACTGTTCCCTTCCTGGGCAGTGACTCGTGGGGCAGCTCTGAGTTGGTTGGGCTGTGTGGCACCGATTGCGAAGGTTACTATTTCAGCACGCATTATGCTGCCGATAACGCCACCCCGGTTGCCAAGAAATTCATCGATGCTTACAATGCCAAGTACGGCAATGTCCCTGACGATGTTGCCGCATTGACCTATGACTCATTTGGCTTGCTATGGCAGGCAATCCAGTCGGCCTGCTCCACAGACCGCCAGGCAATCCGCGATGCTCTGGCTAAAGTTCCCAGCTACGAGGGCGTAACTGGAAACATGCAATTCCAGGAAGGCTCCGGCGATCCGATCAAGAGCGCCGTGATCCTGCAAGTCAGCGAGGGCAAGTTCGTTTTCTTTGCCAACGCCAATCCTTAGTTGACGCCCGATCTGGCCCTCCCGCAGACCTCAAGAATCTAAGGGAGGGCTTGGTCTTGAGGGTAGCCAAATGACATATCTGCTCCAGCAAGCGCTAAATGCCCTGCAATTAGGCAGTATCTACGCCCTGATTGCCCTGGGCTATACCATGGTCTATGGCATCCTGAGGATGATCAACTTTGCTCACGGCGATCTGTTCATGGTGGGTGCTTTCTTTTCCTTCATGATCGCCACCTACCTGAAGCTGCCTTTTGTCCCCACCTTGTTGCTGTCAATGATTGGGGTGGGGTTGCTGGGTGTGGGCATCGAGCGTGTCGCTTACAAGCCATTGCGCGATGCGCCGCGCGTCTCAGCCGTGATCACCGCCCTGGGAGTGGGCATCTTCCTGGAAAATCTAACCCTGGTGTTTTACCCTTATCCGCAACATGTGCCTGAGCTTCTCCCCAACATCACCTGGACGATCGGCGGGGTGACGATCTCATCTTTGCAGATCATTATCATCCTGCTCTCTGTTGGGCTGATGCTTTTGCTGGATTTTATTGTCCGGCGCACAATGGTCGGGATGGCTATGCGGGCTGTCTCCTGGGACAAATCTATTGTGCCCTTAATGGGGGTTCCGATCAATATGGTGATCTCATTCACCTTTCTGATCGGCACCAGCCTGGGTGCTGCGGCAGGGGTGATGTATAGCCAGGCTTTCCCGGTGATTGACCCCTACATGGGCATCCTGATCGGTTGGAAGGCGTTCATCTCTGCGGTGGTAGGAGGCATCGGCAACGTGCGCGGCGCCATGATCGGTGGTTTTATCCTGGGGGGAGTAGAGATTATGGTGGCTGCTTACCTGCCCTCCACCTACCGCGATTTTGTCGCTTTTACCCTGCTACTGGTCTTGCTGATCTTCCGTCCGTACGGAATCCTCGGCCGACCTACATCCCAGAAGGTGTGAGCCATGTCTGCACAAACAAATCAAAAACCAGGCAGGTTTAACACATGGAAGGCGCGCTGGGACGCGCTAATGAACAACCGCAAGGTCCTACCCATCTTGTTGCTGGTCGGTTTTGCGCTCTCATTTCTCGTTCCTCGCTTCAATCTGATCAACCCATATGTTCAGCTCATCCTGATGTATGTGGGCATCAATATCATCATGACCGCCAGCCTGAACCTGATCAACGGTTACATGGGGGAGTTCTCGGTGGGTCATGCCGGGTTTATGGCAGTAGGAGCGTATATCAGCGCTTTGCTGACCATGAACGTCTGGCCAGAAAATCTAGTGGTGTGGTTGTTCCCGCTGACAGTCATTCTGGCGGGGATCGGGGCCGCCCTGGCTGGCTTGATTGTATCGATCCCATCCTTCCGCACGCGCGGCGACTATCTGGCAATCGTTACCCTGGCGTTTAATATGATTGTAAAATCGGTCATTGAGAACATCGAAGCCATCGGTGGGCCGCGGGGCATCCCTGGCATTGATAAATTGACAACCATGCCATGGGTTTTCTTTTGGACCGTTTTTGCGCTGTGGGTGATGCGCAATTTTATCTATTCAAATTATGGGCGCGGGGTGCTTTCTATCCGCGAGGATGAAATTGCCAGCGACTTGATGAGCGTCAATACTCGCCAGACAAAGGTATTGATCTTTTTGGTATCTTCGTTCTTCGCCGGGGTAGGCGGGGCATTGTTTGCCCACCTGCTACAGTTCATCAGCCCGAGGGTCTTCGATATCATCAAATCAACCGATTTCCTGATTATGGTCTACCTGGGCGGCATCGGATCAATCGCTGGTTCCGTGCTTGGAGCTACCATCTACACGGTACTGTTAGAAGTGCTCCGCCCGCTCCAGGTCTGGCGTTTTGTTCTGATGCCGTTGATGCTGGTATTTTTGATGCTTTACCGGCCGCGGGGCATTATGGGCCTGCGCGAACTACGCTGGTTTATCCCTGGCTATGAGTTGCTGGCGATCAGCCGCTGGCGCAAAGCTAAGGAGGTGACCGATGTCGCTCCTACAAGTTGATAAGGTCACCCATTATTTCGGCGGGCTGTGCGCCGTATCCGATTTCAACCTGGACCTGGCTGCAGGCGAGCTGGTAGGCATCATCGGTCCGAATGGAGCGGGAAAAACTACCGTCTTTAACCTGATCACAGGCGTCTACCGCCCCACGCACGGTAGTATCCGCCTGGATGGCAACGAGCTGGTCGGGAAGCGTCCGAATCAGATCACCGATTTGGGTATTGCCCGCACCTTTCAATCGATTCGCCTGTTCAATGACTTAACGGTATTAAACAATGTCCGCATTGCCGCTTATCATCAAGTGGGCTACAATCCGCTTGAAGCCATGCTCCACATAGGGCGGTTCCAGCGTGAAGAGATGCGTATTATCGACTACGCCATGGATCTTCTGGAATCGTTCAAGATTGATGGCTATGCCGAAGAGCTTGCCCGCAACCTGCCTTATGGCTTGCAGCGCCGCCTGGAGATCGCTCGCGCTATGGCTACCAAACCCAAACTACTGCTGCTGGACGAGCCGGCTGCGGGAATTAACGCCAATGAGATCAATCAGCTAATGGATTTCATCCAATGGATCCGCACTGAGTTTGATCTGACGATTCTCCTCATCGAGCACCAGATGCGCCTGGTGATGGGTATTTGCGAGCGGCTCAAGGTGCTTGATTTTGGCGCTACCATTGCCGAAGGAATACCCACCGAGATCCAGAGCAATCCCAAGGTGTTGGAGGCTTACCTGGGCGAAGGAGTGGAGGAATGAACCGGGCTGATACCGCCTTGCTGAGCGTTCAAAATCTGACCATCTCTTATGGCAATATTCGTGCAGTCCGGGGGATTTCGTTCGAGGTGTACGAGGGAGAGATCGTCTCATTAATTGGAGCCAATGGTGCAGGAAAATCATCCACGCTGCGCGGGATTTCAGGGATCGTGCCCTATCAGGGAGTGATCAGCTACCAGGGTCGTGACCTGAGCGGCATCCCTGCCGATCGCATCGTTGGTATGGGAATCGCCCAGGTACCAGAAGGGCGGGGCATCTTTGGCAATCTGACGGTGCGTGAGAACATGAAGCTGGCTACCTGGCAGCGTAAGGATAAGGTCGAGGTGATCCGTGACTTCGAGCGTGTCTACGAGATTTTCCCGCGTTTGAAAGAGCGCTTGACCCAGCTGAGCGGAACCCTCTCGGGAGGCGAGCAGCAGATGCTGGCAGTGGGTCGGGCGCTGATGAGCCGGGGCAAGATCTTGCTCTTAGATGAACCCTCGATGGGGCTGGCGCCAGTCCTGGTCCGAGACATATTCAAGGTTTTGATAGAGATCAACCGCAGCGGCACAACCATCCTTCTGGTGGAGCAGAATGCCAATATGGCATTGCGGGTGGCTTCGCGGGGCGATGTCCTGGAAACAGGCACAATCACTCTCACCGGATCCGGGAATCAACTCCTGGGAGATCCTCGCGTGCGAGAAGCCTATCTGGGGGGGAGACAGATAACAGTGGATCAAGGTCTGCTGGAGGGCGTCGTCACCTGGGCTGAGATCGAGCTGGATGCGGTTGCCGATAATTTGCGCGCTCTCCAGTGCCATGTAGGGCAGGCGGTTGAGATCATCGCCGTGGTCAAGGCAAATGCCTATGGTCATGGGGCTGTGCCGGTAGCGCGGGTTGCCCTGGAATCAGGCGCAGCGCGGTTGGCGGTACACCGCGCAACCGAGGGCGTAGAGCTGCGCCAGGCAGGTATTCAAGCGCCGATCCTGGTTATGGGCTATACGCCGCCAGACGGGGCGCGGCTGGTGGTGGATTATAATCTCACCCCCAGCCTGATCACAATCGAGTTTGCCCAGGCACTATCTGCTTACGCCAGCGCGACGGGTATTACCCTGCCCGTGCATGTCAAGGTCGATAGCGGCATGGAGCGTTATGGGCTGATGCCGGGTGAAGTATTGGATTTCCTCAGCGCCCTGGAACAGTTGCCTGGGGTTTCCTTACAGGGTTTGTTCACCCATTTTGCTACCGCAGACTGGGCTGACCAGACCTATGTGCGCCAGCAGCTTAGACTGTTCAAGCAGATGGTCCGGGACGTGCGCCAGGCAGGGTTCGAGGTTCCGCTGGTGCATGCTGCCAACAGCGCGGCAACGCTGTACCTGCCAGAAGCTTACTTTAACGCTGTGCGTCCGGGTCTCGCGTTATACGGGATGCATCCTTCGGATGAGCGGTCGCCTGTATTCGATCTCAAGCCGGCCCTCACCCTGAAAAGCACAGTCAGCCGTGTTCGAGATTTGCCTACCGGCACGGGGGTCAGCTATGGGCGAACCTATGTAACCCAAAAGCCCACCCTGGCTGCTCTGATTCAGGTTGGCTACGGGGATGGTTACCACCGGGCGCTTTCCAACCGGGGTGCAGTGCTTATTCGCGGCCAGCCAGCCCCGATCATCGGGCGGATCTGTATGGACCAGTTTGTGGTTGATGTCAGCTCGATCCCTGGAGTGCGGCAAGACGATGAAGTGGTAATTATCGGCAGGCAGGCACAGGCTGCCATCTCGGCTGAGCAGGTTGCAGCCTGGGCGGGGACGATTAATTACGAGGTCACGACCGCGTTGCTCCCACGTGTGGTGCGCGTATACCTTCGCGGCAATCAAGTGGTGCAGGTAAGCCCTTGAGCCGGGATCAGCGGAGCAGGTCTTTCCGGATATAAAGCTTCAATTCCTGCTCTCGCTCCAGCACCAGGGCGTAGTTTTCAAACAGGGATTGCTCGAGCCTGGGGAGTTCGAAGCGCCCAATCAACACCTGCTCGGGTGAATATTCTCTCACCGTCTCGATGATTGTTTCTTCTGTCAATGCCCCGCTGGCAAAGCGTTTCCCGGAGATCACCGCCAAATTGGGCGGAACCGGGATGCCCGCCCGAAAAGCAAACATGGGCAGGTCGGTTACCATCCAGTTCGTCTTTTCAGCATACTGGTTGATCTTGCGCATGACTCTGTCTTCAAATGGGGCACGTTGCTCGTTGGCAGCGGATCCGGGTGTCTCAAATTGAGAGATCGCTTGTGCCGGTCGGGTTGCCAGCACCAGCAGCATGGCGATTAGCCCGCTCGCTAACCCTACCCATGCCTTGCCCAGAGCAGATGGAGAGTGAATTGCCCGGGAGACCAGGTTTAAGGTTTCTGCCACAGCTCCGCCTGCCAGCAGTGCAGTCGGTAGGGTGATCAACATTTGATGGTGAAACCAAACCGGTCTCATATTGAGCAGAATTAGCGCCGCGCAAGCCATCCAGGCGATAGGGTAGCACATCAGCCAGCGGCGTTGTTGGAGAACGTACCCTATTCCCACCACTGCCAACAAGAGGATAGACCAGCTATCTCTGAGATAGAAAGTGATCGGGTAGATTTGAGTCTCGCGAGATAGATCTGCCTGTGACGCGGCAAAGTGTGGCAGGATAAGCTGGGGAATATTGCCCGGACCTACTGCAATAACCCCTGCCAGTACTGTGAAGACCAGGAAAGTAATCGACCAGATCAAGGCGGGTTGCAGCCTGTGCCATGTGCTGTTCTGTTTAGAAACGGGAAGATATTCCGTAGCTACCAGACCGATGACAAATATCGGCGCCAGAAAAGCAGTGTACAGCTTGAAAAGCAGGGAAATTCCCAGAGAAATGGCAGATAAGACAAGGAAAAATCGCTTATGGCGTGTGTGCCAGCCTGTCAGCACCAGCATTGACACCATCGCCATTGCCAGGGACGGCTGACCGATCAGCGCGGCGGCGCTCAAGGTAGGGAAATGGGGCAGCAGGATGACCAGGATCGCGCCTGCCAGGGCTGCCGCATTGCCCCATGCCAGGCGTAAATATTGTACAAAGCCCCAAATCAGCAGGCAAGAGAAGAGCAAAACCAGCAACCGGCTGGCAAATATACTTTCACCATTCCAACGGTAGAGCAATGCCAGCAAGTAGGTGAACAGGGGCGGTTGGTCACTCCATATCTGGCTGTAGAGTGGGTAGCCGCGCCCTACCAGCAGTCCTTTCATCACATTGAACCCCTCATCCGAGTAGATCCAGAAGGCGTTCCAATGCGGGAAGTAGCGCAGCATAATCGCCAGGTAAGCGCCAGGCGGGATCAACTGCCAGGCCAGTTCTAAAAGAACCCTGGTTAAGGGGCGTGCAGTTTTTCGTCCTTCTGATGTGCTCAACCCTGGTAATCAATCTCCAGCTGGTCGAACAGAAAGGCGAACACATCCGCGTCCTCAGCGATCATCTCGTCAAGGGCAGTGCCCAGCCCGTGCCCCGAGGTCGAGCTGGTGCGCAGCAAGATGGGATGCCCTGAGCGGGTAGCTGCCTGCATGCGAGCGGTCATTTTCCGGCTCTGGGCAGGGTTTACGCGCCCATCGTTTTCTCCAGTGACCATCAGCATTGCCGGGTAGATTGTCCCATCCGCCACGCGGTGGTAAGGCGAGTAGTCGTACAGCGCTTCGAAATGCTGCGGATTAGTCACTGTGCCGAACTCGGTGACGTTGAACGCCCCGTTGGGGTCCAGCTCCACCCTGAGCATGTCATACAAACCGACATGGGATACCACAGCGCGGTATAGCTCGGGCTGCTGGGTGAGCGCTGCGCCCATCAGCAAGCCGCCGTTGCTGCCGCCCTCAATGCACAGCTTTTCTGGGCTGGTGTAGCGCTGCTCGATCAAATGCCGGGCGCAGCCGATGAAGTCATCAAATACATTTTGCTTGTTGGTCAGGTTACCTGCCAGGTGCCATTCCTCGCCGTACTCGCCCCCTCCCCGTAGATTGGCAATGGCAATGATCCCGCCCTGGTCCAACCAAATGCGCCGGCGGATGTTGAAGTTGGGGGTCAGGCTGAAGCCATAACCGCCATAGCCAGTCAGCAGCGCCGGGGTGTGCCCGTCCTGCGGGGTGCCCTTGCGGCGAATGATGTTAAGCGGAACACGGGTGCCATCGCGTGAGGTGGCGAACACGCGCGCCACTTCGCAATCGCTGAAATCAGCTGGCGAGGTGACAAACATTGCCGTACGGCGAGTCTCGCCCGTCTCCGGGTTGTGCCGGTACCAGGCTGGCGGGGTGATATAGCTGCCGCTGCGGAACAGGATCTCATCCCCTGTCAGCCGCACGATCTGCCAGATCGAAGCGACCGGCTCTACGGGCACCTCGCCCAGCTCGTTTCCGTGGTGGTCGAACGTGTACAACCGGGAGGGACCACCGTCCATTTCGACCACATACAGGCGGGTATCAGTAGGCTCGAAGTGGCTGATCGCCCCGGGGCGCTGCTGGATAATAGTTTGCGCCGCCTCCAGCGTGGGGTTATCCAGCGGCAGGCGCAGGACCTTGCCGCGCGGCGCATCCTGGCGGGAGAGCATATACACAGGCCCATCTCGGCCCAGCACTGCCTGCTGCACCTGGTCCTCGAAGCGGGTGATCTGCTGCCACTGTCCGCGGGAATCCATCACGTAGTGCGCCATCTCGCCGCCATCGCCGTTCTTGACCAGCGCAAACAGGTAGCGCCCATCGTGTGTTGTCTCCAGCTCGATTTCGGCAATGCGCGGGAACTCGGCGCCGATTACATAAGCATCCTGTTCACTGGGGGTGTTCAGCTTGTGGAAGTAGACCTGCTGGTAGAAGTTCATATCTTCGGGTGGTCGCTCATCCCCGCGCGGGTAGCGCGTGTAGTAGAACCCGGAGCCATCCGCGTTCCATGCCAGGCTGCCGCCAGCCGTGGGGTAGTTCACCCGGGCGATCTCATCAGGGAGCGGTCTGCCAGACGAGACTTCGTAGACATAAACCGTGCCTTCTTCGCTGCCGCCCGTGGAGAGCGAGACGGCTACAAAACGTCCGTCCAGTGAGGGAACATAGAAGTCGATCGTGGTGCCGCCGCTCGGATCGAGCTGGTTGGGGTCGAGGATGGTTTTCTCCGATGCCAGGTCGTCGGGTGAGGCAAGCACCACCAGCAAAGGCTGCTGCTTGGGAGGCTGCCACTTAATAGCAAATAGCCTGCCCGCGCACGGATACAGGCTGTAATAATCGGACGAGGTAGCGGTGTATAGCGAGTGCAGGCGGTTATAGACCGCTTTCCACACCGGGATGCGATCCAGGATGGCGCGGGTGAATTCGTTTTGGCTGGCACTCCACTGGCGCACCCGCGGATCGTCAGCATCTTCTAGCCAGCGATATTCGTCGACTACCGGGATGCCATGATACTCATCTGCAACGGGTTGCTTTGGGCTGAGCGGGTAATCCATATCTTGTTCTCCTGGTTTTAAGTGTTCACACGTTGATGGACGCGATCATTAGCCGGGTTTGCTTTACACCGGGGTATTGCCATGTTGAGGGATTATGAGGTTCAATCGAGCTGCCTTAATTATAAAACCGGATCCGTGCTACTGCTATCGGATGGTGTAATTCCTGGATATTAGCACTTAATCTCATCGATGTGACATGAGTTTTGACACTTGACCTGACCGATGTAATCCGGTATTTTGGATAAAATCTGGTAATTTATTGAGGAGGACAAATGATGCGCTCGTTTTACTGGTTCCTTTCTGCTCTTTTGGCATTCTCCTGCGGCGTTTTACTACTTAATTACCTGGTCGCTAAACCGTTGCGGATGAGCCTGTACCTGGCAGGCGCGCTATGCGTGATATTTGTCTGGGTGGTGATCGCCTGGCGCTACTTCCAGGGATGGCAGCTGTTGTGGAATACACTCCTGGGGATAGCTTGCGTGCTTGGCGGATATCTGGTTGCCAATACGATTTATCTTGCCCAGGAAGAGCAGCGCATATTGCCAGCAATCACCCGCCTGCCTGGCGACCCGGGCAGCGCGCATACTGCAGTGCTGTATTATACCCACGGCGAGCCACCAGCCTACAGCGCAATGCCATGGATCGAAACTTTCCACGAGCTCGACTCAGATGGGGTGTCTTTTATCCC
>Ga0105100_10001333_pt1 | contig 14564 bp, 12 predicted proteins | sample PPLLak12cMay2015_2_FD_87033 | JGI IMG/M metagenome (GOLD analysis project Ga0105100, IMG submission 87033) | Freshwater sediment microbial communities from Prairie Pothole Lake near Jamestown, North Dakota, USA - PPLs Lake P8 Core (1) Depth... | ecosystem: Environmental > Aquatic > Freshwater >...
CGCCTCGATTTCGACGAAGGTGCCGAACGGAAGCTCATCCAGCATGACCTCGGCCGAAGCCAGCTGATACACCGTGCGCCGCTTCTCATACGCCCAGACCGGCTGGTAACCGAGCCCGGCCAGCACGGCGAGGGCAGCCTTGGGGTCCGAGACCTCGAACTCGATCTCCTGGCGGGCCTCCGGGACGTCGCTGGGAGCCTTGAAGGTCAGGCGGGCGGCATCGTCGAGGCGCAACCGCAGCACAAGCCCCTGCTGGGACAGGCGCCGCTGGTCATCATCGAAGCGCCAGTTGCGCTCCAGCACCTGGGCGTGGGCGACCTCAGCGCCGAGCAGGCTGAGGCGGCGGCGCAGCGCGTCCGGGTCCGACAAGTAGAACTTGGCTTCGATCTCCATGCCTGAGCTTTCGTCCGTGGTGGGCCGATCGCGGGCCCTCGGCGGCTTGGCGCCAGTCGGGCCGCGGCCTATTCGAGCGTCATCAGGATCTGGTTCTGTTCAACGCTGTCGCCCGCCTTGACCCGAAGCCGGGTGATCTTCCCGCTGCGCGCCGCCCTCAGCTCGTTCTGCATCTTCATCGACTCGAGGATGATCAGCAGCTCGCCCCTTTCCACCGTGCGGCCAGGCTCGACCAGCGTCGCCACAACCAGGCCGGGCATCGGCGCCTTGACATGGATCTCGCCCTTGGTGATCGGCTGCCCGGATGACGACTCGCGCAAGCGCTTGGTGCGCTCGTCCTCGACCGTTACCGGATACAGCCGTCCCTGCAACAACACCTGCAGCCCGTCGTCCAGCGGGTTGACATAGGCTTCGTACGAGCGACCGTTGACCAGGAGCGAGTAGACCGGCTGCCCGGCGACCGGGTGGAAGTCGATGGTGAGCGGCTGTCCGTCGACGACGACTTCGCCTTCGAGGTTGACCTCGATCTCGTAGGTTCGATCATTGACGGTGGTGAGGTACTTCATCCCCCGGCCTGCCTAGCGCTGCATCCGCTCATAGCGGGAGACCCACTTCCAGTTGCTGGCGTCGCGCTCGCCACGCTGCACGATCTGCGAAGCCTGCTGGATCTCGCGGTGGGCGACGAGCGTCGCCAGGATGGCGGCGATCTCGGGGTAGCTGGCCTTGGACTCCTCGGCCTCCTCCATCGAGAAGCGCTCCTCGACGAAGCGGGTGTCGTAATGCCCGGCCAGGAAGCGGGTCAGGTCCATGATGCTCTGGTGGAAGGGGATGTTCGTCTTTACGCCCAGGATACGGTATTCCTCCAGGGCGCGGCGCATGCGCAGGATGGCCTCGCCGCGTGTCTCCCCCCAGCAGATCAGCTTGGAGATCAGCGAGTCATAGTAAGGTGAGACCTCGAAGCCCGGATACACGCCGGTGTCGACGCGCACGCCAGGTCCAGTCGGAGAGAGGACGTGGGTGAGCACGCCCGTCGAGGGCATGAAGTTGTTGTATGGATCCTCGGCATTGATGCGGCACTCGATGGCCCACCCGTTGAACTGGACATCGCTTTGGGCATAGCGCAGCTTGCGCCCGCGGGCAATTCGAATCTGCTCCTTGACGATGTCAATGCCGGTCACCATCTCGGTGACCGGGTGCTCGACCTGCAGCCGGGTGTTCATTTCCAGGAAGAAGAAGTTGTGGTCCTTGTCGACCAGAAACTCGATCGTCCCGGCGTTGAGGTACCCTACGGAAGCGGCGGCGGTGCAGGCCACCTGACCCATCCGGTAGCGCAACTCAGGCTCCATCGAAGGTGAGGGAGCCTCCTCGAGCAGCTTCTGGTGGCGTCGCTGCATCGAGCACTCGCGCTCGCCCAGGTGAATGATGTTGCCCTGGCTGTCGGCCATGATCTGGAACTCAATGTGCCGAGCGCCGGTGACCAGCTTCTCCAAGTAGACGCTGCCATCGCCGAAGGCGGCCTCCGCCTCGCGCCGGGCGGATTGGAGAAGGGCCGGCAGGTCCTCCATGGCCTGCACCTCGCGCATGCCCTTGCCGCCGCCGCCGGCGGTGGCCTTGATCAGCAGGGGGAAGCCGACCTGCGGGGCGACGGCCATGATCTCCTCGTCGCGCAGGCCGCCCTCGCCTTCGGTCCCCGGCACAACCGGCACGCCGGCCGCCGTCACCGTCGCCCGGGCGGTCGCCTTGTCGCCCATGGCAGCAATGGCGCTCGGCCGCGGGCCGATGAACACCAGCCCGGCTTCCTCCACCGCATGGGCGAAGTCGTCGCGTTCGGCCAGGAAGCCGTAACCCGGGTGGATGGCGCCGGCGCCGCACGCTCGGGCAATCTCGATGATGCGGTCGCCGCGCAGGTAGGACTCGCGCGCCGGCGCCGGGCCGAGCAGGTAGGCCTCGTCGGAATAGCGCGGGTGCAGGGCGGTGCGATCGACATCGGAGAACACGGCTACTGTCTCCAGGCCAAGCTCGCGGCAGGCGCGCAACACGCGCACGGCGATCTCGCCGCGGTTGGCAACCAGGACCTTGGTGAACATCTGCCGCTTTGGCATACGCTCAACCCCGCGCTCAGCGCCGCATGGCGCCGGACGCTGATGATTCTACCAATCCCGCCGATTGCGGGTCGATCGTAGGGCCAAGGAACTCGAGCAACCGGGCGTTGAACGGCTCGGGGATCTCGTGCATGGGCGTGTGTCGGACGCCGGGGATCAGCCACAGCTGGCTGCCATGGATCCCGCGGGCGATGCGCCGGGCGTGCTCGGGCGTGGCATGCTCGTCGAGCTCACCCTGGATCACCAGCGTCGGGCAGCGGATGCCGGCAAGCACCGGCTCCAGCGTCAGCTCCTCCAGCGCTGGATCGAGCCAGCGTTCAACCCAGGCCTGCGCCAGCGCGTCGGCCTTGGGGCCATGCTCGCGCCGCAGGCCTCCCTTGAGCGGCTGGGTGTGGATCGCCTGCGCCAGGCTGCGCAGTCCATCCAGCGTGGCAGATTCCCGGTCGATGTGCGCCGCCACCAGCACCAGCCGTTCGACGCGCTCGGGATGCTCTGCGGCCAGCAGTATGGCCAGTGAGCCGCCGTCGCTGTGCCCGACGATGCAGACACGGTCGAGCCCCAGCTCATCCAGCAGCTGCACAGCCTCGCTGGCATCGTTGCGCAGGAAGTTCGGGGAAAATGCAGGACGCGCCTCGGAACGGCCATAGCCCCAGCGGTCGTAGGCCACCGTCCGCCAGCCGGCCGCGGTGAGGCTGGGAATCTGCTTCTGCCAGGCGCGCACCGATCCCAACCCGTGGTGCAGCAGCAGCACCGGCCGCCCGTCCGGCGGACCCTCGATCTGCCAGAACAGCCGGTGGCCGGCGATCTGCGCCAGCCCGGAGCGGCGGCCGTCAGAGAGGGATATTGCCATGCTTCTTGGAGGGGTTGGCATCGCGTTTGTTGGCGAGCATCTCCAGGGCGTTGATCAGCCGCGTGCGGGTGAGCCTCGGCTCGATCACATCGTCCAGGTAGCCGCGCGAGGCGGCGATGTACGGGTTGGCGAACTTCTGACGGTATTCCTCGACAAGCTGAGCCTTGCGTTCGTCAGGGTTTTTGGCCTCGGCCAGCTCCTTGCGGAAGATGATCTTGACCGCGCCTTCCGGCCCCATCACCGCCAGCTCGGCCGTTGGCCAGGCCAGATTGAGGTCGCCGCGGATGTGCTTGGACGACATCACGTCGTAGGCCCCGCCGTAGGCCTTACGCGTGATCACGGTGATCTTGGGGACGGTGGCCTCGCAGTAGGCAAACAGCAGCTTGGCGCCGTGGCGGATGATGCCGCCGTGCTCCTGCCCCGTGCCCGGCATGAAGCCCGGAACGTCGACGAAGGTGACGATCGGGATGTTGAACGAATCGCAGAAGCGGACGAAGCGCCCCGCCTTGTCGGAGGAGTTGATGTCGAGCACGCCGGCCAGGACGGCCGGCTGGTTGGCGACGATCCCGACGCTGTGCCCGCCGAGCCGGGCAAAGCCGACGACGATGTTGGGGGCATAGTGCTCATGCAGCTCAAAGAAGGCGCCGTTGTCCACGATCAAGCGGATCACGTCGCGCATTTCGTAGGGCTTGCTCGGATCGTCGGGAATGATGCTGTTCAGGGCGGCCTCGGTGCGCAGACGATCGTCGCCGGTCGCCAAGAATGCCGGGTCTTCCATATTGTTCTGCGGCAGGTAGGAGAGCAGCAGCCGGATCATGTACAGGCAGTCGGCATCGTTGTCGGCCACGTAGTGACAGACGCCGGAGGTCGAGGCGTGTACATCGGCGCCGCCGAGCTGCTCGAAGGTGACGTCCTCGTGGGTGACGGTCTTGACCACATCCGGGCCGGTGACGAACATGTACGATGAGTTGCGCACCATAAAGATGAAATCGGTCAGTGCCGGTGAATACACCGCGCCCCCGGCGCACGGCCCCATGATGGCGCTGATCTGTGGGATTACCCCGGAGGCCAGCGTGTTGCGCAGGAAGATGTCGGCGTAGCCGCCAAGGGAGACCACGCCCTCCTGGATGCGGGCGCCGCCCGAGTCGTTCAAGCCGATCAGCGGCGCGCCGCTCTTCATCGCCATGTCCATCAGCTTGCACAGCTTCTCGGCATGCACCTCGCCCAGGCTACCCCCAAACACGGTGAAGTCCTGCGAGAACACATACACCAGGCGGCCTTCGATCGTGCCCCACCCGGTGACCACGCTGTCCGCCAGCACCCTCTTGTTCTCCAGCCCAAACTCCGTTGTGCGATGGGTGACGAACATGTCGGTCTCGCGGAAGGAGCCTCTGTCCACCAGCAGGTCGATCCGCTCACGCGCCGAGAGTCGGCCGCGGGCGTGCTGCGAGTCGGCGCGCTCGGGGCCGCCGCCGGTCAGGGCCTCCTCGCGCATCCGGTTCAGCTTGTCGAACTTATCGCTGTGGCTCATTGCGCCGACTCCTCGAAGTAGGTTCGGGCAGCGGTCCGCCTGAGGATCCAGGCCACGGCCCCCAGGCCGAGCAAGAGCAGCCCGGCCAGTCCGGGCAGGGTCAGGGCGGCGTAATCGGACCGGGCCAGCAGCGCCCGGTCCGCCAGCCGCCACACAACGTACACCAGGCTGGTCCAGCCGATCATCGCCGGCGTCCACGGTCGGCGCCGCCAGATCCCCAGCAGCGCCAACAACCCACAGCTCCCCCAGATTGCCCCAGTCAACGGCAGGTACCAATCCGGAACCGAGAGGGGGAGCGCTGGCAAAGTCAGGCCGGCTACCAGACGGATGCCGTACCAGAGCGTGAACAATAACACACCAAGGGTCAGCAGGGTTACGGAGATGGGGCGAGACCGACCCGGTTCAGCCATCGGTGTCTGACGACGGGTCGGGGCAGAGTGGGGAGAGCGCTTGAGAGGGGGTCATTCGATGGCAAGCGTGATCTTGCCCAACTGCTCACCCGCCTCCAGGCGCCGCTGCGCCTGAGCCGCCTCGGCCAGTGGGTAGGTGCGATCGATGACCGGGCGCAGCTTGCCTTCGAACACCAGCTGCATCACCTGGCGGAAGTCGGACTGCGTGCCCATGGTCGAGCCGAGGATCGACAAGTGCTTGCCGAAGATGAACCGGTTGTCGATTTCGATCGTCGGCCCGCCGGTATTGCCGACCGTCAGGACGCGGCCGCCTCTGGCGGCCGCCCGCAGGCTGAGCGGAAGGCTCCCAGCGCCGACGTTGTCGACGATGACATCCATGCCTTGGCGTCCGGCGGCCTCATACACGGCCTTGGACCAATTCTCAGCCTGGCTGCGGTCGATCAGGTGATCCGCCCCGAGGGACTCTGCCAGTTCAAGCTTCGCTCGGCTCGAACCAACAACAAACACCTCCGCGCCCAACCACTTGGCGATCTGAATGCTGGCTGTGTTCACACCCCCCGAAGCGCCGACGATCAGCACCTTTTCGCCAGGCTGCAGCGAGCCGCGGCTGACTAACGAGTGCCAGGCAGTTAGAAAGACCAGGCTGGCCGCGGCGGCGGCATGATCATCGTATCCGGAAGGCAGGGGCAGCACGTTTGTGGCGGGAACGACAACGTACTGGGCATAGGTCCCGCGCACCGTCTCGCCGAGCAAGTTCCACGTTCGGCACAGGTTGTCCCGCCCGGCCAGGCATGCCGGGCATTCGCCGCAGCCCAGGTTGCCATTGATCACCACCCGCGTGCCCACCGGCGGGGCGGCAACGCCTTCGCCGAGTCGATCCACTGTGCCGGCGCCATCGGCGCCCGGGATGTGGGGCAGCGGAAGCTTGAGCCCCGGCCATCCGGCGCGCGTCCACAGATCGACCCGGTTCAGCGCGGCAGCCTTGAGCGCCACCCGGACCTGGCCGGGACCCGGCTCCGGATCGGGAAGGTCCATCAGGCACAGCACATCCGGACCACCATGCCGGTCGAACGCGATGGCTCTCACTGGCGGGCCTCCGGAGGCGGGTAGGTCGCCAGCACCGGCGGATGAACGGGGGCTGACGAACAGAGGGTGCTGGCAGGATTATAGCGTCATTGGGCTAGGCACAGGCGGAAGCCGGAGAGAGCGGGCCCGAGTTGCCAGCAGGCCAGGTAGGGACACGCCATGTTTCTCCGCATCCTCGCGGACCGGGGCGAGAGCCAGCCAGCGCCGCCCGGCATCTCTTCGCCGCATCCTACGGATGGGAGGGTGCAGCGAGGGCATTGGGCAGAGGGTGTCCTTCCTTCAGCCGGCTAGTGCAGCGAGAGTTCCCGCACATGGATCTTGGATGGGCCGATGGCGTCGAGCTGGGTGACCCACAAGCGGAGCCGCTGCACCGGGCCGAGCTCTTCCGGGAAGGCGAGGCTGACGGTCGGGTCGTCTGCCAGATCGGTGAAGGTCGCCTCGATCTCGACCGGCGCGTCTTCCCCCACGGGATACAGCGTTGCGGCCAGCCCAATATCCATGCTGCCCGTGGTGAGGTCGAGACCGCTCAGGCTGCGAGGGGTGGGGAAGGTGATGTCGATGAGCAAGGGGTTGGCTTCCATGCCGCGGGCCAGGGTGTAGGGGTCCTGGTCGAAGACGTGGTAGATCTCGCCGCTGTCGAATCTCGAGTGCTCGATGCGCAGCGTCTCGCCGTCCACTTCAAGGCTCTCGACAACCGGCCGCGAGCGCTCCTGCTGCTCGCGAGCGAACAACTCCTCGGCGCCATCGGCATACTTCATGCGGACGAAATAGAAGCCCGTCCGACCGTCCGGGTAGGGAAGGGTGCGCTCGACGCGCACGTCCGTGATCTTGGGGTCCTGCAGAATGGCGGCGTATTCCTCCGGGGTGAGCACGAGAAGCATCTCTGGGGTCAGCTCCCCGAGCTCCGTCAAGAAACCATCGGCATTGGAGATATCGACGGGTGCCTCGTCGGGGATGAAGAAGCGTTTGACGACATCGATCCCGTTGCCCCAAGTTGGTGAGACGAGGATGCGCTGGTCGGGATTCGCCTGCAGCACCTCCCGCACCGAGCCAAACAGCTGAGAGGCGCCGTATTGCATCTCCATGCCGTACTCGCGGTTCCATGTGGGACCGTTCACCAGCGCATCCCGCAGCATGGCGAAGTTCGCGCCGGCCAGGGCGACGAAGGCGAGTGCCGCCACAGTGGGCGCACTCCGGGGTACCCGACGGACCAGCCACTCAAGGGGCAGATCCACGCCAATCGTCACCAACATCGTCGCCGGGACGACGAACGACAGTAAGCGAGTGATGCCCGCCCCGGCCACGGCGCCGGCGAGCGGGATGGCCAACAGGCAGACCAACACGAGGCGATAGGCGGGATCCCGCCAGCGCCGAACGGCCTCGATCAACCCGACCAGAGCGAAGGGCGCCATCCAGCGGGCCATGTGGCCGTACCCCAGCATCGTGTGGCGCGGCAGGTCATGCACATGCGGCCAGAACCAATAGGCCGGGCTGATGCCACGGCCGTAGGCCTGGAGCGAGAAGATGATCTTCTCGCTCAGCGGCCCGCCTTGTGACCATGGGCTGGCCAGGATGCGCAGGATCTCCGGCTGCGCCTCCGGCATCAGCAGCAGGAAGCGCAGGTAGGGAAGCGCCAGCAGCGCCAGCACGAGCAGCCCGCGCAGCATCACCGTGCGCTGGCGGCGATGGTAATGGAAATCGGAGACCAGCAGCAACGCGCCGGTCGCCGGCAGGATGATCTGGCCGGGGCTGTAGGTGTAGAAGGCCAGCGCCCCGAACAGCAGCGCCAGGTACAGGCTGTTGGGTGAACGCAATCGGTAACGCAGGTAGAAGTACAGGCAGCAGGCATAGAACGAGACCATCAAGCTGGTCTCAAACGCGGTGCGCGAGTGCAGGAACCAGGCGGGCACGGCTGAGAACAGCAGCACGCCGATCCACCACAGGCGTAGGCGGAAGAAGTCGCGCAGGGCAAGCCCCAGGGCGATGGCACCGGGCAGGGTCAGCAGCGCCGCTGTGGCGCGGGTGACGAACACCGACTTGCCAAACAGCATGAAGGGGATGACCTGGGCATATACCGACGCATTCAGGTTGAAACGGTAGACGTTCTGAAAGTACGTTGGGAAGTAGTTGCCGAGGAAGTCGCGGAAGCCATCCCGCACGAAGTCCGCTGCCAGCACGGTCTGAACTGCCTCATCGGTGAAGAAGTAGATCGGGAAGTCGGCAAGGCGGATCAGTCGCAGCGCAAGATAGACCGCCAGCGACAACCCGAAGAAGACCAGGTCGAATGCCGGCCGGGTGGACAGCGGGCGGCGATCGCGGGCGCGGGTAGCTGACCAAGCGGCGAGCCGTGAGCGCAGGCTCAGCTGTCGAGCGGGTTGAGGCCGCGCTGCAAGCGGGGGGGGGGATTCCGGCAGGGGGCCAGCGCCGGCTGCCGGCACGCCTTCGGCCGGAGGCGGCGCAATCGGGCCGGCCTCCTCGCCAAGGGTGTGCTGGAAGATCACCCGCGGCCACTCGCCGGGCTGGGCCGCCTCAACCGTGAGCCGCACTCGGGCGCCGGGGGGAACCGTAATGCCCAGCGCAACCGACTCGGTGCCCGGAGGCGCGTCCTCCGACGGCTGCTGTTCGAAGGTCAGCTGAGGGCCAGAACCGGGGAGAGCGGGCTGGCGCCGGTCGGGCCTATCCCGGCGGGAGCCTCCCCGGCGTTTGCCCGTTTTCCTGCCGCTTGAAGTCATGCGCGGATCAACGCCCCCCGACCCCGGCCGCCATCGGCCTGCGACTACTGCAGCGCCTGGCGTACTTCCTGGGTTAGTTCCTCGATCGGCACGTACATCACGCCCCGATTCTCAGCTGCCCCGTAGTCCTGCAGCCACATCAGCCGGCCGCCTTCATCGACCAGGGCGAATGTGTGGCCGGGCTCACCCGATCCGACCGCCCACTCCAGGACACCGTAAGCCTGCGAGACCGAGTGATCGGCATCGCTCAGCATCGGCACGGAGGTGATGCCCAGGGCCTGCGCCTCCGGCGCCATTTCCTCGACGGAGTCGAAGGCGATGCTCAGCACCTGGACTCCGAGGGACTGAAACTCAGGATCGTTTTGCAGGTCGACGACCTGCTGCATGCACGGCGGTCAACCGACCGCCATATGGAAGAAGAGCAAGACCGGCCGCACGCCGGCGTAGTCCGCCAGGGCGACCTCGCCGCCGCCGACGGCAGGCAGCGAGAAACCAGGCGCCTCATCGCCAACCTGCAATCCGGCAGCTGGCGTTGGCCGGCAGCCGGCCAGCACCAGCGCAGCCCCCAATACCCATCCCATTCTTCGCATGACACCTCCCCGAAAGCATGACAGATAACCATTCGATAAGGCGCACAGGCGCGCCAACTCCCGCGGCTCTCATTCTACTCGGACACCACCCAGGCCAAGATGGGGGGATTGCCCGGTGTCTCGCCGAGCTCAACCATTAGCCCGGCCGGATAGGCTTCCCGAACCTCTGCCAGGACACTGGCCTGTTCGTGCAGAAAGATGAAGGCGGTTCCAGTCGTGCTGACCCGGCAATCCGGGCGCGGCGGCCAGGGTCCGTCACAGACCGGGCGCTGGCGGATCAAGTAGTTCAGGCTCGGGAAGTTGGCGAAGCTCAGGCGCGGCTCACCGAAGAGCACAACGCCGGTTCCCGGGGGAAGCTTGGCGGCAAACTCACCGACCACCCGGGCTGCGTAGGTAGCGCTGTCGCCGTAGGCCCCGGCTGGGATGGCCTCGACGAAGAAGAAATGGGCCTCCCGCGCAGCTACCAACGCCGCTCCAGCAATCGTGCAGATGGCGACCATACGGCGCAGCGCAAGGGAGGGAATCCCTCCGGCTTGCTCAACGATCCAGGCCGGGCCGCCGGCGGCGACCAGCGCCAGCACCGGCAGGATACCCTGCATGCGATGGCCATTGGGGGCCTCGATGCTGAACGTGCCGGCGAGGATGGCGCCGCTGAGTGCGCTCAGCAAGATCAGTGAACGCGGGTCCCGGAAGTTGCGCAGCAGGATCAACCCGCCCAGGCAGAAGAGCACGCTGCTGAGCGGGAGCAGCATCGGCTGCGACGGGTGATAGATGCCGCGAATTGGGACGGCCACCAACCCGAGCACCGAAGTCCAGAACTGCGATGGCAGCTCGCCCTGCGAGAGCACAGGCGGGCCGTCGTTTCCAGATAGAAGGGCCGCAACGTCGGGAATGGCCACGCCGCTCAAGGGGGCAGTGAACTCCTCGGAATGAGCTGTGAAGAACAAGGCCAGCGGCAGCACCGTCACGACAGTCAACAGAGCCAGACTGAGAACTCCCTGTGTTCGGTCTCGTGCCGGCCGGGTCGCTGCCAGGATCCCCAGCCAAAGCGGCGCCGCCAGCAGCAGCAAGCGGCCGGTGGGGTAGAACAGCTGCCCCAGCCCGATGGTGACTCCGGACAGCAGGAAGGCCCAGCGGGCATTGGTCGTCCAGCCGACCCAGAGCGCTCCGATCACCAGCGCCAGGAAGACACTGTCCCAAACGTTGTTGACCGCGATCCGGCTGAACATCAGATGGACGTGGGAGCCAGCCACAAGCAGCGCTGCAACAACGCCGTGCGTCCGGCCGTACAGGCGGGAGCCTGTCCAGAAGGTGGCGAGTACTGCCAGGCCGCCAGCCACTGCCGAGGGGAAGCGGGCGGCAAGCAGCGTGGGCCCCATCAACTGCTGCGACAGGCTGACCAGCCAGAAGTAGAAAGAGGGGAAGGAATGCCACGCGGTGCCGAACAGGTTAGAGCGTGTTGCGCGGAGGTACTCCAGCCCGGTGAGGGCGCCCGACCCCTCATCCCCGTTGACGGCGAAGGGAATAGCCTCCAACCGGTACAGCCGCAGCGCCAGGGCAAGCAACCCGAGGCCGACCGCCAACGCCAGCGGCAAAGCTGACTTGCGGTCAAGGTGAGGGCGCTCGCCTCGGTTCCACAGCCCGGCTGCAGTCAGCACGATCCCACCGGCCCATAGCCATCCGTGCATTGTCAAACGCGCCATGGGTTCGTCACCCGTCGCAGAGGCGGCGCCGAGCGCCAACAGTAGCCCATTGAACAGCAGCACAACCTGCGGCGGCGACACGCCCAGCCAGTCGCCCAGGCGCTTCCCCCCGGCCCAAAGCGGCCGGAACCAGCGCCCGTCGTCGACCTCGAGCCCCAGGAAGAACAGCGTCAGCCCGGCGCCCAGAATGAAGGCGTTGATCAGGACGGCCGGCGTTCCCCACACCAGCGCCAGGCCGACTGCGGTGAGGGCGAATCCGTCGAGCAAACAGATGGTCTGCCCAGAGGCAGGCTCGCTCGAAGGGGGAGTCTCCGAGTCAGCGGTTTGGAAGCTCCGCACGGCCAGGGTTCCTCAAGCGCATTCTAGGGCTGCGGTCTGGCGGTTGGGGTAAGCCATAGGTCCTGCGCAGCCGGCCTTCGCCAACTGCCCGGCCAAGCTGTTCCAGGCGTCTGGCGCAAGGAGCAAGACCCATGCCGGTGGGGGTGCTTGTCGGCGGCTTAGCGCAGGCCGAGTTCCAAGCGGGAGATCACCAGGCGCTGGATCTCGCTGGTGCCTTCATAGATCTCGGTGATCTTGGCGTCGCGGAAGTAGCGCTCGATGGGGAGTTCCTTCGAGTACCCCATTCCGGCATGGATCTGGACTGCGGCATGGGCGCAGAACATGGCTGTCTCGGAGGCGTACAACTTGGCCATCGAAGCTTCGAGCGTAAACCGCTGCCCCGTGGTCTTGGAGGCCTGCTTGGCCAACGCCGCCTGGTAGATCAGCAAGCGGCTGGCCTCCAGTCGGGTCTTCATGTCAGCCAGTTGGAACCCCACCCCTTGATGCTGGCCGATCTTCTGCCCGAACGACTCCCGCTCGCGGGCGTACTCCAGGCTGGCCTGATAGGCGGCGCCAGCGATGCCCAGCGATTGGGCGGCGATGCCGATCCGGCCGGCATCGAGCACGGTCATGGCGATCTTGAAGCCCTCGCCTTCCTCGCCCAGGCGGTTCTCCACCGGGCAGCGAAAGTCCTCAAACAGGATCTCGCAGGTGGCCGAGGCGCGGATGCCCAGTTTGGGTTCGGTCTTGCCCAGGCTGAAGCCGGTCTGGCGTGGATCGATCAGAAAGGCGCTGATGCCCTTCTGCTTCTGGGAGGGATCGGTCATCATGAACACAATGATCGTGCCCGCCACCGGCCCGCTGGTCACCCACGACTTCCGCCCGTTGAGCAGGTAAGCATCGCCCTGGCGCTCGGCGCGCGAGCGCATGTTGCCGGCATCCGACCCCGACATCGGCTCGGTGAGTGAGTAGGCGCCGACCACCGCACCCGAGGCGACCGGCTGCAGAAAGCGCTGCTTCTGGTCCTCGGTGCCGAAGCGCAGCAGTGGGTAGCAGAAGAGCGAGTTGTTGACCGACATCACCGTCCCGTGGGCGGCGTCGACCTTGCAGATCTCCTCCAACGCCAGGACGTAGGCCAGCGTGTCCATGGCAGCGCCGCCGTACGCCTCGTCGACCTCGATGCCCATGAAGCCCATCTCGCCCATCTTGCGGATGGTGGCAAGCGGGAATTCGCCGCTCTCGTCATGCTCGGCGGCAATCGGGGCGATCTCGCGCTGAGCGAAGTCGCGCGCCGTTTGGCGGATCATCTCGTGTTCGGGACTGAGTGCCAGCGATGGCCCGGGGGAGGAACCGGTCTCGGACGCCATGGCTTCCTCCTTACTGTGTGGAGTCAGTCTAGAGTATAGTGCAGGAGGATTTCCGCTGCCCGCGACGCCGCGGTACAATCCGCTTCCACTCCGCTGTAGATTGAGAGGCGTGCATGGCCGACGCAATCAGCCCGGAGATCTTCCAGCACCTGGTCGGCCTGGCGGCGCTTGAGCTGGATGCCGGGGAGGCAGAGTACCTACGCCGCGAATTGAACAGCCAGCTCAAGTCGATCCGTGAGCTGGAAGCCATCGACCTGGATCCAGCCACGCCCATCGCCTCCCACGGAGTGCCCTACACTCCGGAGATTAGCCAGCTGCCGCGCGAGGACCGAGCGCATTCCTCCGGGCTGGCGGACGACATCCTGGCTCAGGTGCCTGAGACTGAGGGCCGCTTCATCGTCGTCCCCGATATCCCGCACACGGACCTGGAATGAACCGCGGGCTGTGCGATCTGTCCGCCGTCGAGATCGCTGAGCGCGTCCGGCAGGGCGACCTGCGGGCGGTAGATGTACTCGACTCGGCGCTTGACCGGATTCGCCAGGTGGACGGACGGCCAGGCACGACGACAGCCGGGCAGGCGCTTGCCGACGACGAGATCACGGTGCATGCCTTTATCACGCTGACCCCCGATCGGGCGCGCCAGCAGGCCGAGGCGATCGACCGCCAGGTGGCAGCCGGCGCTGACCCCGGGCCCCTGGCCGGGGTTCCCCTGGCGGTCAAGGACATCTTCTGCGTGCGCGGCACGCCGTCGACTGCCGGGTCTCGCATCCTCGAGCCCTTTGTCTCTCCGTACACCGCCACGCCGGTCGAGCGGCTGGAGGCAGCCGGAGCGGTGACCGTTGGCAAAGTCAACCTGGACGAGTTCACCTTCGGCTCGTCGAACGAGTCCACGGCCTTTCAGCCGGCACCGCGTAACCCGTGGGACCCTGCCTGCGTCCCCGGGGGCTCGTCCGGCGGGAGCGCCGCAGCCGTCGCTGCCGGGGAAGCTGTCCTCTCGCTCGGAACCGATACGGCAGGCTCCATCCGTCAGCCGGCCGCCTTCTGCGGCGTGGTCGGCCTGAAGCCCACCTATGGCAGGGTGTCGCGCTATGGGTTGATCGCCTTCGCCTCCTCGCTGGATTGCCCGGGACCGGTCGCTCGCAGTGTGGCCGATGCCGCCCGCATGCTGCAGGTGTGCGCCGGCGTTGACCCGCGCGACGCCACCTCCGCCCGTGTGCCGGTGCCCGATTACTCGCAAGACCTGGCCCGAGACGTGCGCGGGCTGCGGATCGGCCTGTCGCCGGACTACTTCCGGTTGAAGTACCCCGACCCCGCCAGCGGGGCCCTGACCGAGCAGGCCATCCACCCCGAGGTCGAGGCGGCCGTGATGCGGGCGGCGGAGCTGCTGGCGCGTCAGGGAGCCGAAATCGTTGAGGGCGTGCCGATGCCCAACACGCACTTTGGCATCCCGGCCTACTTCGTCGTCTCGCGCGTCGAGGCGGC
>Ga0105100_10001334_pt1 | contig 14564 bp, 13 predicted proteins | sample PPLLak12cMay2015_2_FD_87033 | JGI IMG/M metagenome (GOLD analysis project Ga0105100, IMG submission 87033) | Freshwater sediment microbial communities from Prairie Pothole Lake near Jamestown, North Dakota, USA - PPLs Lake P8 Core (1) Depth... | ecosystem: Environmental > Aquatic > Freshwater >...
ATCCGAGGTCCGGCGGTTGGCGTCTACTTCCAGTATGGGGATCCGAGCGCGGGGCTGCCTGCATACAACGACGGTCCCGATGGCCTCCAGCGTTTGGATTACGTGATTGCCAAGGCCGGAGAGCTGGGGCTGAAGCTGGTCATCCCCTTCGTCAATAACTGGAACGACTTCGGCGGGATGGATCAATATGTGCGCTGGCGCGATATCAGTGATCCCGATAACCTGACCTGGTATCACGACAGCTTCTATACCGATCCGGTCATCAAGCAGTGGTACATGAACTGGATCGCGCACCTTCTAAATCGTACGAACACTTATACTGGAATACAGTACAAGAACGACCCCACGATCATGACCTGGGAGCTGGGTAACGAGCCGCGCTGTCTGAGCGCCGGGGCGTATCCACGATCGGATAATTGCACTACCCAGACGCTGATCAGTTGGGCGGATGAGATATCGAGATATATCAAGAGTATCGACCGGAACCATCTGGTCTCGGTTGGCGATGAGGGATTCTACTGCCTGCCGAATCCGACTCACTGGACCGAGAATTGCGGCGAGGGCGTTGACACAATTGCCTTCACGCGGCTAAAGCATATCGATGTGATGTCCTTCCATCTCTACCCCGACTCCTGGGGAACAGACGTTCCCTGGGGTGTCGAATGGATCAAGAGCCACTTTCAGGCGGCGCGCAAGGTGGGAAAACCGGCCATGCTCGGTGAATTTGGCCTGCGCGACAAGAGCATGCGCAACCCCAACTACAAGCTGTGGACCGATACTGTCGTCAAGAGCAATGGCGCGGGCGCTCTTTACTGGATCCTATCCGGCATCCAGGATGACGGCACGCTCTATCCGGATTTCGATGGTTTCACAGTATATTGCCCAGGCCCGGTGTGTACCACGATCAGCAACTTCGGAAAGATGATGGCGGCTGACAGGATGCTTTACTTCCCGCCTGTCGCGGACGATGATAGCGTGGTCACAGAGTTCGAGACACCCGTAACGCTCTCCCCTGCTGTAAACGACATCGCGTACGGACGCGGGAATACAGTGATCGCGGCGAAGATCGACCTCGACATATCCACGCCGGGCCAGCAGACAACGATCACTGTTGCAGGGGGTGCCGCTATGCTGCAAACGGACGGGACGGTGTTGTTCACACCCGAAACCGGATTCGCCGGACAGGTGGATATCCCTTACACGATTGAGGATCGACTGCACCGAAAGTCGAATGAGGCGAGTCTGCTCATCACCGTGAAACCGAGCCCCACCGCGGCGATTCTGCTCGCCTCCTATGAGTCTGGCACGGATGGCGCGGCACTGGCAGGCGGCACCGGAACCTTTACCCAATCATCCGCCTTTGCCACCGAAGGCATATCCAGCCTCGAGATAACGGTAACAGGTGAAGGGTGGTTCCGAGTCGCCGATTTGACGGCTGCGCCCGTTGACATCAGCCAGAAGTCGGCGGTGAGGCTCGATCTGCAAACGCTCGGCAATCAGACATACAGGAAGCTCTCCATGCAGGTTGGCGATGGGTTCACCTGGTGCGAACAGAATGGAGGTGACGGGAATACCTCGTCGAATACTGTGGCAACCATCTCACTAGACCTGGCTGACTTGGGTTGCTCTGGAGCCGATTTGACCAAACTTCAATATGTCAACATTTATCTACAGACTGGTACGTTCCGTATCGATTTCGTCCGGGCCGAATAGTTATCCCTGAAACAACCGGGCAGCCTCGAAGTATGATTAATCCTGGCTGCCCGGCCAACAAAACCATCGCATCTCCTGCACGTGTATCTCTGAACTTCATAGTGAACACAACAGGTCGTCCGATATAATCGGACAAGGCACTTGTCCATGGTTTTGACATGTGCCATACTAATCCTGAACTGGAGGCGCCATGTCCGAACCTTCCTCGTTTACCGCTCTGCCTGAGCGACAAATCCCTGATGAACAGGTAGAAGAATATCGGAGCTTTTACGTCGAGCTGCTCGGCTTCGTCCCGCCGCGTATTCAGGCGCGCACCGATCTACTCGCTCGCCTCGATCCTGAACTGTTAACCATGCAGGAGGAACTTCGCCGCCATTGCATGTATCCCGATTGTTTTGACGCAAAGACCGCGCAACTCATGCTGTTCGGTATGTTGCTCGTCAACTTGCAGGACGCGGCAAAACTTCACGCGATCGCTGCTCATCGGGCAGGCGCCACGTTTGAAGAGTTATCGGCCGTGGTCAACCTGGCCTTTCTGTTTCGAGGCTTATCGGCTGCCAATTTAGGAGCCGAGATCCTTCAAGGCATCGCCAAGACTGAAAAGACAACAGGACCATCCTGAGATGCTTCAAACGATCCAAAAAGCCAGCGAGGTCCTTGCACTGTTCGACCGCGATCACGCAGAGTGGGGAGTACGCGAGGTGGCCGGAAAACTCAAAATGGCAAAATCGAGCGCGCACGATTTGATGGCCTCGCTCGCCCAATTAGGCTTTTTGAACAAGACGGAAGAAAATCGTTACCGCCTCGGATGGCGGTTGGTGACATTGAGCGAGACTTTGCTTGCTACCACTGAACTACGCAGGGAGGCGCGCCCCGTGATGGAGGAGCTCGCAGCGCAATATCAGGAAACAATCCACCTGGCTGTATTGGACGGTACACAGGCTGTATATGTAGACAAGCTCGAGGGCAGGCAGGCTGTGCGCGTGGAACTGACCTCTTTGGGAGCCAGGCTTTACGCCCATTGCTCCGCGCTTGGAAAAGTGCTGCTGGCCTACAGTCCGGAGGAAGAAGTCAAACAGATCATCCGGAGCGCAGGCCTGCCGAGCTTTACTCCAAATACCATCACAGACGAAGAAGAACTGGCACAAGCTCTGGCAAAAATCCGCAAGCAGGGTTATGCCTATGATCTGGAGGAAATCCTGCCGGACCTATGTTGTGTTGGCGCGCCGATTTACAACTACACCGGACAGGTGATCGCGGCGATCAGTATGTCGATTCCGGCCTATCGCTTCCGGCGGTCACAAGCCGAATACCGCGATGCGATTGTGCGAACGGCCAAGGCGATCTCCTCCCGCCTCGGCTATTATGGTGTTTCATAACCATGGACGGCTCTTCGAACAACAAGGTCAAAGTCGCCATCCTGGGCTCCGGTAACATCGGCACGGACCTGATGTTCAAGATCCTGCGCGAGCCGGGTCACATGCAGCTTACTTTGCTGGCCGGGATCGAGCCGCAATCAGAGGGCCTGGCGCGGGCGCGGTCATTGGGAATCAACGCCAGTCATGACGGGATCCAGCCCATCCTGGATGCCTCCGATATCCGCATCGTTTTCGACGCGACCAGCGCCCACGCCCATATCCGTCATGCGAAATTATTGCGGGAAGCCGGCCGCATCGCCATCGACCTGACGCCTGCCGCGCGCGGCCCATACGTGATCCCCCCTGTGAATCTGGGCGCGCACATGGATGAGCAAAACGTCAACCTGATCACCTGCGGCGGACAGGCGACCATTCCACTCGTTTATGCTGTCTCGCGCGTCGCGGCCGTCCCGTATGCCGAGATGGTCAGTACGATTGCCAGCCTGTCTGCTGGACCCGGCACCCGCCAGAATATCGATGAATTCACCTTCACCACTGCGCGGGGTGTTGAAGTGATCGGCGGAGCAAAACAGGGCAAAGCCATCATTATTCTCAACCCCGCGGACCCGCCCATCCTGATGCGCAATACGATCTACATTCTTTTGGAAACAGAGGATGTGGATCGCGAGGCTATCGTTGATTCTGTGCAAGAGATGGTCACGGCAGTTCAGGCATACGTACCCGGGTATCGTCTGAGAAATGAACCCGTCTTCGAAGTCCGCGAAACGCCCGAGGGGCGCAAAACCCTGATCGCCATGCTGCTGGAAGTGACCGGCGCCGGGGACTTCCTCCCCTCGTATGCAGGCAATCTCGATATCATGACCGCCTCCGCCCGGCAGGTGGGAGAAGTATTCGCCCAGCATATTCTTAATCAGGAAAGTAAATGATGAAAGCGCCTCGCCTTACCGATACGACACTTCGAGACGGTTCTCATGCAATGAGACATCAATTCACTCGCGAACAGGTGCGAAACGTGGCTCAAGCCCTCGATAAAGCCGGGATACCAGTGCTTGAGGTAACACACGGAGACGGGCTATCTGGATCTTCCATTCAATATGGTTTCTCGCTCACGAATGAAATGGATCTTATCGAGGAAGCGCGCAACGCGGTGACAAAAGCCAGGGTTGCCGCGCTCCTTCTGCCTGGCATTGGCACGCGCAAGGAATTGAAGGATGCCATTGCACGCGGCATCCAGGTTGTGCGCATTGCCACTCAATGTACGGAGGCTGATATTTCCGAACAGCACTTCGGCATGGCAAAAGAAATGGGGCTGGAGGCCGTCGGCTTTTTGATGATGTCGCACATGCGCCCTCCCGAATTTCTTGCGGAACAAGCTCTGCTCATGGAAAGCTACGGAGCAGACTGTGTTTACGTTGTGGATTCAGCCGGCGCGCTCCTGCCCAACGGCGCGGCAGCACGCGTGCGCGCATTGAAGGAGGCACTCAACATCCAGGTGGGATTCCATGCTCATAATAATCTCGGCCTGGGCGTGGGCAATACCCTCGCCGCGGTCGATGCCGGCGTCGACCAGGTGGATGGGACGTTGCGAGGCCTGGGGGCAGGAGCCGGAAACACAGCCACGGAGCTGATCGCGGCCACACTTGACCGACTTGGCTTCGAGCACGAGTGGGATGTGTTCGGTCTGCTGGATGCCGCAGAATTTGTCGTCGCTCCCTTCATGCCTTTTCAGCCCTTTCCTGATCGCGATTCGATTGCGATTGGTTATGCAGGTGTGTATTCCACCTTCCTCCTCCACGCCAAGCGACTCGGCAAGCAATACAACGTGGATCCATTGGATATTCTCGTGGAATTAGGAAGGCGCAAAGCCGTCGCCGGACAGGAAGATTGGATATTGGACGTGACTCTGGAATTAGCCCAGCAGAACAAATAGAGGAAAAAAGTCTATGGCTGTTTCGAATACCGAAATCAAAACAGGCAGATACAACACCTACGCCAACATCAGTGGGGAGGAGCAGAGTGACCATATTCTCTTTCTGCACGGATCAGGGCCCGGAGTAACCGCCTGGTCGAACTGGCAGTTTGCCCTGCCTGCCCTGGAAGGACAATTCCATTGCATCGCGCCCGACCTGGCAGGCTTCGGCGCGACCGAACATCCGAAGGAATCGCCCAAAGGGATGCGCGCCTGGATGCGCCTGTGGGTGGATCAATGTCTCGCCTTGTTAGACATGCTCAAGATCGAGAAAGCTCATCTGGTCGGAAACTCGATGGGCGGCGCCATTGCACTGCATCTGCTAATGGATGCCCCGGAGCGGTTCGACCGCATCGTTCACATGGGGCCCATTGGGACACCTCATACGATCACACCGGCGTTGGATCGCTTATGGGGCTTCTACGAGGATCCCTCCCTGCAAATGTTCCGTAATCTCATCCGCTGGTTTGTGTACGATGATGCTTTTCTCGCAGATCGCCTCGATTCGATTGCACAGACCCGCTTCGAAGCGGCGATGAACGCGGACGTCCAGCGTTCCTTCAAGGCGATGTTCCCCGCGCCGCGTCAAACCGCGATCGACGATCTGGTCGTGTCTGAACTGGCTCTGCGCCGCATGGATCACCCAACGCTGCTCGTTCATGGGCGTGATGACCACATCGTTCCGATGGAAACGAGTCTGTATTTACTGGAGCATCTACCGAATGCGCAATTGCACATTTTTGGACAGTGCAGCCATTGGATTCAAGTTGAGTATGCCAAGAGTTTTAATCAGCTCCTGGCACAATTCTTCAGCGGACAGATTTAGCGATGACCAATTCTTTTGAATCGATCGCCACACGTCTTGATACGGCCTGGCGCACGCACACGCCGATTCCACCCATCACTGAAACGGATGGAATAACAGACGTAAAGACTGCATATGCTATACAGACACAGTGGACGAACATGCGATTGGAGCGCGGCGAAAAAATCGTCGGTCGGAAAATCGGTTTGACGAGCAAAGCAATCCAACAACAACTAGGAGTGAACGAACCAGATTATGGAACGCTTTGGGAGTCCAGTTATTTCAGGGCAGTGCAGGGCCGTGTGAGGATTCCAGCTAGTGAATTCCTGCAACCGCGCATTGAAGGTGAGGTCGCTTTCCTCATTGGCAAACCTTTACGCCAGGCGAGCATTACGTCTGAGCAAGTGCTCGCTGCGACAGAGGCCTGCGCGATGGGAATTGAAATCGTCGCCAGCCGCATCGCTGACTGGAAAATCAAACTGGCAGACACCATTGCCGATAACGCCTCTTACGGCGGCTTTACATTAGGGCCCTGGGATCGACAAATGCGTGAGGTGAACCTCGGCGCGCTGGCCATGACCATCCACCACAACGGGGCACTCGCCGCCGAAGGATTGGGCTCCGCCGCGTTGGGTCATCCTGCCGCGTCTACGGCCTGGCTCGCGAATAAATTGCATGAATTTGGAATTTCGCTCGAGCCCGGAGATATCGTCATCTCCGGCGGTATTACAAAAATGCTGCCGGTCAACGCCGGCGACGAATTCATCTTTTCGTTGACGGGTCAACCTTCATTGACCGTCACGTTTTCATAAGGAGCAAGGATGCATACCGACATTGCCCAACTGGTAAGTGTTGCGCTGTACTCCCCAAAGCCCGATGAGTCGGTCGCCTTCTTTCACGATATGCTGGGTATGGAGATCAGTCACCGCGCGGGGCAGTCCGTCTACATGCGCGCCTACGAAGACTTTTATCAGTACACACTTAAGATCACAGAGTCAGAACAGGCGGGGATGGAGGAAGTGACATGGCGCGCCTCCTCCCCTGAAGCATTGGAAGGATTGGCGATTCGCATCGAAGCCGCCGGGCTGGGCATCGGCTGGTCAGAGACAGACTACGCTCATGGCCGCGCCTACAAATTCTGCTCTCCCGACGGCCACCGCCAAAAAGTGTTGTGGGAACTCGATTATTTTAAAGCATCGCCCGAGCTTGCCAGCAAACTCCGCAACCGTCCCTCGAAACGACCTCTGCGGGGCGTGCCTGTGCGCCGCATCGATCATGTGAACCTGATGGTAAGCGATGTTGTTGCGAATACTAATTTCACAGTAGATACACTGGGATTCAAATTGCGTGAGCAAAAGATCGGGGACGGCGGAGCAATTGTTGGGTCGTGGTTGAGCGTGAGCGCGTTGGTCCATGAACTGGCTTTGATGCGCGATTCTACGGGTTCGCGCGGGCGTTTCCATCATGTCGCTTACTGGTATGGCGCGCCGCAGCATTTGCTTGATATCGCAGATATCTTATCTGAACGCGATATACGCATCGAGAGCGGCCCTGCCAAGCATGGGACGACCCAGGCTTACTTCCTCTATTGCTTCGAGCCAGGCGGCAACCGGATTGAACTCTTCGGCGACACAGGCTATCTGATCTTCGACCCGGAGTGGAAGACAGTGGTTTGGAACGTGGCAAACGAGGTCGATCTTGAGAAAAGCAGCATCTGGTTTGGCGGCCAGCTCGCCAAATCATTTTATCGCTACGGCACACCGGTGGTGCTGGGTCATAGCCTTGAGGAAATTGGACGCTAAGCAACTCGTCGGTCGAGTAGGCGGCGGGACTCAGTGAATCTTCGGTGCAACACTGCCTCCGCTGCGGTATCGAGACCAACGATCACTTGTTGGTACAGGATTATCAAAGCCTGAGAAAGGAGCGTGATCTGGCAAAGTTAATGAAAGCCTTATCCGTATCAAACAACCTTATTTTAGAAATTGGAGGAAGAATGAACAATAAAAATAAGATCACCTTGCAGCTGATCCCAACCCTTCTCGTTTTCGCCATCATTCTCGCGGCGTGTGGAGCGCCTGCTACTGCCACCGAGATCATTCCGGAAACCGGGCCAACTGAAGCGCCCATGACAGAAGCTCCAGCCACGGAGGCTGCCACTGAGCCGCCGGCTGCAGAACTCCCGGCCTCGATCAAGGTTGGCGTCGTTGTGCCGCTTACTGGGCGTTACGCGGCGGGCGGCGATCAGGTCAGGAATGGGTATGAACTGGCTATGGAAGATATCAACGCGGCGGGTGGGGTTGAGGTGCAGGGGACCAAAATCCCGCTGGAGTTGGTTATCCTGGACGATGAGTCTGATCCAACCAAGACGGTCCAACATATGGAAACCCTCTATTCGGAGGAGAACGTTGTGGCTTATCTGGGTGGTTTTGGAAGCGACCTTCACGCTGCCGCGGCAGCCATCGCTGAGAAGAACCAGGTACCTTACATAGGAGTTGCCTTTGCTCTTTACCAGATTCATCAGCAGGGCTACCAGTATCTCTTCTCACCGTTCCCTAAATCGCCAAGTCTAGCCACGGCTTACTTTGACGTCTTCGACACCCTGGATCCAAAACCACTTAAGGTTGCTATCTTTGCAGAAACGACCGACTGGGGCGCCGAATTGGGAGACGCCTGGCGGCAAGAAGCCGAAGCGCGTGGATACGAGATTGTGGCAGATGAAACCTATGCTCCCGGGGCCACCGACTTCTCGGATCTGATCCTCAGAGCCAAAGATGGAGGCGCCCAGGCTGTGTTGGCCTTGCCCAATCCGCCGGATGCGCTCACCATCGTCAAGCAGATGAAGGAGTTGGACTTCAATCCTGGGATCACCGCGATCGTACGTGGAGCTGATGCCGTCACATGGCCGGAAAACATGGGTAAAGACGGCGATTATGTCCTTCTGTCGGCGGGCGGCAATCCCGAAGCCGACTTTCCCGGTGCTTTAGATATGGTCGCACGGCATCAGGAACGATTCGGGAAAACTGCTGCTGGCACCACTGCCCCGGCTTACTCCACGGTGCAAATCCTTGCAGACGCGATCCAACGTGCGAACAGCCTCGACCCAACAGCAATCCGCGATGCACTCGCTGAGACGGATCTGACAACCGTCGCTGGTCCAGTTACTTTCAACCCGGACGGCACTGGTAATGTCATAACAGTCGTGAGCCAATATCAGGATGGGCAGCAGAAACTGGTCTGGCCGCCGGATATCGCTGTAGTCCCTGTGGTTTACCCCGCGCCAGCATGGAGCGAACGATAACCAGGGCTAAGACCTGCCAGGTTTTTCTCAAAAAAACCTGGCAGGTAAAAAAGAACATCTGAAAACTGATGAAACTCTAAAGCGATTACTGGTGCCGGTATTACATCAGAAAAAGAACCATTAAGGAAAACAATATTGTTCCTACAACTGGAGCGTGTCGTAAAATCGTTCAATGGACTCATGGCCGTTAATTACGTGTCGATGGAGGTTGGTGAGGGCGAGATCATTGGGCTGATCGGGCCCAATGGTGCCGGAAAAACTACTCTGTTCAATCTGATTACCGGAGTTTATCCTCCCAGTAAGGGAAGGATCCTCTTTGAGGGAAAAGACATCACAGCCATGGCACGGCACCAGAGGTGTTGGCTGGGCATCGCCCGAACATTCCAACTGGCTCGCCCATTCCCACAATTATCCGTGCTGGACAATGTCGCGATTGGCAGAATATATGGCCACGACTCGACCAGGAACAGAAGACAGGCTGAGTCCGACGCTTTGAAGATTCTGGAACAAGTCGGGCTTGCCATGCGGGCTGCGGACAAGGCCCAAAACCTCACATTGGGAGATCGCAAACGGCTGGAGCTGGCTCGCGCCCTGGCGGCCAGGCCCAAGCTGCTTTTATTGGATGAGTTGCTGGCCGGGCTGAATCCATCTGAGGTATTGGTTTCCATGAAGTTGATCCGAAGCATTCGCGACCTGGGCATTACCGTGATCGTGGTGGAACATCTGGTGAAAGCCGTGTTCGGGATCGCCGATCGAATCGTAGTTCTAAACGCGGGAGACTTGATCGCCGAAGGCACTCCGAAAAAGATCGCCCGTGATCCCAAAGTCATTGATGCTTACTTAGGGAAATCCTTCCATGACTAAGTTCCTCGACGTTCACGGGATCAACGCATCATACGGGGATATTCCAGCATTAATGGATGTGTCCCTCAAAGTGAATGAAGGCGAAATCATCGCGCTGATTGGACCAAATGGCGCCGGGAAGACTACTCTTATGCGGGTGATTGCCGGTCTTCACCAGCCGATATCTGGTACCGTTAAACTGGGGGAGACAACCCTGCATACCCTTGCCGCCTACCAGATCGTGGAAGAAGGCATGATCCTCGTTCCCGAGGGGAGACGGCTCTTTGGCGGGTTGAGCGTGCTGGATAATTTGGAACTGGGTGCGTACGCACGGCGTGCCAGAGAGTCTCGTTTCAGAACACTAAAACGTGTCTTCGAGGTTTTTCCCTTATTGGCTGAACGGCAGAATCAGCGTGCCAATACATTGAGTGGTGGTCAACAGCAAATGCTGGCCATTGGCCGCGCGCTGATGGGATTGCCCAAACTCCTCCTGCTCGATGAACCCTCGCTTGGACTCGCCCCCATGATCGTCGAAAATATTTTCGACGTGGTGAAGTTGATGAACAACCAGGGAGTAACCATATTTTTAGTTGAGCAAAACGCACATCAGGCCCTGGAATTGGCAAACCGTGCCTATATTCTCGAGCAGGGCCGGATTGTTGGAAAAGGTACCGGGATGGAACTCTTGCACAACCATGAAGTTCAGCAGGCCTATCTGGGACTTGCCCCGGCTGCGAATTAGCGGAATAAGATGAGCATCGAATCATTTGCCCAAACGCTTGTTTTCGGGGTCTTTGTTGGAGGCATCTATGGTATCGCCGCCATGGGATTGGCCCTGGTCTTCGGCGTTCTGAAAATGTTGAACATCGCCCATGGCGAATTGTTGATGCTCGGCGGGTATGCAACGTTCTGGGCCTTCAGGACGTTCGGCCTGGATCCATTCCTTTCGCTTGGGATCGCCATCCCTGTATTGTTTCTCATTGGCTTGTTATTGGATAGAACCATCTATCGTCACATCGTTCGCCAGTTGGGCGAGGAAAAAATCAAGAACTCGTTGCTGGTAAGTTTCGGCCTAACTCTGGTCATCCAAAACCTGGCAATCTGGCTCTTCACGGCAGATGAGCGCACAGTTCAAGTCAACTATACTGGCGGGGGCTTGAATCTGTTTGGGGTTGCGTTTCCCTACGCACGCCTGATCAGCCTCGCCATCGCGCTGATCACCACCCTGGTATTAAGTTATTTCTTGCACCGCACGTATCCTGGCAAGGCAATCCTTGGGACCGCCGAGGATTTCGAAGCCGCGGAATTAGCCGGGATCAACATCCATCGCGTCTACATGATGACATTTGCGCTGGGTGCATCTCTCGCTGCCATCGCAGGGACGCTTGTTACCGTTATCTATGGCATCTCTCCCAGCATCGGCATCGTCTGGACGCTCAAATCCCTGATCGTTATTGTCCTGGCCGGGACAGGCAGCATCCTGGGCGCCTTCCCCGCCGGGATTCTGCTGGGAGTGGTCGAAGCCGTGAGTGGGGCGTTTATCGGATCCACCTATCGTGAAGTCGTTGGATTGGTGATTTTCGTCCTTGTCCTGATTTTGCGCCCGGAAGGGCTGTTTGCGAGAAAATAATGGCGCAACGACCATTCAAACAGGTGATGACCGGGCAGCAAACATTTATCGATTCCCTTCGCCGTTGGCTTATCCCCTTTGGGGTAGTGCTTCTGATTCTCTTCGCGGTGATCTATCCTCAACAGATTGATAAGCAGAACATCTGGAATTTATTTTTTCTGATCTGCCTGCACACGACTCTGAGCCAAAGCTGGAATATCCTGGCCGGGTTTGCGGGCCAGACCAGTCTCGGCCATGCTGCATTTTTTGGCATCGGCGCTTTCGTCACGCGCACTTTATGGCTGGATGAAACCCCTTTTTCCCTGGCTTTTATCGCAGGCGGCCTGGCGGCGGCTGCGTTTGCTATGCTGATCGGCGCACCAACATTTCGCTTACGGGGTGCCTACTTTGCAATTGGGACACTGGGCGTTGCAGAAGTCCTCAGAATTACAGTTAGCCAGAACGTTCCTTTCATTTCATCAATGCCTGGTCCATTGATGGCTTCCTACGAGCTCGCTCCACGCTATTATCTGGCATTGGGTTTGGCCATCGCGACGACTGGTGCAGCCTACCTGTTGCTCCGTTCGCCGTGGAGCCTGGGCATTCTGGCGGTACGCGAAGATGAAGGCGCGGCGCAAGCCATGGGCGTGCATGTTCTCCGGCATAAATTGCTGGCCCTTGCCCTGAGTAGTTTCTTCGCGGGTCTGGCGGGTGGTGTTTTTGCCTTCCAACAGATCAGCTACTATCCGTCCGCACCCTTCAGCGCCCTCTGGACGTTTGATGCGCTCTTGATCGCCTTTGTCGGCGGTTTGGGCACGCTGGCCGGGCCAGTGATTGGGGCGATATTCTTTATTTTGGTCCGGCAGCAGTTGGCTGTGACACTCGTGGAAATTCACCAGGTCGTCTTCGGGATCTTCTTTATCGTCATCGTCCTTGTATTTCCCGGTGGACTGGTGGAAGCATGGAGGCATCTGCGTCGCGTACGATGGCCAAAGCGAACCACGTAGAGAGAATGGAACATGCGACTACACGATTTTCTTGACTATCGCGCTCGCGAGCAGGGACAAGCGGAATTTGCCATTCATGGCGATCGGCGCATTACTTACCGCGCGGCGCAGGCGGAAGTCCATCGTCTGGCAAATGCCCTGATCAGCTGCGGTTTACAACCCGGCGACCGGATGGCAATCCTTTCTAAAAACAGCGTCGAATTTATGCTGCTCTATTTCGCGGCTTCCAAGGCTGGCCTGGTCACCATCCCGCTCAACTACCGGCTTGCTCCCTCCGAGTGGATTTACATCCTGAACGATGCGGAGGCAAAGGTCTTGTTCGCGGCGGGCAATTATCTCCAGGACGTGGAAGCTATTCGCAGTGAGCTTAAGACCGTTGGAAAATTCATCGCCGTTGATGGTCCGGCTACCGCGGGCTGGGAAGCGTACCAGGGCTTCACCGCAGACCAACCGGACACGCCCCCCGGTCGCATCGTGGCCCCGGAAGACGATCTCTTTCAACTGTACACGAGTGGCACCACCGGTCATCCCAAAGGAGCTATCCTCACCCATCAGGCCGTGGGGACCCATATTCTGCAGATGGGGTTAGCTCATAACATTCAACCGGGCGAGCGGCTATTGCTGGTTGCGCCGGTGTTCCACGTGGCTGCGCTTAACGCCGGGGCCTTCCCTTGTCTGGCCGCCGGGGGATGTCTTTACATTCAGACAGACTTCAAACCGGATGAAGTTGTCCGCGCGCTCAGCGAGGAGCACCTCGGGATGGCAATTCTGGTTCCGGCGATGATCCAGGCCTGTCTCACGGCAGTGCCCGATGTTGCCCAGCGCCGGTACGATGACTTACGTCTCATCCACTACGGTGCATCGCCGATTGCCGAAGCGACCCTGCGGCGCGCCTTAGAGACATTCAAGTGCGAATTCAGCCAGGGGTATGGGATGACTGAAATGAGCGCCGCCATCGCGATCCTATCCTGGGCCGACCACCAGCGCGCGCTTCGGGAGAAGCCGGAGCTGCTGGTGGCCGCGGGGCGGCCAATCCTGGGAACGGAGGTGCGCATTGTGGACGCCGATGACAATGATGTTCCGAAAGGCACGATTGGGGAAGTCCTGGCACGCGGCCCGCAAATGATGAAGGGGTACTGGAAACAGCCAGAAGCGAGCGCGGCAGCCCTGCGCGGCGGTTGGATGCACACAGGTGACGCTGGTGTGCTGGACGATGAGGGCTACCTCTACATTCAGGATCGAGTCAAAGACATGGTCATCTCCGGGGGCGAGAACATCTACCCCCGCGTCGTCGAGGAAGTGTTATTCAAACATCCCGCGGTGGCCGAAGTTGCGGTCATCGGCGTGCCGGACGAGCAGTGGGGGGAGACCATTAAGGCGGTGGTCGTAATGCGGCCGGGCATGGCAGCTACTGAGGAAGAAATTATCGAATTCTGCCGGGGCAAGTTGGGCGGTTTCGAGCGACCGCGTTCGGTGGACTTTGTAGACTCACTGCCGCGTACTCCCAGCGGAAAAGTGCTCAAGCGTGTGCTGCGTGAACCGTACTGGGCCGGTCAGTCGCGCCGCGTTGCGGGAGCGTAACGCGATTTATGGGAGAAAACCACCATGCGAGCGATTGACATCCACGTACACGTTCCGGATCCACCAGGACATCCGGCAGCCCTGGAAAAAGAAAACATGGCCGGCTATTTCAAGGCCGGGGAGATGCCGCGTTCTCCTCAGGAGATGTATGAAACATATCAAGCGCTGGACCTGTTCGGAGTCATCTTTGCCATCGATGCCGAGACGACCAGCGGCGTGCCCTATGTTGGCAACGATTACATCGCGAGCGTTGCGCGGCAATATTCCGATCGCTTTATCGGCTTTGCCTCGGTGGATCCGTGGAAGGGTGCGTTAGCAATCCAGGAGTTGGAACGGTCGGTCAAGGGACTGGGATTGCGC
>Ga0105100_10001335_pt1 | contig 14552 bp, 9 predicted proteins | sample PPLLak12cMay2015_2_FD_87033 | JGI IMG/M metagenome (GOLD analysis project Ga0105100, IMG submission 87033) | Freshwater sediment microbial communities from Prairie Pothole Lake near Jamestown, North Dakota, USA - PPLs Lake P8 Core (1) Depth... | ecosystem: Environmental > Aquatic > Freshwater >...
CCGGAAAATGAAAAGTACAAGCCTATTGAAATTAAAGAGACAAAAGATTTTTCGATAATCGGAAAAGTAATCGGCGTGATCCGCTGGTTTAATTAAGGAGTGTATATGAAATCGGAATTGTTTTCAAATGCAATTAAAAACAGGAATAAAATAAAATTTCTTTACTCGTCTAATGAAATTATTCTCGATCCCTATTTTATCTCTTATGAGAAAAACGGAAAAAAGGTGCTGTACGGAAGAACCCATAACTCCAATGAAATAAAGAAGTTCGCATATTCAAGAATAAGTAATATCAAAATTTTAAATAATGTTAAATTCACACCGCTAATACCGATCCTGCCGGTGTACATATACCGGAATTTAGGTTTGAATTAGGAGGTTATTAAAATGGAAATGATGAAAAGAAAAAGCGTCGATTTACTTGTGGAACAGTTCTGGAAACACGGGTATCTTACTGTAAAAAGAAAATTCGGGACTTACCTCCCCGAACCTTCCAAAGTCGGTGACTTTGATGTAGATATAATTGCCAGGTATAAGAACAGCTATGCAATCGGACTTACATTAACAAAAAATGATATGAGTGATCCGAAAATAAAAGAGAAACTGATTTTCCTGGCGACCAGGCAGACTAAATTTACCAATAAAGCCGTTAAGCTCTTTATCGGTGCAGATGAATCCCTTTACAAAAATGCAAAAGCATTGATCGATTCCCTGGCGAACCATGTAAAGAAAAATATCCGCTTATTTCAAATTGTAGATACACCGGTTGAAGTAAAAAGAAACCGGAAAATCAAGGAAAAAGTTCTTTTCTCCTGAATAATCACTCTCTCCATAGAAGAGCGGCGTGAAGAATTTACAGCCGCTCTTTTTTTTACAAACACCCTTTTTTACCTTTCATTATAGACCTTCTATTTGTTATTTTGAATGTCAGGATCATTCTATTATATGCAGACTTAAATTTCTTGACATTGAAAAACGAGAAGTTTAATTTTACACGTTTTATCATTTATTAAGGTTGGAATTGAGAAAATCCGAATCACCGGCTGACGCCAGGATTCAAGAAGAACTAAAAAGATCGGGGGAAATTCCGGTTCACATCGCAATTATTATGGATGGCAACGGCAGATGGGCGCGCAAAAGAGGCTTACCGCGTGCAGCCGGGCATAAAACCGGGATTGAGTCTGTCCGTGATATTGTTAGAGCATGTGCACAGCTCGGAGTGCAGTATCTTACTTTATATACTTTCTCCACGGAAAACTGGAAAAGACCCAAAGATGAAGTCTCAACCTTGATGCGCCTGCTTCTTCGAAGTCTTAAAAATGAAGCTGACGAACTTAATCAGAATGATATAAAATTGAATATAATCGGGAACAGTAATTCTTTCCCTCCTGAAGTTCAAAAAGGAATCCATGAGGCAATTGAAAAGACAAAAAATAACAAAACAATGATGCTGAATCTTGCACTCAGCTACAGCGGCAGATGGGAGCTTATTGAAGCTGTAAAACAAATTGTCGATTATGCTTCCCGCGGTGAAATAAAAAAAGAAGATATTAATGAATCTCTTTTCGCCCGATTTTTAACAACCAAAGATATTCCCGATCCCGATCTGCTTATAAGAACCAGCGGGGAATTCCGGGTCAGCAACTTTCTGCTGTGGCAGATTGCCTATACTGAGTTTTTTATTACCAATGTGTTTTGGCCTGACTTCCGGCGAAGACATTTATATGAAGCCATAAGAAATTTTCAATTGAGGGAAAGAAGATTTGGTAAAGTCAGCGAACAAATAAAAAAGAACAATAAAGGTTTAGTGAATGCTCAACTCCTTCCTTAAAAAATTATATTCGGTTCGATTTTTGTTTTGTATAAGCTTGAAAATTATTCTTCTGATAATATTATTTTCAGGAATTAATTCTGCACAAAATACAAGGGCAAGCTATAAAATTCTCGGTATTGCCGTCGAGGGAAACAAAACTACCGATGCAAATACGATTATTGCCAGCAGCGGCCTAAAAATCGGTGATGAAATCCAGATACCGGGAGATCAGACTTTAAATGCCATCAGGAAACTTTACGCGCTGAATATTTTTTACGATATCCAGATTAGTATTGATAAGCGCGTAGCCGACGGTGTTTTTCTAATTATCAAAATTCAGGAGTATCCGAGGGTCGAGAGGGTCGTTATTGAAGGGAATGATGAAATTGATACCGAGGACATTGAGAAAAAAATCAGCTTTACGAGGGGTACTATACTCAAAGCCCAGGAAATTTCCAATCTAAAACTTTCCGTACTTAAGCTGTATGAAGAAGAAGGATATTTGAATGCCAAAATAAATATCCTGAAATACAATTATTATACGGCAGATACAACCGATGAGGCAATCAATGTAGTCTGGAGAAATGAAAAAGATCTTTCGGATGAATACACTCTTGAGTATGAAATGGATGAAATTACATACTCAAACTTAATTGCCAGAATCAAAGACCGCATTCTCCTGAAAATGGAAATTGAGGAAAATGATCAGATAGTTGTTAGAGAAATTGAATTTAGAGGAAACCAGGCGTTTGACGACGGCGACCTGGAAGGTGAAATGGAGGAAATTGAAGAAGCTGTATGGTGGAAATTCTGGAGCAGTGCGCAGTTTGATAAAAAGAAATATGAAGAAGATAAAAAGAAAATTATTCAGTACTACAGGAAGAACGGTTATAGAGATGCGGAAATAACCTCAGACTCTTTGGTCTATTCAAATGATAATACAGATTTGAAAATTATTATGAACGTTTCCGAGGGAGCACAGTATAAAGTTAGGAACATCGAATGGTCGGGAAATACGATTTATCCTGAAGCGCTTTTAAATGAAAGATTGGATTTCAAAAAAGGTGATATATTTAATTATGAAAAATATGAACAGAATTTAAGAGGAAATGAGAGGCAGAATTCAGTCTCCGATCTCTATCTGGATAACGGATATTTAACTTTTAACCTTAGGCCTTCCGAAATTAAGGTTGCAGAGGATTCGGTAGATTTACATATTCGGCTTGAGGAAAGGAATCAATTCAGAGTCGGCAAAGTTGAGATTAATGGAAATGATAAAACTAAAGATAAAGTAATAAGAAGAGAACTCTATACGGTACCCGGAGATTATTATAATAAAGCTTTTCTTTTAAGAAGCGTGCAGCAGCTGGCAAATCTTCAATACTTTAATGTGGAAAAACTTTATGGTCCGGGCGGAATTGAACATAACCTGCCGAATGACAGCACCGTTAACATTACTTTTAAAGTTGAAGAAAAATCTTCCGATTATCTGAATGCTTCCGTCGGATACAGCGGTTCCTGGGGTTTCAGCGGTGCAATAGGAGTTACTTTAACTAACTTCTCGATTGCAGAACCTTTTTCTCTTGGCGGCGGGCAAATTATGAGTTTTAACTGGCAGTTCGGAGTCGGCAATCTTTACAGAACATTTACAATCGGGTTTACCGAACCATGGCTGTTCGATACTCCCACTTTAGTCGGGCTGGAGCTTTTTGATACGCGGCAGGCATACGGTTACGACCTGCGGCAGTCGGGTGGAACTGCAAGGGTAGGAAGAAGGTTAAAATGGCCTGATGATTTCTTTTATGTTCAGGGATTTTTTAGATTTCAATATAATAATGTTTTGGAAGGGCTTTCCGTCATTCCGGAAGGATTATACAGGCAGTATACAGTAGGCGGTACAATAAGCCGGAAGGATATTGATAATCCTATTTTTCCTTCCAAAGGTTCTTCCTTAGTTCTTGATGGGGAAATCTCAGGCGGACCGATTCTGCCCGGCGAAGTCGATTATTTTAAGTTGGGTTTTAAATCGGAATGGTATACACGGCTGTTTAACACAAATAGAATTGCATTATACACATCAGCAGATTTCGGGTACATTGAAGAACTGAAAAGAGGCACAATAATTCCGCCTTACGAAAATTTTTATATGGGCGGAAACGGTTTGATAATTGCAACGACTCCTTTGAGGGGGTATGATGATCAGGAAGTTGGGCCGAGAAATTCATCCGGATTCAATGTTGGCGGAAACGTAATGACCAAGTATACTACTGAATTGAGGTTTGCAGTTGCACTTGAACCGATCCCCGTTTATGTTCTTGCATTTGCAGAAGCAGGAAATGTTTACAGCAATTTTAACGACGCAGATTTTTTTGATCTCCGGAGATCGGTTGGTTTTGGAGCAAGACTATTAATTAATCCGATAGGACTTATAGGATTCGATTTAGGCTACGGCTTCGATAGAAAATTAGTTGACGGCAATGATCCTACATGGCTGTTTCATTTCCAGTTCGGAAGGGGTTTCTAAATTAATTATAACAACAAACAGAGGTAACAATGGTGAAAAAATATCTTATTGCGGTAATTTTTCTTGCAGGAGCTAACTTGCTTTTGGCTCAGGATGCGCCATTAAAAATCGGTTTTGTAGATTCTCAGGTTATTTTAGCACAGCTTCCTGAAGCTATTAAAGCTCAAGGGGATCTTGACGCATTGACAAATAGGTGGTCCATCCAGCTTGACAGCATGACTCAAGCTTACCAGCAGCTTGTGGCGGATTATCAAAAACAAAGCAACACGATGACCGAAGAAAAGAAGCTTGCGGCTCAAAAAGAAGTTGTTGAAAAAGAGCAGCAGATTCTTAACTTCAGGAAAGATAAATTTGGACAGCAGACCGGCGAGATCTATAAAAAACAGGAAGAAATTTTCGGTCCGGTTAAAACTAAAATTTACAAGGCTATTGAAGATGTAGCTAAAGGCGAAAGCATGAAATTTGTTTTTGACAAAAGCGGAGACATTATACTTTTATACGCAGATCCCACTTACGATATTACCTACAAAGTTCTGGATAAATTAAAAAGAGGAACATAAGATTTTTTTATGCCGCTCTTCTGAATTAGCTATTAAACTGCTTATTATTCTTAAAAGCGGCTAATTTGTATTTCGGAGTATTTATGAAAGTAATTTCTTTTTTAGTCCTATTTTTATCGGTTTTATTTTGTAATACGGCGAGTGCACAGCTGAAAATCGGTTATGTTGATTCCGATGCAATTATGGATAACCTGCCCGATGCGCAGGATGCGCGCCAAAAAATTGATGCGCTCGTTCAGGAATGGCAAACCGAACTCACAAAGATGGAAAATGACTGGAAAGCTAAATACGATGATTATGAGAAAAGAAAATTAATTATGTCCGATCAGACACGTGCGGACCTGGAGGCCGATCTCATAAAGCTTGAACAGCAAATGACGGAATACAGGGAGAAAAAATTCGGCACGAACGGTGAACTGTTCCAGAAACAGGATGAGCTGATGAAGCCTGTACAGAATAAAGTCTTCAATGCCATTCAGGAAGTCGCAGAAGAAGAAGAGCTCGATTTTGTTTTTGACCGCAGCGGCGATATAATGCTTCTTTATGCAAAAGAACAGTATGACATGACCCAAACCGTACTTGAAAAACTTAAACTTCAATAAAATAGTAAATGCAGATCAATTTACGAGAAGCCGCTGAGCTGGTGAGCGGTAAAATCTTCGGTAGCGAAGAAATTACAATCACTAATCTTGCAAAGATAGAAGAAGCACAGCCCGGCGATTTGACTTTTCTATATCATCAATCGTATGAAAAGTTTTTTAAACTCACCAGGGCATCTGCGATATTAGTAAAGCCGGATTTCAAGAAAACCAGAACAGATATTACATATATAGAAACTGCGGATCCTAATATTGCATTCGCCAAACTTATAATTCATTATTTTAATCCAGAATTCCCGCTGAACGGCATTGATAAAACATCTTCAATACATCCGGAAGCAAAACTGGGAAGCAATGTATCCATTGGAAAGAATGTAGTAATTTCAAACGGATGCAGAATCGGGAACAATGTAAAAATTTTCCATAACACGGTGCTTCTTGAAGATGTGGAGATTGGCGATGACTGCTTGATTTTCCAGAATGTAAGCATACGGGAAAAATGTAAAATAGGAAACAGGGTTATTATTCATGCAGGGGCAGTAATTGGTTCCGACGGTTTTGGGTATTATAATGACGATAAGGGAATTTTTCATAAGATACCCCAAATCGGCAATGTCGTCCTGGAGGATGATGTAGAAATCGGTGCAAATGTTACAATTGACAGGGCAGCCATCGGATCAACTGTTATAAAGAAAAGAGTAAAAATCGATAACCTGGTTCAGGTTGCGCACAATGTAGTCATCGATGAAGATTCTGCTGTGGCCTCACAAAGCGGAGTTGCCGGCAGCACTAAAATAGGAAAACATTGTCTTCTTGCTGGTCAGGTTGGAATAATCGGTCATGTTGAGATTGCAGATAATGTAATTTTGCTGGCTCAGTCGGGAGTCTCAAAAGGAATTCCGAAAGCCGGAACATATTTTGGTTCGCCTGCTAAGGAAGTAAAAACCACATTAAAGCTGGAAGCTCACATCCGCAGTCTTCCCGAATATGCAGACAAAATAAAGAAACTGGAAGAACAGATTAAACTTTTGCAGGAAGAATTAAAAAAATTAAAATGATCTGTTCGATTTAATCAATAATTCATTTCTTTTTTTAAAAATACTTCACGTTTATTGAAATAGTTTTGTCTCTTCCCTTATCATCCATGCACGTTATTTTATTTTTCCCGTTTTTAGGTTTGAAGAAAATTCCTTTGCCCGGCGAGCTTTTATTATAAAATTTATCATTAACATACCAGTAATAAGTTCTAACCCCCGCATCGGGAGCTGCCCTTAATAAAATCCTCTCGTCCAGTTTTTCTTCAACCAAATATTCAAAACTCTCAGAAGGTGATAGTATAACCGGGCCTTTTCCGTAGTACTTTATTTCACAATCAGGATTGTGCTTAGGATGCTGCTTATATTTTACTCCGTTTTCCTGGAACCATAATTCAAGTTCGGGAGGATAATTTGGATAAGCCGCCTTAGTATATTTTTCGGGGAGGCAGTTCGGGCAGTACTCAATTGAACCGTCTGAATTGATGTAGCTTTCCTGATAAAGCCTGCAGTAATTGTTATGAGAAACTTTCTCAATATAGTAGTCCAGTGTTAGAGATCTGCAAAATTTTGTCGGAAGAAGACCTGTCTCAGCACAGACTTCTCTCTCAAGAAGTTCATATGGCTTCTTAAACCATCTATCTTCCGAATTATAATCAATGGAATTAAAAAGATCGAATAAAAGCGGTACAGCCATTTCGGCGCCTGAAAGATAAGGAGAACCTTTGCCGTTAAAATTTCCCATCCACACACCGATTGTATAATTTGGATTAAAGCCTATTGCCCAGGCATCTCTTTTTCCGTAGGAAGTCCCGGTTTTCCATGCAATTTTAGGAAGCTTAGTTGAACCGATTTCATACCCGCTGTATTCATTCGGCAAATCGGGTCTTGTGTTTTGAGATAGTATTTCTGCAATTATATATGCAGCAGATTCCGAAAAAACCTTGTCAGCCTTTTCTTTTTTAAGATTTTCACCGCTGATTTTATCGATTGTGTATTTTAACTCCTTGAGTTTTCCCCCATTTGAAAATACTGTATAAAAACGTGTCAACTCTTCAAGAGTTACTCCGCATCCGCCGAGGATAATTGAAAGTCCTAGTTCGTTTTTATTGCTTGATATTTTTTGGAAATGCCCTTTTTCCAGTAACGAAATAAAATTGTTCAATCCCATATTGCTTAACAGACTCACAGCAGGGATATTCAATGAATTTACCAGAGAAAAATCTAAACTAACCTCGCCGCTGTATTTTAAGTTGAAATTTTCAGGTATGTATCCGTTAAAATCAGTTTCGATATCAAGGAGCTTCATTTTTGGAGTATAACTGCCTGAATTAAATGCCTGGGCAAAAAGAAAAGGCTTTAAAGTTGAGCCCGGGGATCTTACTGCCCTGATTCCATTCACTTCTCCGAATGCATTTTTATCATAAAAATCCGCCGAACCGCAGTAAGCTGCTGCGGATAAATCTTTGTTGTTAATGATAAATACTGATCCATTTGTTACATTTCTGCCGTAAACTCTCCTGATATAATTCCAGAGCAATTTTTCAGCTTTTGATTGAATTGAAAGATCAAGAGTTGTATGAATTTCCCTTCCGGAAAAAGTATCATTCATAAAATTACAGAAATGAGGAGCAATAAATTTTACCGGATACCGGTTCGGCCTTAACTTTTCATTAAAAGCATCTTTTAAATCACCTGAAATAAATGTGTCATTCTTTTGAAAATAATTTATCCAGCGGTTTCTTTCGGCTAAAACTCTTTCAGCATTTTTGTCTATTCTGAATAAATTCGGATTATTCGGTATTACGGTTAATGTAACTGCTTGTGCTAAACTTAATCTCGACGGCGGTTTGTTGAAATAAAGATATGATGCTGATTTAACTCCTTCAATATTTCCCCCGTAGGGAAGGAGACTTAAATATTGTTCAAGAATTTTATTTTTCGGATAATAAAGCTCTATCTGCACGGCCCTGAGCAGCTCAACTATTTTATTTGTGTAATTTCTTTCTTTCGGCTCAAGCATCCGCGCCAGCTGCATTGTAATTGTTGATGCGCCGGAAACTCTTTTCCCTTCAATTGTATTGGAAAAGATTGCCCTCAATATCGAAGCCGGATTAAACCCGAAATGCCAGTAAAACCATTTATCTTCTTTTTTGATAATTGCTTTGATTAAATCCGGCGAAATGTCATTGAGCTTTGAGTACATTCTCCATTTATCGTCCTTGGTAAGATATGCGGTAAGCAGCGTTCCATCTTTTGCGTAGATCTCTTTTGAATAGGATTTCATCCCGGACAGAGGAAATATAATGTTGAGAAGTAAAAGAAAAATTGGAAAGGCTAAAACCGAATAAAATATTATCTCCTTAATCTTTATAGAGGTTAATTTTTTCATAATACTCATCATTCTTTGTTCACTCCTGGATTCCGGAGAGGAAAACAGCAACCACAGAGACACAGAGTGCACGGAGATTCACAGAGTTTAGAATAAAGGGAGTTTGGAATATTCATCTGTAACTAATGAAATTAATTGTGTTGTTATATTTTCGCAGTTGAAATTTATTAATAATCCTTTAGGCTTTCCGGTTAATTTTAGAATGAAAGCAGTTGTGCTTTATATAATGGAATCATAATTTCAACTGCTTTTAATTCAACAATAATCAGATCTTCAGCCAGTAAATCAAGAACGAGACTGCATCCCAGTTCTTTATTCTTGTAATGAATCGGAACCTGCACATGTTTCTTTACATTTAAATTTTTACGAATTAATTCATCAATATGACATGTTTCGTATACAGATTCCAATAAACCCGGTCCCAAATATTTATGCACCTCAATTGCGCATCCTATTATTTTATATGAAAGCTCGTTAATATATTTTTGAGTAATCATACATTTTCTCTGTGCTACTCTTTGTTCTCCGTGTCTCCGTGGTAAATTTTTTCTTTTATTCCTTCACGTTAATAATCCCAGCTCCATTATACGAATGAAACTCGGGATCATACATTGCATCCGCTCCTATAACCGGCAATTGGAATTTACCTTTATTTACAACACGGAGCATATAGTAAAACTCTTCAGTCTCATAATCATTCAAGTCCGTAAAAAGGAGAAGCCTGTCATCCCGGATATCCATATACTGTACATTGAGTGGATTTTTACTTTTCCACTGAAGTTCAGCAGAAGTAGAGAGCCTGGGATTTTCAATTTCAAAGCATGCGGGAAGAAGATCGGTAATCACTATATTCTCCGCGGATTTATCAATTCCGGTCAATGAGATTTTGCAAATAATTAATCTTCCCTGAGTAAAATTATTTGTCAATTGGGCACCGGTGCGGTAATCGTAAAAAGTCCTCCTTATCTTCATGAATGAATCTTCTTCTTTTAATTTTACATTTAATTTTATTCCTTCAGTGCTCCAGAAATAATATACCTCTCCCTTGCCGCTTGATTTCAGCATTATTTTTCCTTTGCTCAATTCTTTGTCAGTTAGTGTAATATCTTTATTGTTAAAGCTCTGCAGTATTTTCCCTGCTGCGGTAACTTCCACTTTCATATCTGTATTTGCAGTTACTGAAGCGGCTTTACCCAAAGCAAGAAATGCAAATGATCTTTCCTGAGTTGAATACATCTCTTCGATCATTCCGGTTATATGTTTAATCATATATGGAATTTGGGGACTTGTAGGTTCAACTTCCAGAAGAACATTAAGCATAATTGCATTCGCTCTTATTTCCGAATCAAAGCTCCCTCCGGTTTCCCTAATAGTTTTTTCGGGTTTATAGACTGCAGGTATAAATTCATTATATGTATTCCAGCTGTTCATTAATGCGTAGGATCCCGCAAGCATATATTTCATATCATTTGAAAGAAGATGAGGCCGGGCTTTATAATAATTCATTGTAGATATATCTCCTCTTCCTGCAAGTGCGAGAACATACAGCCCGTAGATTATTTCTTTTCTTGCTACCTTAGTTACCATTCTACGGTTATTAAACCAGTTGACATAATCATAGGTCCTGTCATTTCTGCATTGGGTTTCAATATATGAAAGCAGTTTTGAAAGAAGATTATCGGATACTGCAAAGCCGGCTTTTTTTGCCTCAACTAAAAAATGAGCCGCATAAACACTTCCCCACCAGCTTGGCTCATCCCAGCCCTGCCAGTACGACATTGAACCATCGTGAAGCTGCATTGATTCTATCTTTTTAATTCCTTCTTTTATATAGTATACCGGATTATTGGTTCTGTAAAGTTCAGGGGCTGCGAGCTTTGCCAGATCTTCAAAATAAAGCTGAGGAAAAAGTCTCGATACTGTTTGTTCAATGCAGCCGTGCGGATATCCCACTAAATATTTGAGATGCTTGGCAAATTTAATTGCAGGAAATCTGCTTATAGTTAACATGGTATTCTGGGTGCCTTTCAAAAAATCGGAAGAAATTTTTACTTCAAGATTTTGTCCAGCTTTTATGGTTCCCGAACCGCTCTCGACAAGAAGGGGAGATATTGGCCGGACTCCGATTTCAATCTCTTCTTTTACTTTTGCAAAACCGCTTGTTTCAAATGTAATCTTTCCGGCACCTACCTCATTTCCTGTTTTGATACCGAATTTAACCTGTTGCGTGGAGCTTGGTTTAATTGTAACGGATTGTGTTTTTGATGAAGATACACTTAAAGGTCCCTCAACCTTTAATGATACCTTTACATCGGCTTTTGAAGAAGTAGTATTAATTAAAGTAACTGTTGAAGCAAGCGAATCATTTGTTGCCAGAAATCTCGGAATTTCGGGCTCGATTATAATATCATCGGATACTTTCACATGTTCCTCGGCGCTTCCAAAGCGGGAACCTGAATATGCTAATGCCATCAGCCGGATGTCACCATTAAACTGCGGAATATCCAGAGTGACTTTAACAGTTCCGTCACTGCCGGTTTTTCTTATACCGCTCCATATAGCTAAAAGTTTGAACCTTTTTGTTGAAATCGGATTTGTCCTAGTTTGTATTTCGCGGCTTTCTTCTTCATACCCGTCGCCGCCGGGTGATTTAAGTGCAACAATTTCAGGAAGCAGCAGTTTATATAAATCGTGGCTTTCAACTTTCAGCGAACGTTTGCCGTACATGTAGGCATAGGGATCAGGAGTTTTATAGTCTTTTATTTGAAGAATTCCTTCATCTACAGCAGCGAGTGTAACATAAATATTACTTTCAGGATTAGTTTTAATGGCTACTTCCTGTTTTGTTAAAGGTTTTATTTTTTGAGGAGCAATTATTTTTACAGGAAGCTTATTCTGTTTTTTCTCCACTTTTACGGAAGCAAAACCATGTCCTACCATGAATGGGGATGAATTATCGATAGTATGTTTTTTGAAAAGTGTAGTTGTTATATAAACATTCGGCATATAATCTTCGATCATTTTGAATTCTACTTCGGTTGATTTTGTTTTAACATCGACGTACTCATAGGTGTAAATTCCGTTTCTTTCGATTGAAACAAGCATCCTGCCGCTGAATGGAGTAGTAAAAAGAATTTTAGCATTCTCCCCAGGTTCATAAGTTTTTTTATCTGCGACTATTTCTATTATTCCTTCTCTATTCACTTCAAAAGAAGAAGCAGTTGAGGAGCGCCATCCCCAGGCGTAAAAATCATCATATACATATTCGGTTTTCCCTTCCTTAAATATTCTTAGCTGGTACCTGCCTGAATTCGAAACATTGACAACAAAGTCCTTTGCACCGCCGGAAAGATCAACCGGTCTTTCCCATTCTTTTATTTCCTTTTGATCTGAGGCATAATAATATCTTCCCGAATTATCTTTTTTCAAAACCGTCTGCCATTCATAACGGATAAGGGATGCCTTTGCTTTAAAATTACTAACCGGTTTATCCTTTTCATTCACGGCAATTAATTTGAAATTCAAATTTTCATTGGTAGAGAAATAATAACCCGGACTTTTAATCCCGATGTAATAATCTTTTGGAAAAATCTTAAAACTTTGAAACCTGTTTACTGTGCGTCCGGTAAGATCAAATACACTTACATGCAAATTTCCTACTATTAATCCTTTACTGCTAAGTTCAGCAGGAAGAGTATCTTTAACCACGGCGCTTCCGTCCTGGTTAAGAGTTCCGTCTCTGAATACATTTTTTATATTTGTGTTTTCCGCTGAAGAATTTGAAAAATCGTATTGCGGATAATTTTCACTGTAGTAGGATCTATGGGAATACTGAAAAGCGGCTTCATATTTTAATCCGGACGCTTTTGCTCCAAACAGGAATTCGGCATTAACATCTACCGAAAGAAGATCACCGGGGTATGCGATTTCTTTATTTCCTTTTAGCATGACGCGTATTTTATCAGGAACAAATTCTTCAACACTAAAACGGTACGATCCTAAAAGATTTTTGGGTCCGGAATAAACTTCGGCAATGTATTCTCCGGTCTGGGCATAATCGGGCATATCAAAAGCAAGCTCAAACGAGCCTTCATCGTTAAGAGTTTTCTTAAACTCCCCGAATGTTTTTCCTGTAGGTGTAATTATCTTTACTATTATTGGAATTTCATTAACTACTTTAATCTTATTATTTCGAATAATTGCCGAAAGATTAACTTTATCGCCCGGCCTGTAAAGATTTCTTTCTGAATAAATATAGGTCATATAATCGGATGAATACTCATAAATTCCCCCCACATCAAATCTCGAAGTCTCAACAAGCGTTTGATTGAGATCTATATAATTAAAATCATCCTCCTTTTCGGCAGTAACCAGCCTAGGAGAATAACCCTCAGTTTTAGATCTTACATCGTTAAACTCAATTATTCCTTCGCTGTTGGTTCTTCCGGATAATATAGATTGATTGTTGGTTGATATTATGTTTATTTCCACATCCTGAACCGGCTCTGCTTCCGAAATTGAATTAACAAAAACAGTAATTTGATCGGCAGATGTTTTTGTTATTATAGCAAGATCTGATAATGAAACTACCTTTGAATCGGAAACCCATCTGTCGTGAGACGATCTTACATTGATAATAAAAATCCCTTTATACTTTACATTCAGTGCTTTATCTAAATTCACAGAAAAATTCTGCAGCCAGTTTTGACGGCTGCTTAAGTCTATTTTTTCTGAGTAAAGATTTTTTCCGTAATTCCCGGGATTATATTCTCTATTATAATAATCATCGTAATAGTATAAATAGTAACTATAGTGATTAAGAAAGTGAAGTATATTATTCTTGAAAAGCTGTGAAACTTCAATTTCGACTTCGGAAATATTGACTGCCTTTACATCGAGATTTTTCAAACCGCGACGCATCAAATACGTCCCCTTATTATCGCTAAAGTTAATAGAAGGGTCTAGGTTTACGAACATTACTTCCTGTTCAAAATCATCGTCTAGTACACCGCCGTATAGTCCCGGGAGTCCTTTCTTTATTTTCAGCTCGGCTGATTGAATATCATAAAAATTCCCCTCCACTCTGAATGAATTTTCATTCACAAAAAAATTAAGTTTTTTCTCAGGTCTTATAGTTACAAAATCTTTTATCCTTTTATCGTCAACAGTCTGCGTAGTATAAACAAGAATCCAGCTGTTGTTCCCGTCAAAGCCGGAGGTTACCGAGGTGATTGCCAGGTCAGTTATCGGGGGAAGATCCTGTTCGAAAGTTCTGTCCTCCTCCAGTCCTTTTTTCCCCATCACCGACATTAAGCCGTTTTTAATTGTAACAGCGAGTTCTTGTTCTTTTTTGGTCTGATTTATTTCGCCGAAATTAATTGCGATTATATCAGATGCCGATTCCGATATAATCTGGTAATCGGTTTTCGGTTCGCCTTCTCTTTTTACTTCAAGGAATTTCTTAAGCTTTCCCGGATCAACTGGGTAATTAAAATATAGATTTGCTTTTATGCTGATTTTATAAGACTGATTTGGAATTTGTGTCCAGAAAAATTCCGCTTTAATTGCATCGAAATCGGGCGTGTGAAATTCGTACTCATTAAAATCCGAAGAAAACTTTGTTTTAAATA
>Ga0105100_10001336_pt1 | contig 14551 bp, 6 predicted proteins | sample PPLLak12cMay2015_2_FD_87033 | JGI IMG/M metagenome (GOLD analysis project Ga0105100, IMG submission 87033) | Freshwater sediment microbial communities from Prairie Pothole Lake near Jamestown, North Dakota, USA - PPLs Lake P8 Core (1) Depth... | ecosystem: Environmental > Aquatic > Freshwater >...
GGATCTCCTGAGCCTTTTTATGGAATGCCATCGCCTCATTTTTTTTATTAAGCAAAGCAGCCATCTCGGACAGCAGCCTGTAATCATAATAATAAATGGCTGTTGCCGTGGATACTTTTGGTGACAGCTGAACATAACCGGGACGTTGCGGTCCCAGATCATACCAGTCCCCTAATCCGTAAGATAGTATGTTGTTGTCAGCCCTGGTATCAAGATAACGTACATAACGGATCATGGCCGGCCAGGCTTTTCCCATAACGGAAATATCACCGTACCAGCGGTATATCAGCCAGGGCAGCACCACAATGGCACTTCCCCATTCGGGGGAATCGGTGAAGTCGTTGCCAAATACAACATATTCAGGAGCAATATTTCCGACAAGTCCGTTTTCCCGCTGGTTATCCATCATGTCATGAACCAGCTTGCGGAACATATGATAGACCTCATAGTTGAATTGCACGGATGGGCCCATGAGGTAGGTTTGTTCCAGCCATCCCAGCTTTTCACGATGCGGGCAATCGGTCAGTACACTCTGAAAATTGCTTTGAATAGCATACCGGATAAGGGTATCGATCGAGTTGAACAAAGGATTCGAAGAGCAAAAACTGCCCGAACGGGGGGCTGAGTTATAGGTATGTACAAAGCTCAGGGCTTCCACTTCCGGCTTTGTGCTTTCCAGGTCGTATCCGGCAGGGTGGGCACCTTCAACCTGGCAATACCGTGATCCGTAATAGGTGAAAAGTGGTTGCCATATTTCCGTTTCATCACCTTTCAGGACGTATTCATAATAATGGGGACTGCCGGTTGCCTGCTGGGTCACAAAATCGTGCTCACCGGTAAGCTCACCGGGCCGCAACCGTATTGTATCGCCTCTGTTCCCTTTAATACTGAGCCGGAAAATGCCCGATGCATTCTGTCCGAAATCGTATAAAAAAGTATCCCTGGCCAGGCGTATGATTTGCTGCGGGCGGAAGATCTCCATAGTATTCAAGGGATAGGTGGACTCCGGCGTTAAACTGCCGCCGGGAGGCCTTGCAATGCGGGCATGGGTCCAGTCAGCATCGTCGAACTTAGGCCTGTCCCAGCCTTCCTGCTCCAGCCGTGCATCATAATCCTCTCCGCCGTATATGCTGCTGTAGGTAACGGGCGATGGGGCCGATTTCCAGTTATCACCGGATACTATTACCCTGGAAGTGCCATTGGCATAATTGATCTGCAGTTTGGCTATCATTTTGGGCATACCATAGGTGATAAGGATTTTGCGGTAACGCTCGTTATTGATATTGTGGAAGCCGTTACCGACGATGACACCCAGGGCGTTTTCGCCTTGCTGAAGGCTGGAGGTAACATCGTATGTATTGTAAAGACAAGTCTTCTGATAATTTGTCCATCCGGGGGATAAAAAATCCCGGCCGACTTGCTTCCCGTTGATATAAGCCTTGTAATGCCCCAGTCCGCTGATGAAAAGATAAGCTGACCTGATCTTTTTGTTTACTTTGAAATCAGTCCTGAACAACGGCACCACAGGCCGCCTTTTGGCAAGATGCCTGACGTTCCTTCCCCAGGGCTCAATCCCGGGTACCAGTAATAAAGAATCAGGCATTTCTTCATAGGAGATCCATTGTGCGCCGTCCCAGCCGGCCGTATCAAAAAGCGCAGTCACAAAGCTGGCGGCTGCACTCCAGTCTGATACAATTCCGTTCCTGTCCCAAACCCTGACCTTCCAGAAGTATTCCGTCCCGGCATGAAGATTGAGTTCATCAGGCCTGACATGGATGGATTCACCGGAAATGATCCTGCCCGAATTCCAGACATTTCCGATGTGCCGGTCTATGACTTCCCTGTTATTGGAAATAAGGATATTGTAGGCTGTCTGTATCTGGTTACGCTCATTCGAAAACAATTCCCAGCTAAAGGCAGGCAGCTGACCGATACCGGTGGGATTGGTTTTATAATCGCATTTCAGGTTGTCGGGGCGGATGGCTGCTTTTGTCTGAATCTCTGCATGAATGGTCCAGATCAGAACAAAGAGAAAGAAGAGTTGCGTTGAACCAACCGGTGAGATTTTATTATGTTTTATCAAATAAGGCATTGTTCTGTTCAGCTTTTGTTCATGTAGGATAATATAATTAATAATGAGTATCGGTTATGAATAATAAAATCATAATGTCGCACCTACGGCGCTTTTCAAATGACAACATCAATTTTATTCTACCATAATTTCGCACCGCTGGTGCTTTAACTTACTGTAAGAATTTGAGCCCCATTAGGGGCGATATTATGGTAGAGAATAAAAAATGCAAGAATTAATAAAGCCCCATTAGGGGCGACATTATGGTTATAATTGTTATACTATTAATCATATCTATTTATTATTGATTCGCGATAGTCATATAGTTAATTATTCTCATCCCACAAGTCTCTGAAATCCGGCTGCAGACCGGCATTATCCCTGATTTCCGGATCAACCTGCGGGCCGTTGTTCTTCCACTCGTTGCCCGGACCGGGGGTGTTGGAGAAGAATTTGTCTTTTTCTGTCCAGTTATCCGTCACATGAATATAGGAAGATCCTTCGTCGAGATAAATATACTGGTAATGTTCGGGAATATGGGCATAAGGCGCTTTTTCAAGATGGTGAATGCTGTTGTTACTGATCTCCGTATTGGGCTGTGCTGACAGCGTGTAGATCCCTCCGACATCATACATCATCCCGGCAAAATGGTGAATATGGTTGGCATGCACGCGGTTGTTCCGCATGCAGCTTTCTGTTTTTGTCCATCCCCAGCCCAGGCATATGCCGGAATAGTTCAGATGGCTAATCTCATTATGTTCAATGCTGACATCACGGGCATAGCCAACGCTGATGCCCACACAACCCCAGTCCTCGTTCGTGACATCCATTATGAGGTTGTTGGCAATGGTTTCAAACTGGCAGATCTCCCGTTGATCGGCCGGGTTATAGGGCAGATGGGCTTCAAAATCCCTACCGCCAAAGTACCCCAGCTGAATTCCGGTACCTCCTATATCCCGGATTACACATCCCTCCACCTTATTATTACCGGTTGCGCTGATAAAATCGAGTGCCGTGGCTGCCATATGCCTGAAATTACACCGGCTGAAGGTTATGTTATGGGCTCCTTTTACCGTTACCCCGGCGGGCTGCCTGCCGGTCCACGCCTGGTTTTCGAGGCTGGCCTTGTCGGGTGTTCCGGGCACCGGCAGTTTATAAGCATCGTATATATACATCCCTGCCTGAAGGGGAACATGCCCTGCCACTGAAGGCCGCATCCAGGTGGTGTGCTCAAAGCTGATTCCCTGAAACATAATATGAGAGACAGGATGGTCAGGCGACCCTTCGATGCTCAATAATGTTTCCAGCCGGGGGGCAATGGCTTCCGCCTTCTCCATGTCTTCATCTTCACGGGGCCAGTAATATACCTTTCCGGCATGGATGTCTTCGAACCATTCACCGGGCGCATTCAGCAAGGCAATGGAATTGACGAACCAGAAAGCTGAGTTGCCGTTCAGGTCTTTCTTTTCATCTATGAAAGGGGCCGGCCAGGGTTGTTCAAATTCAATCCGGCTTTCAGGCTGGTGGAAAGTTACTTTTGCACTATCCCCCATGATCTCAATATCCTTGACCCTGAGAATGGCAATAGCCCACCACTGATGAATTATCATCTCGAGCTGGTCAATAGGCTGAAAGGTTGTTTCTGGAACCGGGATCCACAGTGCTTCATTGGCTTTATCAACGGAAAGGATGCGATCGGGGATTCCGTCATTCATGGTGCCTGCCCTTGCGGCTTTATGGCCGTTAATCCATAAATGCCTGAAGGCAAGCCTTTGTCCGCCTATCACCGGTGCATCGGCTACCCAAACCTTTCCCCGGGCTGCATCGGGCAGGCCTGCAATCTTTTTGCCGGCTTTTTCCCAGTTCCTAATAACAACACCACCGCTGATTATGGGTCTGGTTCCGGTTTCCGCGATGAACAGGGTAGGGGATGAAGCTGTTCCCGAGTCTTCAGGCCTGATAAACAAGGGTTCGGATAACCCGTAGGTGCCGTTCTTAAGGATAATATGGATTCCCTCTTTAACGGAGATGTCATTGAGACGTCTTAATTCACGGGCTTTTCGCTGTGCCATCATCAGGGTAGAGAGAGGCTGTTCCCGGGTGCCGGGATTTTTGTCCGAACCATCAGGAGATACCCATATCGTTGCAGGCTGGCCTGTGCAAAAACCTCCGGAAGAAAGGCCAATAAAGAGGACAGAAAGGATTTTTAACAATGTTTTCATTGAAAAACAGATTTTAAATATTTAACGTTCGCTCCGAAGTTACCGCTGACATCCTTTGGATTCCGGGCGTCACGGGAACGCTCAACCACCAGCCAGCCGCCCCAGCCCATATCATCAAGGACTTTCTTAACCTCACTCATGTTCAGCCGTGTGTTGTTTTCAAGCCATACCCCGTCTTCGTCGGTGCAATGGATCTGGCAGATCCTTTCCTTCCCCAGCAGCCTGAGTTCGCGGGTCAGATCCCTTCCCTTTTGCAGGGCATTGGCAAAATTGAAGTAGCTTTTTATGGACGGTGAACCGATCTCTTCCAGCAGCTGAACTTCAGCTGCGGCATCCAGTGCAGTTTCAATGCCGATGGTAACACCTGCGGATTCGGCCATCCGGCCGGCCATTTTCAGGCGTTCTACTATAGCCGGGCGAAGGGCAGGATATTGCAACAGATCACCCTTGACGCCCAGGGGAAGAAAAGCCACACTGACCTGCATCATGACCATGGTGTTGATGGTATCGCGCACCATAACGGCCACGGTCTCTCTTTCGGCAAAGGATTGGGCATAAAAACCAGACATGGCCAGCGAGCAAATCTGTATATTGTGTTTTTGGGATTCTTCCAGGAATATTTTACGTTCGACCGGATCAAGCAGCTTATTGTCGAAAGTCTGCCTGTCGCCCAGGCTCCCCATATCGACCTCCAGCCCGTCAGCACCTATCTCGCCGGCCAGTTTGAATGCCTCCGCTTTCTGCCGTTTCAGGATCATCCAGTCACATACTGCGATTTTGTATCGCTGGCTTTTATCTTTCTTAGGCTTTTGTGCAGCGGGCGTTTCATCTGTTCCTCCGGCATGAAGGAACGACGGGGGAAGGACTGCTGATCCGGCCAGGGCTATGGCTGAACCGATGAACCTTCGACGGCTTGCCGAACAGCCTGATGTTATGGGATTGTTTTTTTTCATTCAGGCAGGGCCACAGCCATTACTGCTTCATTAAATACTTTTTCCAATTCTTTAAAACTCCTGATGGCATTGGCGGGGAGCAGTTCTCCCTTTTCTCCGAAGACTTTCATTTCTTTTTCTTCTTCGGTACCACAAGCCGACTCATCGGTTTCTCCGGCTTTATTGAGAGATTTTGTTATGTCAAGTCCAAGATGCATTGCCATAAAGCGGTATACAGGGATCCTTTTCGAAAGGGCGTAATCATGTCCTTCATCCGGAAAATGTGCATTTTCAACGTTTTCTGCTTTGTTGTAGTAGCCATAGATCGTTTTAAGAAAAGGATATTCAATAGTGGGCACATGATCGGACCAGTCGCCTCCATCGGACACCACCAGCTGTGGCCGGGGGGCAGCCATGGCCGCCAGTTCCACATTGCTGGTGCCGTTGCCGCACAGGTGGATGGGCATGCCGCTTTCACAGGGACAGCCGCCATAGAAATAACATGAGAGCATAACCACCGGTGCGCTTACCTTTATCCGGTCGTCGAGTACCGTTATCAGCATGGTATGGCTGCCTCCGCCGGAGGCTCCTGTGATGGCGATCTGGTTACCATCAGCTTCCGGGAGTGAGGTCAGGTAGTCGAGGATACGGATGCTGTTCAATGCCTGTATGGCTGATGCCAGGCTTCGCCTGTGATCTTCGGGTTTGAACTGCAGCAATGATTCCCCGTAGGCAAACAGGTCATAATTAATGGTTATTGCTCCCATGCGGGCGAACATGGCACACCGCTTTTGCACATCCGCGTTGTAACGGCCCGTGGGGGCATGCCCGTTGGGGCATAAAATGACAGGAGCCTTGCCTTTAATTTTCAAAGGCCTATAGATTGAGCCACAAACATACAGTCCGGGCAGGGTTTCAATGGCTATATTCTCAATGGTATATCCCTCCTTTTTTCGCCTGTTGGAGATTATGGGTTTGGTGCCGGGGCTTTTGGGCAGCGGATCAAGCTGCAGTGCTTTGAACAGGCATGGCCGGAGTTCTGCCTTACGGCTTTCCCAGGTTGCCTGGTCGTGGTACAGGCCTGAGAGATAGTCAAGCTTTTCCCTGCCTTCTTCAACAGAGGTGCGGTGATACTGGTATTTCTTTAACTTGTATTTTAAATCGCCTTCCTTTTGTGCCGCCAGGTCGACCGTAGTCAGTACATTGCTGAGCGTCTGCTCAACATCAACCCTATACCGCCACCGGGCATAGGTGATGGTCTTACCCGGGATCAGCTTTTCCGGGTCGCGGATGGTGACACCATAGCGTTCTTCAATGTCCTTAATGACATCTGATAAAGGCATTGCGTATTGGGTATCGGAGGTCTGTGAGTAACCACACAAAACAAGGGATAATAAACAAAAGATCACTGTTGTTTTCATACTTTTATGTTTGCTTCTCTTTTTTTTTGATTCAATCATCCAATCAACCAACCTGCCTGCCCTGCCTACCGGCAGGCAGGCGGCAGGCAGGTCAACAAATCAACAAATACTCAATCCGGCCACTGTTCGTTAATTATTTTTTCCTTATACAGCCACCTCGGATCGATTTTTACATATTTTATTTTTTCCCTTCTCCATGTATAAACAATGTGCACCATCCCGTCCGCTGACTGGATAACGGAAGGGTAGGAGTACTGCCCGATTTCCGAGTCCTCCAGCACCAATGCCGCATACCATTCTTTCCCGTCCTTTGACACAGCAACATTCAACGGAGTGCGATAGCCCTTGGGTGCATTGATGGGTGTTTTAACATGATTGTATACCAGCAGGTGTGTCCCGTCAGCCAGAGAAACTGCATCAATACCAGAATTGTTATTGGGCAGCGCCGATTCCTTCAGCAGGGACCATGTCTTTCCCTCATCGTCAGACCAGGCTTCGAGGATCATGCTGTTCCTGCTTCGGCATAGCAGCTGAAGCTTTCCGCCTTTATGTGTCAGGAATGTGGGTTGAATAGCATTGTATATTTCCCCGTTATGAATGGGACTGCTTCTGATCCAGGTCCTGCCTTCATCTTTTGCAAATTCGACGTGGATCCTCCATTTGTCAGCCTCGGTACTGGAGGGGCACAGGAGCGTGCCGTCATTGAGCAACAGGGGTTTGTTCTTAACCGGACCGATGATCCCTTCAGGCAGTGTATCAGGTTTTGACCAACTTTTGCCATGATCTGCGGAACGGATAAGCATTCCCCGCCAGGTTGAGGGACTTCTCCCAACTTTGTAAAACAACATCAATTCTCTTCCGGGAACCTGGAATAACACCGGGTTCCAGGTCGGATAACGCAGGGTGTCATTGATAATGCCGTCGGCTGCCTTTTCCGGAACTGTCCATTTACCCTTCTCCTTCCGGCTTACATAAATGCATACATTGGGATTTCTCTCATAACTGCCGCCAAAAAAAGCCACCACAAGTCCGGCCGGTGTTTCAGCAATCGTTGCGGCATGGCAGGAGGGAAATTCAGCGGAATCATAGATGAATTCCTCCGACAGGATTCCCTTTTTAAAATCTGGCTGAAGGGTACAGCTTGCAAAGAGAAGAACCAGAAGATAAAACAGAGACAAGGGACAAGGGACAAGGGACAAGGAAGGGACGAGTGACGAGTGACGAGTGTTAAAACTAAGAGCTAACATATTTTTGGTGTTTTGGTGGCTATTAATAGGGACAAGAGACACCTGCCTGCCGGCAGGCAGGAGGGACAAGTGAAAAACTAAAAGTGAAAAGTGTAAAGAGTTTAACATTTTTTAGTGTTTTAGTGGTTAAAGTTGAAGTTATAACTGCCGGAACCAAGTTGCAGGTAGAGGTCCTTACCTGACTTTTTTACCTGGTTAATGCCATATGTTTTGGACAAGGATTTTCCTCCTTCCGTCACCTCCTTTGTGTTTGTGACCGGAATGCGGACTTCGGCGGTGGTATTGGCGGGGATAATAATATGCCATTCGATCGTGTCTCCCTTTCTGGCCCAGCTGCTTTCTATACTGCCGTGAACTGAATTGAAAGTGCCCATTACAAAATCAAGCCCTTCGATGAATTCAGGTTGCATGATGATCTTTTTGAATCCGGGTCCTTCCGGATCAGGCCTTATGCCGGCCAGATTTTCGAAGTACCACACCATCAGATCTCCCAGCAGCATAACGTGGTTCTGTGAATTCATATCGGGCGCCGCCGTGTTGCCATTCCATAGTTCCCAGATGGTAGTCGCCCCGTTCTCCACCATGTAACCCCAGCCGGGATATGTGGTGTTGGTGGCAAGCCGGTATGCTATATCGGCCCTTCCGCTTTCTGTGAGGGTCCTCATCAGCCACTGCGTACCGATCATCCCGGTGGATAAATGGCCCTTGTTTTCTGTCATGATGATACCGGTTATCTTTTCAAAAACCTTGCTGCGGAGTTCTGTCGGCACCATCCCGAAATAATACGGAAGAAGATTATCGGTCAAACGGCTGGTCTCGTAATAAATGGTGTCACTTTTCAGGAATTTCCTGTTAAAGGCAAGCCTGATGCTGTCAGCCAGTGTGGAAAAATGCCTGATGTCATCTGTGTTGCCTGTAATCTCAGCAAATTCCTGCATGATGTTTAAGAAGTGATAATAATAGGCTGTTGATATCAGCATGCCTGGCTTTTTGACATTGGCACTTACACCTTTCCCTGCTTCAATGGTTTCGGGTGGTGCACACCAGTCACCATAGCTGTCTTTGGTGATGATGTAATGATCCATATACCGCGCTGCCATATAACCGAGCCATTTCTTCATGGAAGGATAATGCGCTTCTATACTGCGTATATCTCCATACTGCTTGTAAAGCATGCGGGCAATAAGGATATAGGTCCCGGGCCATGTCATATTATCGCTGTAATAATTATAGTATGGCGGGGCCATATCGGGCAGGCATCCGTCTTCTTTCTGGGACTGCCGGATATCGTCAAGCCATTTGGCATAAAGTTTTGCATTCTCAAAAAGATAGCTCTCACCCAGTGAGCCGATGGCCCTGTCTCCCAGCCAGGGTTGGCGTTCATCCCGCTGGGGGCAGTCAACCGGCATGCCTTTGTAGTTACTGCGAATGCCTTCACAGGCATTGTTGAATATCCTGTTGAGGATGGTATCCGAGGATTCGAATGATCCTGCATCATCCATCCTGTCATAAATAACTTCACCCATAAAATCTGTCCTTGCAGGCGTCCCCGGATAACCGGTTATTTCAACGTACCTGAAACCATGATATACAAAAGCAGGCTTCCATGTTTCCCATCCTCCGCCCTTAAGGGTATAAATATCGGTGATGCCGGCATCACGAAGATTTTCGGTAAAGAGCTCACCATTTTCCTGAAGCGACTCTGCAAAACGCAATTTCACCTGCTGTCCCCTTTGTCCTTTTACCCTGAACTTTATCCACCCTGCCATATTCTGACCCATATCCAAGATATACTTTCCGGAATTCAGCCGGCTAATGGACAGGGGATGAAGCGAGTCCATGACCTGCATGTTTTCGTTCATCTGGGCTTTGTAAATGCCGCCGGGTTCTCTGGTATATTCAGCACTAAGCCAATCTAAATCGTCATATCCGACTGCATTCCAGCCGGGCATTTCTTTTCTCGCATCATATTCCTCACCATCGTATTCGTTGTTACTGCGTATGGGGCCATCTGCATTTCCCTTCCATTTTTCGTCTGTGGCGACAACGTCGATCGAACCATCCGTATATTCTATCACCAGGTTCAGCAGCATTTTCGGATACCCAAAGGTCTTTATTTTATAAGGCTTGTAGTTCTGACGCATGGTAAAATACCTGCCGTTGCCGAGAATAAGTCCTATTGCATTCAATCCGGATCTGACATGGCTGGTAACATCAAAAGTATTGTATAATACAGTTTTGGTATAATCAGTAGGAGAAGGAGACAACACCTGTGTTCCGGTTTTTTCACCGTTTATATATAGCTCATACAGACCAAGACCGATAATATAGATGGTTGCATGTTTTATGGCTTTGCCTGTATCGGTTTCAAATTCCTTACGGAAATACCGGGCCGACAACCTTGAGAATGGTTCGACCCTGTCCCAGGCGAAAGGCCTGTCAAAACCTATCCACCTTCCCTGCCAGTCCTTATACTGCAGCAATCCCATGCTCCAGCGGGCAGGCTCACTCCAGGCACTCTCTCCATTCCTGCTCCAGACCTTCACCTTCCAGTAAAAGCGCATCCTGCTTTTCAATGGTTCGCCCGCATAGGGTATGTGAACAGACTGATCTGAGGCAACTTTCCCTGAATTCCAGATATCGCCTTCATCATTGGCCAGGAGTCCCGGATCAGATGCTACCAGTATATGATAAGCGGTTTGCCGGATATTCCGCTGAGGACTGTTAATGATCCAGCTCAGTCGGGGTATCAGCACATCTATTCCTTCAGGGTTATCCAGCATTTCGCAACGAAGGTCTGCTATGGAAAGGATTTCCTTTTCTGCAGGTGCCTTACAACCTGAAAAACTCATCACCACACCTAAAAGGATGAATCGGCAGAGGTATGTTGTTTTGTAGGGCATTGAATATTTGAAAATTTGAGAATTTGAATATTTGAAAATTATATTCTGAATATCAACTATTAAACTTTTAAACCATTAAACCTTTAAACTTTACTCCCTATGGTTTATAGACCAGTCTTTCAAGCTTGCTTGTATGGGCTGCTTTTTGACCATCGACCAACAAGGTAAGTCCCTGCCCCCGGTTATATTCTGTTCCATCACTATCCCATACTATGGTAAGTATCCTGCCATGATACAACACATTATCCAGGCAGAACCAATCCCATTTTGCATCGGGCACCAGGGGATTTACTTCAATGGTTTCATCTTCCCGCGGCCTTAATCCTACCAGTCCCGTAATGATAAGATCATTGAAGGTTGAATGATTATAATACCGGCTTCGCTCCTGGTCGCCTTTGAGCCAATAGCCCGTTGTTTCATCGAGGTATTCACCGATATAAGGGCGGCCGCGGTAGTATTGTGATTCAACGTACAGTTCAAGATGCCGGAAATAGTCCGTTTTATCCATGTCCGACTGGCTGTAATTATTGAGCAGGTTAGCCAGGGCTGTCAGCGTTTGCGAAGTTGCAAAAGGCCATACAGCGCCATCCCATTCACAGTTGCAGCAGCCGTTTTTCCGGAATTCCGGATGACGGCGTTCGGCAGTGGTCATGCCAAAAGGTGCCAGAAAGCCTCCGGGATCCATAAGCTGATCCCAGGCTTTCGCATATTTTTTATCATCATCGGGCAGATTTACCATCCAGGGAATGAAGCCAATGGCTTCGCGCACCTGTGCATAAGTACTGTCAGGTCTGAGCGTCTCGAAAAAGATGCTGTCATTGTTCCAGAGCATTTCCTGTATGAGCTGCTTCAGGGTATCTGCTTTGGCGGCATACAAGGCGGACAGATCATTTTTCCCGGCCATGGCAGCTATTTTGGAGAGTGCCATGGCATTGCCGTACATATAACTGTTGATGGTCGGTCTTATGTTCTGAACTTTTCTGCCGCCGCTGATCGATTCTTCCATGCCGTCTTTTACATCTTCCTGCCAGAATAATCCGCCGGGCAGTCGTCTTTCCTGTTCCCATGCCCGGTAGTCTTTTTCGAGATCCGGAAATAGACCGGCCGGGAATTCCATTTTGCCATCCACCTTATACCGTTCATGCAGCGCATATGCCGTGTAACTGCTGAAACCATGCAGTTTATCCATGGGCGATCCATTGTTCCCCCTGTACCAGATGTGAAGGTAATCATCAAGGTACTTCCGGTCATGCAGCCAGCGGGCTTCATTGATATGATGCCCCATGGCGCAGGCTATCATATTGTATTTACCGGCATAAGACCGTCCGGTAAGGAACTCCGTGAAACTATAACCCTGCGGTGTTTTTTTGATATGCTTGCGGAGTGTCCACCACCGGTAATAGAACAATTCCGTGAAATTATCCTGCGGGCATTCAAACAACGGTATATTGGCCTTCATCCATTCCCATGATGCGGTGTTGGGTATGGCCTGCTGTATATTTTCATCCTCCATCCTGTTAAAGTAGTCCACAAAATGCCTGAATTCCTCTGCCTGCAATACCTTGCCGTTTGCCTGTGCCGTGCTTACATGCAGGGATCTGATATAAAAGACAGCTTCTTCAACCGGAGTTCCGCTGCCTGATATGTCAAAATCCTGATCGGTGGGTGTATCGGTATCGGGGAACCGGCGGACATCACCGGTACGGAAAACAATCCTTTCCAGCGATTTTACAGGAGCAAAGAATAACCGGGCAGCATTCTTTTTTCCATTCAGATAAACCTGATAAGACCGTGTAGCAACATCGAGCTCAACCTTTACCTGATATTCGGTCTCGTATCGGTAATTACCCATACTGGACATCCGGTACCCGGCCTTCGTTTTAAACAGGCTGTCACTGTCCAGTACAAGCCTCACGGCAGGAGATCCGTATTGATCCTGAAATTCAATGTGCAGCAGACCGTGGTCATTTTGTCCGGTTTTTATCACGAATTCAGCGATTGCATGTCTGCTTTCCGGAAATAACCGTTCAGCTTTTGCATAATCATAAGGGTCTTTATCCCGTAATACCAGGTATTTCTCATCCTTATGTTTCTCTATGCCCACCGGGCACCAGCGGGGACTGAATATGTTCCATCTGTTGAGTTCCCTGCCTTCCGGCATATCGCTGAACACTTCATGTACATCCATGGATTCTTTGTCTTCCACGGGAACTGGGATCTTTGCCACCCATATATCTTCTTTGTTCATGCTGTAAGTTACCCACAACGCACTGTCAGGCGGAAGGCCGTTTCCTTCCACTATGCCCCGCACATATTGGGGACCGTAGGATTTGTAATTGCCGCCATATCGCATCGTCGATATCTCGCCGTTGACCAGCAGCAGGTTTTTATACTCAAGGCCGTTATCACTAACTGAAACAGCCAATGGCCAGCGGAATTCAGATGGATTATATACCGTGGCATATTTCCCGTCCCGTGTTTTTTGCCCCCATATTTTTGCATTGGCGTTTACAAATCCCGGAGCCCTCCGGACGTTTGTCCAACGCGTGCCACCATTTTCGTTTATGGAAAAAAGAGCGTGTTTCCAAAGTCCTACGATCCTTCCGTCAGGCAGATGGTAGAAATTAAAGGCTTTATAATCCCTGGTATCCGGTATCAGGGGATCATCACGGTCCGATTCTTCATTCCATTGCTGCATCATCAGCGGATTGGCCAGCAGTTCATCACAGGCAACAATAAAACCTTTGTCCCTGCTTTTGGTGTAAAAAGGATAATGTGTATTATTCTGATCCCAGCCATGGTTATACCGGATAAAATATACAGGCCCCAGGTGGCCGTCGGAATATATTTCGCGGACAACCCTGCCGATGCCTTTTCCGTCGTTCGGATCGTCCCCTTTGCCCAGGCAAATTCCATAATAGGCCAAAACCAGCAGACGGCTGTCTTTGGAGATATAAAAACCCATTCGCTGGTGCATCACGGCAAAAAGGTCAGCGGCCACTTCGCTTCTGCCTTCCTTGGTTGTACCATCAGGTATTTTATAGCGCGGAAATACAACCAGGGGTTTTGACCAGTTATAACCATCTGCGGACGTGACCAGCAGGGTCTGGCCCGGCGGGACATGCTCGCTTACTGAGTCACTAAGGTATTCAAGATAAAACCTGTTATTCCAATAGGCCAGCATGGGGGCATGGTTATAGGTCCATCCAGTCCCTTCAGCCATTTCGGGATTTTCACGGTTGGCCCGCAATACCTGTATATTATGTACTCCCATGGCCAGGGGCAGTTGCCCGTGATGATAGTCGACGTTGGATAGCGTTTGACCGGAGTAAAAGACGGAGTCCTGTCCGTTAGCTCCGGCAGTGAAAACTATGCATACGGACAAACCAACGACCAGGGATCGGAAAGAGGGACAAGGGACAAGGGACAAGGGACAAGGAAGTGACGAGTGACGAGTGACAAGTGACAAGTAAGAAAAAATACTTAACATATTTTTAGTGCTTTGGTGTTTTGGTGGCTATAAATATTCTATCCCTAATTTCCGCAAAATTTTTCAAGTTGAATTAATATTTTCCGGTCCGCTTTAAAAATTGTTCCATGCTTATGCCCTTTGGGGATCTCTGTTTCCCCGGTAGCATCGGTGAAATTTATAAAATCATTTGTTTTAGCTGCCCTGTATGCATGATCGCCATAAGCATCATAATAGATAAGCCAGTCTTCCGCCGGTTTTACCACAGCCGGACCTTCGGTGAGAA
>Ga0105100_10001338_pt1 | contig 14539 bp, 10 predicted proteins | sample PPLLak12cMay2015_2_FD_87033 | JGI IMG/M metagenome (GOLD analysis project Ga0105100, IMG submission 87033) | Freshwater sediment microbial communities from Prairie Pothole Lake near Jamestown, North Dakota, USA - PPLs Lake P8 Core (1) Depth... | ecosystem: Environmental > Aquatic > Freshwater >...
CGCTCAAATCAGGAGTGTTACTGACCACAATAGTGATGCTCAGGAGAACGGTCCGCGCGCTAATCCCGTCAATCGGATTATTACTAGCTCTCGAGCGTTCGATAAAAGGCACTAATTTGGGAACGATGGGGAAGAAGTCGCCCGCGATCTCAACCCGGATGCGATGTCTGTTGTTTCCAAGGATCGTGTTCGTCAGACTGGGGTCCGTTACCATGCCGGGCGTGCAGTATTCTACTTCGTTGATTCCTCTTGGAGGAATAGGAGGAGTGATATTAGGCCCCTCATCATAGTAAATGCGAATATCATCACTAAGGTGGTCAAATACATTCAAAAAGTCCGCACGGTTGGCAGATTCTCGAATTCCCTCGCAATCCTGATAGCGGGGTACGCCGTTATCGCCGATGCCCGTCGCCGAGCCGTAACGGACGGCCTGCCGGCTGGCAGTCACCACGGTGGAATAGATAAACAGAAATCTGCCTGTTTCCAGAATTCCGTACAGGAGGATAAGGAGAACTGGCAGGGCAATGGCGAACTCGACCATTGCTTGCGCCCTGTTCCTTTTATGGACTGGTTTCTTCGATTTCATGGGTACAATTCCTGCTTTCTAATAATCCTAATTCTTAGTTTACTGGCTGTGTAAGGTAGTCCAATAAGACATTCGTACTACGGGTGTCCCACACTTTCAGTTTTGTAAATTATCAAGTATGTTACAAATCCGGGAAGGGTTCCCGAAAACAGGGGGTGCGGGCGTATGCCCGCACCCCCTGTTTTCGGGCTTCTCCTGCTCATCGTGTGATTCATTATATTATAAAAACAGGAAATAAAAGGCGCTAATAATGAAATAGGGACCATAGGGAATAAAAGTCATGAGCGCATCGCCTGCATAGCGGCGGCGGGCCACCAGGGCCAGGAGAAACAGCAAACTGACAACGCCGCCCAGGAGAACCCCCAGGACCAGCGCGTCCCAGATGAACGGCCAGCCCAGCATGAGACCCAGCACGCCGGCCAGATACACATCGCCGCCGCCCAGCGCCTCTTCTTCATCCTCCGCCTGCCCGGCGGCCTGCATTTTCCGGGCACGGAAACGCGCAACCAGGGTGCCGAATTGATAAAGCAGGTACATTAATCCAAACCCGAACACGCCCCCCAAAAGGGACAGGCCGATTCCAGCCAGCAATCCATTGGCCCGGCTGTGGATGAGCGTACCCACCAGCAGCCCCAGCGCCGCGCCAACCAGACTGGTAGGGTGCAGGATCAGGCGGTGCTCCAGATCGATCACGGTAATGATCCCGAAGTAGACCAGCACGATCATGCCGAGGGGAATCCCCAGCGCCTTTGACGGGTACAGCCAGAAATACGCGAACGATGCGACCGAAAGAATCTGTACCATCCACGTGCGCAGACTGCGCTTCTTTCCACAAGTCCGGCAGGCGCGCAGCATCAGGTATCCTGCCCATGCAAAATGGTTTCCGCATTGCGTACAGGCCGGTTTGCTGAAGCGACGCGTCACGGGAAGAACATCTGAAGCGTAATTGATGAAGAGACCGGCGATCCAGCCCAGGAGAATCGGGAAGAGCAGAATAAGGTACATCAATAACATTATAGTCCATGGGAAAAGACAGAAATCCCCGTTCCTGGCATGTAGGTTGACTGTAAGGGAGCGCCTCACCTCAGAAACACGAAGGCACTCCCCTATAGTGTGCTTGCCGAAGGTGCACACCTGCCTGATTTGCTAAGCAAATCACGGGCATGTGCCAGGGAGTGCTCTTCTTGCCGAAGCCTGCAAATTGTCTTACAATCGCGCCGATACTTTTCTGGAGATGAACATGGAAAAATTCATAATCGAAGGTGGGGTTGCATTGAACGGGGAGGTTACCCCGGCAGGAAACAAAAATGCTGCGTTACCCCTGGTGGCTGCCTGTCTGTTGACCGATGAGCCGATCGTTCTGCACAACGTCCCTCAAATAGAAGATGTGCGCGTGATGCGCAGCCTGATCGAAAGCCTCGGCGCACAGATCGAAGATCTGAATGCCTCTTCGTGGCGCATCCAGGCGCGGGACCTGCGGCTTGCGGATTTGAGCTCGGAGCTTTGCCGCCGCATTCGCGCCTCGATCCTGATCGCCGGACCGATGGCTGCGCGCATTGGTGCATTTAAACTCCCGCCGCCGGGTGGAGATGTGATTGGCCGCCGCCGGCTCGATACGCATATCCTTGCCATGCGCGCGCTGGGTGTGGACGTGGAGTACGACCGCGGCTTCACGTTTCAGGCGGATGGCTTGCGCGGCGCGGACTTCCTCATGGACGAGGCCAGCGTTACCGCGACGGAAAACGCCATCATGGCCGCGGTCACTGCCAAAGGGGATACGGTGATCCGCAACGCCGCCTCGGAACCACACGTGCAGGAGTTGTGTTACTTCCTGAATTCCCTCGGTGCGCAGATCGAAGAGATCGGGTCGAACACCCTGCACATTCACGGCGTGACAGGACTGCATGGCGGCGAGTTTACGATCGGACCGGATTATCTGGAGGTGATCAGTTTCGTCGGCGCGGCCGTGGTGACACATGGCAGCGTGCGGGTGAAGAACGCGGATGTGAAGAACCTTCAAATGATCGAACACGTTTTCGAGCGCCTGGGTGTCAGATGGCAGGTGGAGGGTGATGATCTGATCGTTCCCGCCGACCAGGAACTGAAGATCGTTCCTGATCTCGACGGTGCCATTCCAGAGATCAAAACCAATGTCTGGCCCGCCTTTCCAACCGACCTGATCAGCCTGGCGATCACGGTGGCAACGCAGGCCAGAGGGTCGGTCATGTTCCATGACTGGATGTTCTCGGGCCGCATGTATTTTACAGATAAGCTGGTGGGCATGGGCGCAAAGATCATCTTGTGTGATCCGTATCGTTGTCTGATCCAGGGACCGAATCAGTTGTATGGCGAGAATCTGGAAAGCCCCGATATCCGCGCGGGGATGTCCATGCTATTGGCTGCACTTGCCGCGAAGGGACAATCCACTGTACGCAACATCAGCCAGATCGAACGTGGTTATCAGGATGTGGATAAGAAACTGCTCGCTCTGGGAGCGAAGATCGAGAGAGTGAGGGAATAACCTCACCCTTTGATCACGGCCACGGGCTTCAAGCGCGCGACCTTCTTCGCGATCCCCGCCGCGCTGACTGTATCGACTACCGCATCCACATCCTTATAAGCGGATGGCGCTTCTTCTGCCAGACCAGGCATGGAGCCCGCGCGCACTTTGATGCCGCGGCCCTCCAGTTCTTTTCTCAATTCATCTCCCCGCACTTCCTTCTTGGCCTTCGATCTCGACATGACTCTGCCTGCTCCATGGCAGGATGACCCGAACGAACGCGTCATGCTGTCCTTCGTGCCGACCAGCACCCAGGACGCTGTGCCCATCGAGCCTGGGATGATCACGGGCTGCCCGATCTTTTGATATTCCGGCGGCAAGCCCGGCGAACCGGGGCCGAAGGCGCGCGTCGCGCCTTTGCGATGGACGCACACCTTCACTTGTTTCCCATCGATTTCATGCGTCTCGATCTTGCCCATGTTATGTGCGATGTCATAGACCTGGTGTAAATGCCAGTGGTTCATTTTGTTCGCGAAGGTTTCCTCAAAGGCGCGGCGTGCAGAAAAAGCCAGCAATTGCCGGTTCGCAAACGCGAAATTTGCCGCGGCGCGCATCGCACCCAGATATGCCTGTCCCTCCGGCGAATCCATCGGCGCACAGACCAGTTCGCGGTCGGGCAGATCGATTCCATATTTGCGCACCGCGCTCTGGAACTGCTGGACATAATCGGTGCAGACCTGATGTCCCAGCCCGCGCGAGCCGCAATGGATCTGCACCACCAGGCATCCTTTATACAGGCCCATCACATTTGCGGCTTCTTCATCGAAGATTTCATCAACGACCTCCACTTCGATGAAGTGATTGCCCGCGCCCAGGGAACCGATCTGTTCGCGGCCGCGCGCCTTGGCGCGTTCAGAGACTGCGCCTGGGTCGGCTCCTTCAACGGAACCAGATTCCTCGGTCCGCGCAAGATCCGCTTCGCTCGCGTATCCATTCTTCAACGCCCAGCGCGATCCATCGCGTAGGACGTGGTCCAATTCTTTGAGACTGACCTTGATCGTGCATTCTTTGCCGACACCGCTCGGACAATATTTGTTGAGCGCAGTGGCAAGTGAATCCATCTCGCCGCGCGCAGAGTCGAGCTCAATGCTTGACGCCAGCAAGCGCACGCCGCAGTTTGAAACAACAAAACCGCCCGCGATGAAATTATGATCGGGATGATCCATTGTAAAGTCATACACCAGTCCATCATAATCAATCGGCTCGATGGTTTCAATTTTGTCCCACACGAGACCGCTGTGTCCTAATCCTTCCGTAACAATCTTACTGAAATTGCTGAAGGTTTGGAAGCCCTGGTTTACACGCGGCAGAGTCTTTCTTCCTTCATACATAGATCGTTCAATGAAACGCTCGTTGGCTGTTTCTCCAACCAGACTCTCAATAACATACGATTTGGATGCTCCAGACATTTTCAAGGACTTTGCCTGCTCTGCAATTTCCTTTCGCGCGGCGATAAGGTTTTGTTTTGCGATCACGTAGTGTGTCGCAATGGACGCCCGCGTTTTTCGCTTGTGATTGTATTCAAACCCAATCCTGCTCCACAAACGGAGGAGATTCTCGGGTTCCGCGCTTACGATCAAACGTAAACGGATGGATTGTTTACCGTCTGCATTGACCTGCTCCTTGCGCGAGCCAATTGGCAGAGTTTCCACACCAAATTCCTTGAGCAACGCGGCCAGTTGTCGCAGAAATACACGTCCGTTGTCCTCATATTCTTCCCTTTTGTTCATCGAGACGGTGGGCGCGGCCAGATTGTAACTATGTCTGGTTACGGTTTGTGGCGTACTCATTTCTGCGCCAAACAGCGCGGCGAGGAATAAGCGTTTTTGCCACAGGGGCGTACTGACAAGCCATGAGGGAACCCCGTATTCCTGCTTCGTCTTTCTGCCAACGGGCGCGCCGAGATACGCCAGCAGGGCTGCGAAGGCTGTGCTGTTGACTGAAACCCAATGTTCCCTTCTTTCAAACGTATATTCGTCGTATATTGTGCGGATACGATGGGTGCGTTCGCGCGACCAGACGCGACTAGGCTTGAAGCCCAGTTGCATTACATCACGGCGAATCTCTTCCAGGTCCTCAGGTTCCCCGAAAAAAGCGACCAATCCTTTGTTCGTGCGCGTATCAAATCGAAGTGTGCCATCGCCAAAAAGGAATCCAAGTATCTTGCATAGATAGGGTATGACTTCGGACGAATAATTCAATGGCAGTAGTCCACGGTCGATCAGGGCATTGTGGATTTGTACAAGTGCATGTCCGCGCTGGTTTTTCCCAAGAGAGCCGAGATATTTTGCGAACGCGGATTCTGTCAGCAAGGGTTCATCAACAGGCCGCTCATACTCCACGCCTCTGAATAGTGACACGGCCACCTGATCGCCTGATTGCAGCAACCCGCATTTCACCATTCCCTGTGGAGTCCACACTGGGTGATCGCTTGTGGCAGTTAGCGAGAATCCATTTTCTGTCGTGATGCGCAAAACCTGTGATTTCGGTCTTTGCCCAAACCATCGAACAGGGTGCGCGCAATCAATCTGTTTCGCCTCCGCGTTCAAGCATAACAGAGTTGCTGTTTGCCAACTTTCTGCCATTTCCTCAATCGTGTGAGTGTATCCATGTGCATGGAGTATGGGTGTATTCCCGCTTAGGCAGTTAATATCGTACCCGATCGCACCAGGTGAAATCACGCCATGTGGATATTCCGTCGCGGCAACGCCTCCGATCGGGAAGCCGTACCCCTGGTGCATATCGGGCATCACGATCACAGATCCCACCAGCCCGGGCAGTGTGGCCGCGTTGATAGCCTGCTCCAGAGACTTATCACCCATGATCTGTTCGAGCAGGGCGCGCGTGGCAAACAGCCTCACCGGTACGCGCATATCGTGCCGGACGTACGTGGGGATTTCCCACTCCGTTTCACTGATCTGAACCAAATTTTCGATATTCATTTTTGCTCCTGTCTCCCCTTGTTGTACCGGCAGTTTAACTGCCGGTACAACAAGGCAGAGGGGATGGGTGAGGTTACACATCAAAGACAATCGTCGTTTCAAAGCCGCGGTTCGTTTTTTCGATCTTCAGGTTGTGATAGGTCACTGCCTTGATCGCCTTATCAGTAGACTCAATTTGCGCGCCTTCCATCTCGACCATCAACTGTTGACCTTCAACCTTCAACGCAAATACGTTGAACGCCAGGTTTTCCTGCTCCTGGTAATAGACCAGTTCGGACAGGAAGGCGACCAGCAGACTCTCGGCGTCGGGTCCCTCGGACTCGAATCTCCGCTTCACGCGCGGACCCTGACCGGTCACCGTTCCGGCAAGCGCATTCATCGCCCGCGCGGATTCCGCGAACAGCGACGGGAGATCCTCGGCCCAGACACGCGCAGACCAATCCGCGGTGTGAGAGATTTCCTCGAAACCCATGATTCTATTGTACTCCTGCGTGGCTTCGCTACATCTCGCAAATCTTCTGCAGAGTGCCGCACGCAGGTCAGACATGTGTATGCAAACTTGAAGCCTAAGTTCCGGCGCTCAAAACAATACAAAAGTTAACTTTTTAATGAGACAAGCGGTAAACAGATCGAAGATACCGCGCCTTGCCATACGGGTCTGAGCAGCAGCGGTGCAACTTTTCACGATTGTCAGCATCTAATAGGATGGAACACGGTAAAATACACGCAAAACAAGTCGTCTGGACTACAGAAAGTAATTTCAAGCGAGGAAATCACAGAGTTATGTCATCGAATGGTAATAGCAGGCACGTAAAAGTATTAGTGTTGGGGTCAGGGCCGACGGGTTACTCCGCGGCGCTGTACGCCGCGCGCGCGGAACTGAAACCTATCGTTCTCACAGGCATGCAGTTGGGTGGTCAGGCTGCGCTGACGTATACGATCGAGAACTATCCCGGTTTTCCGGATGGAGTGGGTGGGGCGCAGCTCGGAGAATTATTCCAGAAGCAGGCAGAGCATTTCGGCGCAGTGACCGAATTCGCATCGGCAAATTCGGTCGATCTGTCGGCGCGTCCGTTCAAAGTGGAGTCGGATAATGGCGAATATCTTGCAGATACACTGATCGTCGGTACAGGCGCCAGCCCGAACCATCTCGAGATTCCCGGCGAAGTGGAATTGACCGGACGCGGCGTCTCCTATTGTGCGACCTGTGATGGCTGGTTCTTCAAGGATAAAAAGGTTGTCATCGTGGGCGGTGGGGACAGCGCGCTGGAGGAAGGTTTGTTCATCACGCGTTATGCGTCCTCTGTAACGGTCATTCACCGTCGTGAAGAATTTCGTGCCAGCCCGATCTTGCAGAAGCGCGCCCGGGAACATCCCAAAATGGACTTCATCGTGAACACGGTTGTCACCGAAGTCATTGGCAAGGATAAGCTCGAAGCGTTGAGGTTGAAGAACGTCAAAACCGGCGAAGAAACGATCTATGAAGCCGATGGCCTGTTCATCTTTATCGGTCACACGCCGAACACGCAAATGTTCGAAGGCCAGCTGGAGATGAGCGAGCTCGGGTACATCAAGATCAATGATCGGATGGAGACCAATGTGGCCGGCGTCTTTGCTGCGGGGGAGGCAGCCGACCCGCACTTCCGGCAGGTGGTCACCTCCGCAGGGATGGGTGCCGCGGCGGCCATTCAGGCGACGCGCTTCCTTGAAGCATCGGAATCAGGCTAAGGCTTGGAAAGACACGGACGGTGGCGCCAGCGGCGCCACCGTTTCTTGTCACACAGTTATCCAAAAACAACAATTTGAACTCATCAGCCGAATATTTTCGGATAAAATTTGATTACTTTGATTTCATTGGAGGATCTATGAACAAAATATCGATCATCGGCGCAGGTATGACAGGTTCAACAACTGCCCATTGGCTGGCCGAACGCGAGCTGGCAGACCTTGTGCTTGTGGACGTTGTCGAGGGGATGCCGCAGGGCAAGGGGTTGGATATGTTGGAGGCCATGCCGATTATCGGAAAAGATGTGAAAATCGTGGGCGCGAACGATTATGCTGCGACCAAAGATTCAAACATTATCATCATCACGGCAGGCTTGCCCCGCAAGCCAGGCATGAGCCGTGATGATTTGTTATCTGCGAATGCCGAGATCGTCGGCACGGCCGCGACCGAGACCCTCAAACATTCGCCCGATGCGATCTACATTGTGTTGACGAATCCGCTCGATACAATGGCGTATCTGACCATGAAAAGAACGGGACTGCCGCGTGCGCGCGTGGTGGGACAGGCAGGGATTCTGGACTCCGCGCGTATGCGCGCCTTCGTCTCGATGGAAACGGGCGTGAGCGTGGAGAATATCAACTGCTACGTGCTGGGCGGCCATGGCGATGAGATGGTCCCGCTTACGCGTCACTCGAACGTTGCGGGGATCCCGTTAAAGGAATATCTCCCCGCCGACAAGCTGGATGCGATCATGGCGCGCACGCGCAAAGGCGGCGGTGAGATCGTTAATCTATTAAAGACCGGTTCCGCGTTCTACGCGCCTTCCGCTGCCTGCGCGCAGATGGCGGAGGCGATCCTCAAAAACAAACATCTGATCGTTCCCTGCGCCGCCTACATGGACGGTGAATATGGCCTGAACGACATGTTCTTCGGTGTGACTGTCATGCTCGGGCAAAATGGCATCGAGAAGATCAGCGAATATGAGCTGGATGAAGAGGAGAAAGCCATGTTCGAGAAATCGGCCGCGGCGGTGAAAGAAACGCACGAGGCGTTGAAGAAGCTGGTGAAAATCTAATTGGAGGAATCATGATCCTGCACGAGAAAATTTCTGCACAACTGCCTGAATGGCGCGAACGGATCAAGTCTCTTGTCAAAGAGCACGGTGATGTGAAGGTGGATGATGTAACGATCGGACAGGTCATCGGCGGCATGCGCGACATCAAGTCGCTGCTGACCGATGTATCCTTCGTCGATCCGGCGCATGGCATCCTGTTCCGTGGGATGTCGATCCCTGAACTGCTTAAGAAACTTCCAAAGGCGCGCGGCGGCAAGATGCCGATGGTCGGCGGTCTGTATTATCTCCTGATGGTCGGCGAAGTGCCCACGAAGGAACAAGCCCTGGAAGTGGAGATCGAATGGGCGATGCGCGCCAGCGTCCCGGATTACGTCTTCAAAATGCTTAGGGCGATGCCAAAAGAGACTCACCCTATGACACTCTTTTCGCAGGCGGTCCTTGCCTTGCAAAACAACTCGGCCTTTGCACAAAGGTATCACACGATGTCGAAGGATGTCTATTGGGAAGTTGCCCTCGAAGACAGCCTGGACCTGACCGCCAAACTCCCGATGATCGCGGCCTATATCTATCGCATGAAATATTTCGATGAAAGTGGAAAGCCAAGATATAACCCGAGACAGGATTATGGCATGAATTTCGCACGCATGATGAAAGTTTCGGATAAGAAGGGATATGCCGATCTAATGCGCCAGTATTTCATTATCCACTCAGATCACGAGTCAGGTAACGTTTCAGCGCACGCGATGCACCTGGTCGGGTCGGCGCTTTCTGACCCGTTCCGATCCTTCTCTGCGGCTTTGAACGGTCTCGCCGGACCTTTGCATGGCCTCGCGAATCAAGAATCATTGGCCTGGTTACTTGAAGTAAAGGAGAAATTTGGCGGCATCCCTTCGCGCGAGGATTTGCGTCAATTTGCCTGGGATACGCTGAACGGCGGCAGGGTAATCCCGGGCTATGGACATGGCGTGTTACGCGTGGTTGACCCGCGCTTCACTGCACAAATGCAATTTGCCAAAGCTCACTTTCCAGAGGATGATATGATTCGTTTAGCGGATTTGGTATATGAAGTGGTGCCGGAAGTGCTTAAAGAACAGGGCAAGGCAAAGGACCCTGCGCCGAATGTGGATGCTGTCTCTGGCACGCTGCAATATCATTATGGTGTGCGGGAATTCCAATTCTATACGGTGCTGTTTGGCATCAGCCGCGCGCTGGGTGTCACCGCCAATTATGTGTGGGCGCGTGCCCTGGGCATGCCGATTGAGCGCCCCAAGTCCATGACGACGAAGATGCTTGAAGGCGCAGTGGCTGAGGCGAGACAGCCTGCATAAAATCGAGATAAAAGACAAGGGCCTGGCGTATTCAAGTTTGCCAGGCCCTTTTTGTTACCTATTTCTGGGCCTGAATCGTAACGCCCAAAGTGCCGAACTCCGCAGCGTCGGAGTGTTGCGGGGCTCCACTGAACACATCCTTTCCCCACCTGACATCGATATTTCTAAAACCTGCTGCCAGGACCTTCCGCTCCAATTGGGTTTTCAGCAACCCGCCGGCTATGCAACCTGTCCATAAGGTAACATCACTCTTGGATCCATCAGGAACCGGCTTCTGGAGGGCAATGTCAGCGATCTGGATGCGGCCACCCGGTTTGAGGACGCGATACATTTCCAGCAGAGCTGCCTCTTTATCTGGAACGAGGTTCAGCACACCGTTGGAAATGACTACGTCGGCCCAGGCCTCAGGGATGGGCAACGACTCAAGATAGCCTTCGTGGAACTCAACGTTGTTCAACCCGGCTTCCATGGCGTTCTGTCTGGCTTTCGATAGCATCTCCGGCGTCATATCTACGCCGATCACACGTCCGCTCGGGCCCACCATTTGGGCAGCGATCAAGCTATCGGCGCCTGCACCGCTCCCGCAATCGACGACATACTCTCCCGGCTTGAGTTCTCCCAGTCTGAATGGATTGCCTGTCCCGGCCATTGATGCGATCGCGGTGGGTGGGAGAGCAGCCAGCCACCCCTCACGATAGCCCAGGAGGTTTGCCAGCTTGTGGCCCGTATGAAAGTGAAAGCCGCGTTCAGGTTCGTTAGCAACTGCTGAGTATTCCTCGCGGATGGAAGCCCGCAGTTCATCGATATTGATATTCAATCCCTGGATCACTGGACTGTTCATGAGATAATTCTCCTTCGATCATTGATTTCGTTAAGCGCTTTATCGGATTTGCCAATCCAGCACAGCAAGTAGTAACGGGAGGGACCGCGTCCCTCCCGTTGAATGCGTTACCCTTGCAGGCTGACCGTCACCGGGACCGGGTTGCGGATGATATCGAGCACTGGCGATGTCTTTTGCACGTAATCGCACAGGGCTACGATCTTCTCGCGAGGCGCATCGCTCTTGACCCGATATGACAGGCGGATGTTCTCGTAGCCGGGCCGCACCTTTTCCGATAATCCCAGGAATGCATGCAGGTCCAGATCGCCTTCGAGGTCGAACTCGAGGCTCTCGATCTTGATTCCCTGGGCGGCGGCATTGTACACGAATCCCACTGCCAGACAGGAAGCCAGGGCATGGAGTACGGCCTCTACTGCGTTTGGTCCCGCGTTAGCCCCCAACAGTACAGGCGGCTCGTCGCCTTCCAGTATGAACGGCTTGTCGCGCGAAGTATCTTCCTGACCCGCGCCGTAAAAGCCCTGAATACTGGTGCGGGAATGGCCGCCGCCGATCCATTCATTATGTGCGCGAAATTGGAAACGAGCGAGATCGGGATTCTGCTTGATGGCGTTTACCGTAGCCACTAGCTGGTCTACATTCACCCCGTTCAGATTGGTTTGAGCTTGAGTTGCCATAAGATTTTCTCCTTTCTTTGGCAGATGAATTGCTCACAGCATAACAACGTCATCTCCCAAAAATCTTCCCTGCCTCTTACCTGAACCTTACTCATAATAAAACAGCCAGGGCGTCACCCCTGACTGTTTCATGCTCACATGGACCAATAAAGATAGGTGAAATTAGCCCGCGTTCAAACGTTCCAAAATAAGCCCGGCTTCTGCGGCCTCGCTTTTCGCGATCTTCGCATCTCCAGGGGATTTGCGTTTTCGACGAATCTCTGCCATTGCTGTAAGACAGCGAGCAGATTCGTATTGATTGCCTGTGGTCTTGAAAGCCTGGCTGGCTTCTTCATAACAAGCCAGTGCAGTTTCGAGATCCCCGTGTGCAATCGCCAGTTCGCCGCGCGCCTGGCGCGCCATGGCAACCCAGGCCCGGCTCCGGTACTGCTTTGCTGCATCCTCCAACTGTCGACAGAAACCCTCGGCAGAGGCTAACAGGCCTCGGGCAATGTCAACACTTACGGCAGCCGGATAGAGCAGGGCATGGCAGGTCGCGCAATGACCATGACGCTCGCTCATCGCCAGGCCAAGCGCGAGATAGTGTTCGGCAGCATCAGTCTCACCCGCCGTGAGCCTGTTGCGTGTCATGGAAGCGTACAGGCGTGTCAGACAGTGGGCGCGCATGATCGCTCGTTCGGCAGCGATCACTCCTTCCTCGAAGAGGCTCATGGCTTCCTCAAGCTGGCCGCGGGCAGTCAACAGTGTTCCCAGGCGTTGCAGAGCCAGGGCCTCTCCCGAAGCGGTGCCAATCTCACGGTACAGCTTGACCGACTCGCGCAGCACTGATTCAGCCTCGATCCAATGACCGGCCTGGAATTCCAGCGCTCCGTTGAAGCACTGGCAAAGTGCTACAGCGCGCGGCGCGCCCATACGTTGCGCCTGGGCAAGGGTGGTGGATACCGTTTGCTTTACCTGGTCGTAACCCTTATCACCATACAGGTGATACTCCCATAGTCAAAGGTGCACATCGAACGCGTCCGTCACATCCAGACCAGAACCTGCAAGCAATGTGCGCTTTTCCTCGAAAATCAGTCCCTGTTGCCATTCGCCCAAAGAGTGACAGGCCAGCGCCAGCATCTCGAAGGCACGGGCGATGGACTCGGGCCTATTGAGGCGCTCCGCGATGCTCAGGCTTTTTTGCGCAGCCTCAAAGGCTTCCTGATATTCCCCTTTATGCCAGTGGAGTTGAGACATGCCGTACATCAAGTGTGCAATTTCGGGCGCGTCTGCCTGCTCGTTCACTTCCGAGAGCGCCTGATGCAAATGCGCTTCTGCTGACTCTGTGTCGGAGACTGTAATAAGCGCTTTGATTGCACCCAAATGCAGACGGACCCGGTCGTGAGGCGCGGAGGCCCAGCCTTCAGCCGCGGGCAACGCGATGGCACGCTCGAAGTATTCCACTGCGCGCGGCGTATTCGCCAGAATGGTATGCCACCACCCAAGGGATTCAAGGATCATCCAGCGCCGCGCCGGGTTAGTCAGGACGAGGGCATCCATGAGCGCCAGGGCCTGTTCGAAATGTCCCGCCGCTACCTCCAGGGCGTAAAGGCTGGCGGCCTTTTGTCCAGCCTGGATAAGATATTCAAGAGCGCGGTCGCGGCGGTCACTCAAATTGAAATGGTAGGCCAGTTCCTCGATATGTGCCGTCAGGCCATGCGTACGCAAAGCAAAAGCGGCTTCGATCGCTTCGCCTGCGCGGCCATGAAGCCTTGCCCGCCTCGCCCGGCTTAATGAATCGTAAAGCACGCTGCGGATCAGCGCGTGTCGGAAACGGTAACCTGTCGCTGTCTCCTCCAGCAGATGAGCAGCCAGAGATGAATCCAGTGCATCGAGCAAATCGCCCTCCGGCAGGGCGGTCATGAGGCGCAGTAGTTCGAACTCGAACTCACGTCCCGCCACGGCTGCGGAGATCAATACCGATTCCACCTGAGAACCAAGATGTGCCACCCTTTCCCGAAGTAATCCTTCCAGGTCAGCTGGCGCGCGCAATTCGGCTTCTGCCTTGAGCATCCAATGGCCCTCACGCTCTTCCAGTTGATCTGACTTCAACAATGAACGTGTAATTTCCTGGATGAAGAAGGGATTGCCCTCGGCAATCTCGTGGATCGCCTCCACGAGATGGGACTCTGCCTCGCCGTCCAGCGTGTGATTCACAATCAGAGCCGCGGCATCTTTCGACAGCGGACTCAGATTCAACGTTTCGCTTAAATGCTCGCGATAGAGCGCATTCAGAAGTGAGCCAAACGGGGTAGTGACCGAAGAGGCTATATCCGTGCGATATGTTGCGAGCAGGGTGATGGGGGCCGTGCGGGTCTGGCGGGCGATGTAATGGAACAGGTGCAGGCTAGCCTCATCCGCGGCGTGAAGATCATCGATGAGCAGAAGCACCGGCGACTCCGCTGCCAGGTTGTTAAGGAATGTGGCAGCCGCGTTGAAGAGCGCCCGCTGATCTCGCTGCATATCTCCCGAATTGTCTTTGAAGTGGGTGATTGGGTTTTCACTGGAAGGCCGCCCCTGTTCGGCAAGGAAGTGATCAATCGCCTCGACGAACGGCTGATATGCGAGTCGCCCCTCCTGCTCATAGGTGGCGCTAAGGAGCGCCTTCATGCCAGCAGCGGTTGACGCGCACAATACTTCGCCCGCCAGCAAGGTCTTCCCGACACCTGTGTCCCCAGCGATCAGTATCGTTTTTCCGTGGCCCTGTTGAGTGGATTCCTGCCAAAGACGCAGCGTCTCGAATTCGGCCTCGCGGCCCACCAGGAAAG